>RCNG010001527.1_pt1 | contig 11508 bp, 13 predicted proteins | sample 2041371 | NCBI WGS metagenome assembly RCNG01 (sample SAMN09708227, study PRJNA481090) | Marine sediment metagenome, whole genome shotgun sequencing project. | biome: marine sediment; feature: ocean; material: sediment; isolation source: Sewage treatment plant 1 marine sediment (STP1) ... | reverse complement strand
ACCCACAAAATATGCGGCCACAAAAGCAGAAAGTGACTGCAGATCATATTGTTGATCGTGACATTGTCGATCAAAGCGTTGATTCGCGAGGCAATTTGGCCATTCGGACCTTGGGCCAAAAAGCCGATGGCATTTCCACCGCCACCTGCGTTGTCCAGCATCAACAGCGGTCCGTTGGCGACACTATTGGCGATTTGCGTATTGATAACTGCTCCGTCGAAGGCAAACATTTGAACGGCGCTATTGATGTTGCCGCTGATCGAAAGGTTGTTGATCACGCCAATATTCATTTCTGTCATGATTGTTGTAGTAGATCGCAGCAAGGGCTGGGTCAACTTTGGCCTGAGTGTCATAGTCCCAGGGCGGGAGAGCTGATGACGGTATCAGGCACCAGACCCTGCTTTTTGAGCCATTTTCCCATGGTGGGTGCATCCCGTTCACCCCGGTTCGCCAATGGCCGATCAAAGTCTTTGGCGGCTCCTGTATTCCAGGCTGATTTGGCGTGACGCAAAAGTAATAGGTGACGTGACATGGCAATTCCCCATGTTTGCTTGACAGGATAGAAGATCCAACCGTTCTTGGAGGAGTATCCCGCTTCCGTGTCTCTGAATCAATCGCTGGAAGCGTTTGCAGCGGCCGGGATCAGCCCTCGGTAAAAAGTAAAGAGGGGCGTTAGCTCTCGGGAATGGAAAGCACCTGTCCTACCAGGATCCGGTCGCCGTTCAACTTGTTGACGTTGCGCAGTTCGCTCACCTGAATGCGGTATTGCTGGGCGATGGTGGACAGGGTGTCGCCACGGGCGATCACATGCCGGCGCTGCATGGACTGCGCCATCCAAGTACCGGTAGGGGGATAGGTGCGGAAGTAGTTGCGGATGCCGGTCAGCAACGCCTTGGCCACGCGCTTCTGGTGGTTGGGGGTTTTCAGCCGTTTCTCTTCCACCGGATTGGAGATGAAGGCAGTTTCCACCAACATCGAGGGTATATCTGGCGCCTTCAGCACCTTGAAACCCGCCTGTTGAACCTGGCGCTTGTGAGTCTTTCCCAGGCCGCGCAGCTGTTTCAGTACATCGTCAGCCGCCTCACGGCTGGCCACCATGGTGGCGGACATGGAGAGGTCCAGCAGTACCGATGCCAGCAGATCGTTCTTGTCAGCCAACTCGACACCGCCCACCAGGTCGGCCCGGTTCTCCCTCTGGGCCAACCACCGGGCCGCCTCGCTGGAGGCCCCGCGCTGGGAAAGCGTATAAACAGAAGAACCGCGTACCCGCTGATCCCGGAAGGCGTCCGCATGGATGGAGATGAACAGGTCCGCCTTGGCGGCGCGGGCCTTGTTGATACGCTTGCGCAGTCCGATGTAATAATCGCCTTTGCGGATCATCACCGCCCGCATCCCTGGCGCCTTGTCGATCAGCCGTGCCAGCCGGCGTGCGATGGCCAGCACCACATCCTTTTCGTAGACGCCGCTGGGTCCCTTGGCGCCCGGGTCTTCGCCACCGTGGCCGGCATCAATGGCGATGATTAGGTCCCTGCCACGCCCCTTCCCGCCGTTCGTGGACTTGCGCTTGGCCAGCGGCTGCCGCACCTTCTTATCTTTCGCATGCAGGTCTACCACCAACCGATGTCCGTACCCCTTGGTCGGCTCAAGCATGAAGCTTTTGGCACGCACGCTCTGCTTCAGATCCAGTACCACGCGAAGGTCATCGCCCTCACGCACGCCTCTGCGCACCTTGCGGATAAAACGGGCGTCGGGAGAGGGATTGGGCACGGAGGTACCGCCGAGCTGCGCGTCTTCGATATCGATTACCAGCCGCTCGGGGTTTTCCACGGGAAAGACCTTGTGCGCCACCGCTCCCTCGGTGTCGAACACCAGGCGGGTATGGTCGGGAGCTGCCCAGATGCGCAACCCCTTAACCAGGGTCTGACCGGCCGGCAACGGAGCCGCAACCGCCAGCAAGAGAAACAGGCTAAGAAATCCAGCGATCCTTTTCATTGTTCTCGAGTCATGGAAGCTTAAAATACACCTGGCTAAAATATAGCACAAGAAATCAATCTTAACTATATAATTCTGATGATTAGCTCAACTTTCTAGAAATATTAAGAGGTATAAATCTTTGTATTTGAGTCGAATTTCGCAACATGACACCAAGGGAATCCAAGACTTGCCGGCCCCGTTCCGTGGGCCCCGTCAGCCGTAGGCAACGTCCCCGGGTCAGATATTCGATATCGACCACCAAATCCGGCGGCGGCAATTCACCGTGGCCACGCTCCGGCCACTCCACCAGCAACACGGCCCCCTGCCCCAACAGATCGCGGATCCCTAGGTACTCCAGCTCGCCGGGGTCCCCAAGACGGTACAGATCCAGGTGGTACAGCGGACACCCGCCCACTCGGTAAGGCTCCATCAGGGTATAAGTAGGGCTTTTTACCGCCCCTTGGTGGCCCAAGGCGCGCAGAAAACCCCGCACCAGGGTAGTCTTGCCCGCCCCCAACTCGCCATACAGGTAGATGACGCACTCGCCGGCCACGGCGGCCGCCAAACATGCGCCGATCTGCTCCTGTGCCTCCTGAGATGTCGCCTCCAGGGTTAACATACCCCCACCTCGGGATTCAGCAGCGTGCGGCACCAGGGTAGTAGATCGGTGGCCAGCATGCCCCGCTCGCCCCCTGCCCCGGCCGCCGCATCCCCTGCCGCCCCATGTAGAGAGACCGCCATGCAGGCGGCCTCCTCCGATTCCAGCCCGTGGGCGATGCAGCCGGCGATCAGGCCGCTCAACAGGTCCCCCATGCCGCCGCTGGCCATGCCGGGATTGCCGTCGCTGCACACTGCCGGGGGCTTGCCGGAATCTCCCTGGACAAGGGTGCCGGCGCCTTTCAGGACTGCGGTGCCACCGTAGGTCTGCCTCAGTCCGTGCACGGCGGCAAAGCGGTCCTGCTGAATCACCTCAGTGGCAACACCCAACAGACGTCCCGCCTCTCCAGGATGGGGTGTCAGCACCCAGTTGTCACGCTTGCGGCCGGTACCGGCCAGCAGATTCAGGGCATCGGCATCCAGCACCAGGGGCAGATCGCTCTCCAGCACGCGCTCCAGCAATTCCCTAGCCCACTCGGATCGGCCCAAACCGGGACCCACCGCCACTACAGTCGCCCGCTCCAGCAGCGATTGCAAATCAGTGGCCGAGTCCACGCCGTGGCACATCAGTTCCGGCCGTACCGGGCTCATCATGGCGGCATGGTGGGGATGGGTGGCCAGGCTCACCAGACCGGCGCCGCAGCGCAGGGCCGCCTCCGCGGCCATTAGCGCCGCCCCGGTGAAACCTGGCGCCCCGCCCAGCACCAGCACATGGCCGAAGTCACCCTTGTGGGCGCTGCGCCGGCGCGGTTGCAGTAGGGTGGCCTGTTGTGACCAATCGATGCGCCGAGCCGAGAGTATCTCCCGGGAGTAGACCACCGCCGGCGCCCCCAGGGCATCGAAGCGGACCTCACCTCGGCAATCGGGTCCCTGGCCGGTGAACAGCCCCTGCTTGAGGCCAATGAAGCTGATGGTGGCATCCGCCTGTACCGCGGTACCGAGAACCCGCCCCGTATCCGAATGCAGCCCGGAGGGTATATCTATGGCCAGCACCGGGGCCGGATGACGGTTGACTGCATCCAGCGCCGCCGCCCAGGACCCGCTCACCTCCCGCTCCAGGCCGGTGCCCAGCACCGCATCGACGATCACATCGGTGCGCCTCGGCAGCCCTTGAAACGGCAGCGGCTCGCCGCCCGCCCCGCGGCAGCGCTGCAGCATGGTCAGGGCATCACCGCAGACCTTCTGTGGATCGCCCAGCTGCAGCACCCGTACCACCATGCCGTCCGCCAGCGCCAGCCGGGCCACCACATAGCCGTCGCCCCCATTGTTGCCCGCTCCGCACAGTACCGTGATATCGTCGGCCTCGGACCAACGTTCACGCAACAGGCGATACGCCGCGATACCAGCCCGCTCCATCAACACCTCTCCGGGTATGCCGTGATCCTGGATGGCGCAGCGGTCGAATTCCCGCACCTGTTGGGCACGGTACAGGGCATGGGGCAGCCGGCCTTTGTCGGGCAGCGGGCGATACATGGGGCACTCCTGGGCAAGTTCTGTGGAACGGATAAGTTACCCCGAATCGGGGGTGAGTCCAACTTTCGAATACGCAGAGCGGGTATCGCTTCGTGTAACTGTTCACAGGGATAGGATAGTAGTGGCGTCTGAGTAGTTTTGAGTTTGACGTGTGCGCTTTGCGGACGGTTGAAAAAAGCTGCGGGCGAAGCGAGCTCCAATAACTAAAAACTCAAAACTTTACGTCTTCCCGCCCGAGCTTTCGAACCGCCAGCTCCGATCCCTACCGCTTCGCTCTGTCCACCCTAATGGCTGCTATAGTGCCACCGCATGGAACATCTCGAAAAACCGCTGGTGGATTACTCCGCCCTAGCCCGCCGCATCAAGGCCCGCGGCCGGGAGCTGGGCTTCCAGCAGCTGGGTATCACTGATACCGACCTCTCGGTCGCGGAAGGCCGCCTGTTCGCCTGGCTGGAACAGGGCCACCACGGCACTATGGAGTATATGATCCGTCACGGCCGCAAACGCAGCCGCCCGGCTGAGCTGGAACCCGGTACCCTGCGGGTGATCTCGGTACGATTGGATTATCTCCCCGAACCAATGCGCAACATGGAGGAACGGCTGCAACAGCCGGCCGCCGCCTTCGTCTCCCGCTACGCCCTGGGCCGCGACTACCATAAGCTGCTGCGCAAGCGGCTGCAGAGATTGGCCAGGCTGATTGCGGGAGAAATCGGCGAATTCGGCTACCGGGTGTACGTGGACTCGGCCCCGGTGCTGGAGAAGCCGTTGGCGGAGAAGGCAGGGCTGGGATGGATCGGCAAGCACACCAATTTGATCAACCGCAGGGCTGGCTCCTGGTTCTTCCTCGGAGAGATCTACACCGACCTGCCGCTGCCTGTAGACAGGCCGGAGCAGTCCCATTGCGGCAGCTGCAGCGCCTGTATCGATGTCTGCCCCACCCGGGCTATCGTTGCCCCCTTCCAGCTGGATGCACGCCGCTGCATCTCCTATCTCACCATCGAGCTGAAGGGTCCCATCCCCGTGGAGCTGCGTCCTTTGCTCGGCAACCGCGTCTACGGCTGCGACGACTGCCAGCTGGTCTGCCCCTGGAACCGCTTCGCCCGCCAGACCGACGAAATCGATTTCCTGCCTCGTCGGGGCCTGGACGGCGCCACTCTGATGGAACTGTTCGCCTGGAGCGAAGAGAAGTTCCTGAAGCTCACCGAAGGCTCATCGATCCGCCGCATCGGTCACAGCGCGTGGCTGCGTAATATCGCTGTGGCGCTGGGTAACGGGCCGGCCAGGGCGGATGTGCTCCAGGCGCTGGCAGGCCGCGCGGCACACCCCAATGAACTGGTGCGGGAGCATATCCGCTGGGCCATGGGGCGGCTCCAAGGCAGGCAATAAAACAGAGCAAAAATCAGAGGAGCCAAAACTCGCCCCCAGGGGTAGATTAATCGTCGAAACAGAACAGATGGGTATCGGTGCCCGCGGTGCTGACGTAAGTCACCATACAGGACTTATTGTTGGCGCTGTCCTTGACCTTGCGCACCACCAGGTCCCCCTCCTTCATCTGGCTGACCTGCTTCAGACCGCCGACTCCCTTGGGCTGGCTGGCGTAACAGGACACCGAGGGCGAAGTCCCCTTGGTATTTACATAGGCCACCAGACAGGTGCGCATGGCGCCGGTATCGGAGACGCGGCGCACGCTCAGGTCTCCCTCGCGCAGGTGGGCAGACATATCCAGATTGTCCTTGAACTTGTGGGTGGTGGTGTAGCAGTCCACAGCGGGTGAGGTACCGGCGGTGGCGACGTAGGCCACCAGGCAGACCCGCCGGTTCTTGGTGTCCTCGATCTTGCGGATGATCACGTCGTCCTGCTTGATGTGTCCCACTTGACGGATGGTGGTGCCGAAATCCCCCACCACGTCGTAACAGTCGATGACAGAGCTGGTGCCGGCGGTGCGGATGTAAAAGGCCAGACAGGTCTTCTTGCTGGCCAGGTCCGTGATGTTGCGGACGACCAGATCGCTCTCGCGCAGGAGGCCGGTCTGCACCACAAGCTGCGAGCTGTAATCCCCTGCCTGAGAAAGAACCGGCAGCAGAAGCGACAGGAAGCTGATGAGTAGTTTTTTCATGCGGTTCTCTCCGTCCAAATATGATCCAAGTGCACAGGGGGACAGGCCTCCGGCCGGACGCTGCGAAAGCGTTGTGTCGCTGACCATTGAAGCGGAAGATTATCCCGCAGGTGGCCTCTGTTTAGCAATGCCCTGCTGTGTTCCTCATCCGCTTAATCATTGAACCTAGAAAGAGCAGTTGACCGCTTCGTATGTACTGGAACTTTTTTCAACAGTTCCGAAAAAGCCCGGGGAAAGATTGGACTGCTGAAAAAGTAGCCTTGGGCGAATTCGCAACCCGTGTCGCGCAGATAGCCGGGGAAAGGGAGAGTGAACGGTTACCGTCAAAAATACCGCGCCAACTCCACTTGCAGATAGTCGTCGTTACGTACGTCGTATTGAGGGTCCTGCGGTTTTATCCTGGTGAAAAAACGGCCCGCGACGCTCAACTTCCAGTCCTCGCCCAGGCGCCGGCTGGCCTCCAGGTTGTAGAGCAGGGCGGTGTCGTCCAGATCCTTGATGATGCCGAACAGCATTTCGGTGGACTGGATGTCGTTGAGTACCAGCCGCAGGCCGAGGAAGAGGTCGTTCTCGAAGGCGATGACACTGGAGTCGTCCTTGTTGTTGAGAGATATTCGGCCACCAGTCCGAGGTCCGCGGCGCTGTCGAACATCCCGTACAGAGTGTGCTCGAAGCCGCCGGCCGAGGCCACGAATGACTCGCCATGCCCGACGCGGCGGATCATCTCCAGCTTCCACAGGGTATCGCCTGAGACATATTAGACATCCAACCCGGTCTGGTCGATGTGGTGATAGACCGGGATCAGCACCGTCTCCCCAGCGCCGTTGAGTCCTAGCTCGAACACCGGATCACGGCTGGTGCCGGAGAAATGGGAGATACCAATATCCAGGTTGCCGATGTAGTGCGACCAGCGCAGCGCCCAGTCCGGCTCATGGCGACCGGCGCCCTCCTCGTAGCGCGCCTGATCGGTGTCTACCGGCAGACGGTTGCGCAATCGCCCGTGGATACCGGGAAAGGTGCGCTCACGGAACCAGGGCAGCACAAACAGGTCTTGGGTGCCCCAACCGCGGACCAAGGCCAGGTTGACCATGGGCTGACCCAGTTTATCCTCGCCGTCCGGATTCTCCACCAGGTCGGTTTGATTGATGATGTCGACCAGGTGAACGGCCTCGGTGACGCCCCAGAACACCTTGCGTACCCCCACCCGTAGTTCCCACGCTTGGCGCGCCAGGATCCACTCCAACTCGCGGATGTCGACGTGGGTACGCTCCGCATCGTGTTGATCCAGACGGGCGAAGGGCTTGAAGGTGAGCTCCTGGTTGCGGTCGTCCCATTCGACATGGTATTGGGGCTCGACGGCCAGGGAGAGGTTGTCGGCGAATTGCCGCGGATCCAGCGGCTCCTCGAAAAAGAGCCGCTCCTCCACCGCCACGTAACCGGACAACTCTCCCGCGCCCGCAGCGGAACCGCAGCACAGCGCAAAGATGGCCGTGATTACGCCTTTGTCTCTCATCAGCGCGCCCGTTTCAGGGTATTGCGGTCGAAATCCCGCTCGGACAGCCCGGTCTGGAAGCGGTAGTTACTCCACGTCAAGGTGGTCGATTTTCCGGTCTGGTGGTTTTGCATTTCCATCCGGAGTGCGCGCCGGAAGGGCTTATCCAGGAACGGCTTGTAGTCGAGCAGCACCAGGGTTTTCAATAGCGCGTCCTTGCGGTCGTAGAACTCCACTTTGACCGGCTGCCAGATCTCTTTATCGATCCAGACGATCTGGCGCGTGTAGCCGGAAAACTCGTAGACGGGCAAGCGCTCGATGACATAGGCGTCCCGCCCCTCCACGGCCTCGTCGCGAAGCCATTTGTAGGTGTACTTCTCCACCTCCTGGGAGCTCATGTCCTCGTAGGCGAATTCACTGCCCATGAAGGGACCGGACTTGTTGCGTGAGCTGATGCGCTTGACCCGCTTCAGCGCGGGCAGATAGAGCCACTGGTCATCCGGCGTCAGGGAGTGGGTAAAGCTGAGAAAGGCGGTGCCTTTGACATCCCGTGGGGATTCGAAAATGGTCAGGCTCTTGTCGCCGTCATCGTACATCTCCAGCGTACGGGTGCGGACCTCTCGCCGGCTCTCGTCACCTTGCCGGTTGCGCAGGATCATCGCCATGTCCGCGGTCTGGTCGTTCCAACCGCTGTCCCGGCGGTCCGCCTCCCGGGCGATTTGTAACCCTTTCTCCTCCGCGGTCTCGGCAAAACAGGCCAGGCTGATCGGCAAAAGCAGCCCCAGCAGCAGTAAACCAGGCATCGCATTTCTCCTCAGATTTAAACCTAGAAACGGCAGTTGACCGCTTCATGCTACTGTTAACCTACTGATCCACATAGAAATCGTTGTGCTGCCGGACATCATCTTCTGGGTGAGGCCGCTACGCCACCCAGTGTACGCGCCGGACGGCGCCTGGCTGCGTTACAACTCGTTGCAATAGCTGGCTATTCCTCCTCGTTTTCAAACGGCTGCGTCGGTTCACTGGACCGACGGTCCGTTTTCACCTTGCCAGACACCGCCCCGCACGCACCCTGGGCGGCGTCCAACTGCCGTTTCTAGGTTAAATCACCTTACGGGATGACTTTTTTCTTGCGCCCCTGCTTGTGGCGATGGCCATGGTGATGCTTGAGTAGATTGTGGGCGTGGTGACGCTCATTCGTACTCACTTCGCCGGCGGATTGTCCGTCCAGACAGTAGCGCGGGCCGCCATGGCTCAAGGATTGGAGATAGGCGTCGCTGTTCAGATGCAGGTGGAGCGCAAGACGGATCAGCCAGGCATCTTCTCCAGGGTGGGTGGCGATGAGCGCCGCCTCAATGCCGTCCTCGTCCAACGGGCGGCAATGTTTGATCACATCGTGCTTGGCTTCCAGTTGTACCAGCAAATTACGGGCGCGGGCGTGGCGCTGTATCGCGGTTTTCATGCTATCTTTTTGGCCCATAGCCAGGCGGTGGCGCTCCGGGATAGCTGTAATTCTGCCGGGGATAGTTCCCGTGATATCGGCGGGACGTTTCCTTCTCATCCAGAGGGCGGTAGCGAAAAGCGGGGGTATCGGAGTATCCGTAAGGAAGGTCGCTGCCGGGATACTGGGGTGGTTGGGGGGCGGTGCCATACTCCTGCACCCCTTGCTGCGGTTGGAAGCCATAGCCGTCATACGGTATCGGCTGTGTATAGGGGGTGGCGTACGGGCCCGTTGCACCGCCGGAATAGGCGTATCCCGGGGCAGGCTGGACGCCTTGTGGGGGGGGGTAAGCCAGGCCTCGGGGAGGTTGCCGCGTGAGCTCCCCGGGTGTTGGCCGGAATTGCCATGGCGCGCTACTGGTCTGGGGTGGCTCTCGGGTTTCGGTGACGGAAGGGATCTTTTCCTTGTCTGAAGGTTGCTCATCATCAGACCACAGCAGCACCATCGCCACCACGACTACCGCCAGAACCAGAAAGACGCGCTTATCCAACCTTCCCCCTTCTATTCGACCCATCCGGTGGAAAAGACCACCTGCCCGATTCAAAGTTTCCCGAGGTTACTTAATGTGTAGTGATTAGCCCCATCCTTCAGCTGGAGGCGAACAATTCTCGTTACGGTGGCAAATTCTGTAGGTCGGCAATCCTTTACCGACGTTTACCTGCGCAGTCAGCGCTTGTGGCGGCAAAGGGTTGCCGCCCTACGTTGTCCGATGCGTGGGTCTCCGCGGATCTACTTCCAGCTGAAGGATAGGGCTAATCACCAAGAAAATTCAGTGAAATGGGCCAGTCTGTTTAAGTACAAGCGCATATTCTCCCGCACTATTGCTGCCATTTTCACTGGTGACGCACTCGGCCATCACCACCGGCAAGTGCAATTCGTAAAGTGACTTCAGAATGCCCGCAAGCGCGGCCTGATCGGGAAGGCGTCCCACCAGGATGGTTTCCGCCTGCCCGTCGGGACCGCGGGTTTCGGTGATCTGCATCCCGCCGATCCGGTCGGACCAGCTGGCGTCCAGGTGCCCCCGTACACAGATCCGGTAAATTGCCGGTCCGTGCATCGTCGGCGTTCTAGGGTTGTGGTTCTCTGCCATGCAGAAATCTCTCCTCGCTCGTACTCCGCGCTGATGACGTCGGAAAACCCAGTACGAATAACTATAGTGGGGGGCCCACGCAAAACACATGGGCCAAGCGGCCCAAATTACGGCCCATTTTTTTGGGATTCCGTCAACGCCATTACGTCCGCGCGCCCGGGCCGCGGCGAATCCTGCCGGGGTGCGCTCGCGGATGGATCAGATGTCGTTTTGAGCTCGGCGAGCCTGGAAGCGTGTGAGATATGGTTTGGAAAAACGGCTGTTTTTCCAAACGATGGTAGGCAGAATCTCTAGTGATGTCCTATACCGGAAACCCGTCAGCGTTCCCAAGTGTCGCTGGCTGACCCCGTTCGTCCCAAAGCAAACTTCGACGCTGCGTCGACAGAGGTCCCCAGTAGAGTGGACAGCCGACGTTGGTTGTTTTAACGAGTTACGTATACTGTGCTCGGAGCTCCCCACTGCCCCCAAAACTCCCTGCCCGTAACTCTCTCTGTCCCCGGAATTCCCTACGTCATTGGGGTATAATCGCGTCATGATAACCGTCGCCGAGATATTGGAGGATTCGACATGGGAAAGGCGTTCACTGAAATCGCTGCGGGCTTAAGCGATGCGCTTGCGCATGCGAAGGGCGGTGACACCGGTGTCGTCGAGCACAGGCCCGAGGTAATCGATGTCCAGGCGATCCGCCGCAAAACCGGGATGAGCCAACAGCGATTTTGCGCGACCTTCGGGATCTCCCTGGGTACGCTGCGCAACTGGGAGCAGGGGTTGCGAAAACCCCGTGGGCCAGCCAGGGTATTGCTCAAGATCGTAGACCGCAATCCGAAGGCCGTGATCGATACGCTTTCCGGCACGGAGGCGTAAGGGACTTGGAAAAGATTGTAGCAACGAACCCGCGCGGACGGCATGGGCCACGCGGCCCAAAATACGGCCCATTTTGCGGGATTGCGGCTACGGCACTGGATGAAGCAACGCAAAAATCAGGCCGCGCATAGCTGCGCACGACGCTTCAAATCAGGCGGGTGAAGTCGCGATGGCCGTCTGAGGTGCCAGCCAGAGCGGATTACGGCGAGCCCCATGGCTTTGGCCATGGCCTTGCGGCGATCCGGCACGCTGAGTTTAAAGACAAGCCAAACGGTATGATCAGCAATTCGCAAATGGTTGCGTATTTGCGTCATACGGGCTCGAAAATAGAAATTGACACC
>RCNG010001525.1_pt1 | contig 11510 bp, 10 predicted proteins | sample 2041371 | NCBI WGS metagenome assembly RCNG01 (sample SAMN09708227, study PRJNA481090) | Marine sediment metagenome, whole genome shotgun sequencing project. | biome: marine sediment; feature: ocean; material: sediment; isolation source: Sewage treatment plant 1 marine sediment (STP1) ... | reverse complement strand
AAACCAACCCGGCTTGGCACCGAAAAGCGCCCGGCGGTGCTCAGCGTGCAGACCGAAGCGCGGGAACAGGAGCTCCAGGCCACCTGCGAGAAGAACGACTGGGTCTACGAGATCACCGTCGACGCCGACAAACCGGAAGACACCGCCGACCTGGACCAGCAACTTGAGACGCAGGGCGGAAAAGAGGGCGCGGGGCTGCGCCTGCTGACCGGCACGATTACTTCACCTACCCTCGGCGCGCAGATCAAGGCGCTGCTGGAAAAATATCCGAAGGCGAAGTGGCATCAATACGAGCCCGTGAATCGCGACTCGGCCCGGGAAGGCGCGAAGCTGGCGTTCGGGCGCTACGTGGACACGGTCTACGATCTGACGAAAGCGGAACTGATCGTTTCGTTGGACGCCGATTTCCTGATCAATTCTCCCGCCTTTGCCCGCTACGCTCGCGATTTTGCTTCGCGCCGCCGTCCCGATGAGCACTTGAACGGCATGAACCGTCTGTATGCGGTGGAGTCGATGCCCACGGTGACCGGCACCATGGCAGATCATAAGCAGCCGATGCGTGCCAGCGACGTCGAAAATTTTGCCCGCGGCCTTGCCCGCGCGGTAGGCCTTAAGGTGGACGGGCCGGACCCGATCGAGGGGCAGGACGAATTGATGCTGGCGGCCGCGGACGACCTCAAGCGGTACGGCAAGCACAGCCTGGTGATTCCTGGCGAGCAGCAGCCCCCGGTGGTGCATGCGATCGCGCACATGATCAACCACAAGCTGGGTTCCGACGGTACCACATCGAAGCACATTCAGCCGGTTGAAGTGGAGCCCACCAACATGGGCGAATCCATTCAAGCGCTGGCCGAAGCCATGAACGCGGGCGAGGTTGACCTGCTGGTGATGCTCGAAGTGAACCCGGTATTTAACGCCCCGGCCGACCTCGGTTTTGCGGCGGCGCTGGAGAACGTTGCCGACCGAATTCATCTCGGATCCCACTACGACGAGACCGCGGAGCACGCCCACTGGTATATCCCGGCAACGCATTACCTGGAAAGTTGGGGAGATGCTCGCGCATACGACGGCACCGCCTCCATTGTGCAGCCGCTGATTCAGCCGCTCTACGGCGGATCACGCAGCAGCATTGATGTGTTGGCCGCTATGCTGGGTCGTGCGGGAACGCCGGCATACGACATCGTTCGCGAGCACTGGGAAGAAGCGGGAATCGGCAGTGACTTTGAGTCCGCGTGGCGCAGAGCCCTTCACGAGGGTGTGATTCCCAAGACGGCCTCCAAGAAGACCGGCGTCTACGTGAAGAAAGATCTGCCCGCGCCGTCTGCGGCGGTAGAAGGTTTGGAGTTGGTCCTGCGACCGGATCCGTCGGTCTATGACGGCCGATTCGCCAACAATGCCTGGCTCCAGGAATTGCCGCGGCCCGTGTCCAAGATCACCTGGGAGAATGCCGCCATCCTCAGTCCCGCGACCGGGAAGGCGCTTGGGATCAAGAACAAGGCCGACGACGTCACCCTGCTTACCCTGGCCCGAGGCGATAAAAAGATTCAAGTGCCCGCGCTGATGCTGCCGGGTCACGCCGACGACTCCATTACCCTTCACCTGGGCTACGGCCGCCGCTTCGGTGGCTCGGTCGCCGGTGGGGAAGGGAACGTTGTGGGAGTTGATCCGTACCCGCTGCGCACCCGTGAGCAGCCCTGGGTCGTACAAGGTGTCGAAGCCAAGTCGCGCAAGATCATGGTGACCCTCGCTACCACGCAGCACCATCCGACCGTTCAGGAATCGATGGCTCCGGGCGTCAAGGATCGACACGCGGTGCGGGTTGGCCCCATCGACGAGTTGCGCAAGCACCCTGACCATCCTGCTTTTGCGCATGTCGGCCACGATCCCGCGCCGGAAACGACGTTTTACGAAGGGTACGACTACAGTAAAGGCAACAAGTGGGGCATGGTCATCGACCTCAACACCTGCATCGGTTGCAACGCCTGTACCATTGCCTGCCAGGCGGAGAACAACATCCCCACGGTGGGTAAAGAGGAAGTGCTCAAGGGTCGCGAATTGCACTGGATCCGCTTGGACCGCTACTGGGAAGGCACCGAAGAGAATCCCGCGACCTATCACCAGCCGCTACCCTGCATGCATTGCGAGAACGCACCGTGCGAAACGGTGTGCCCGGTGGGCGCCACGGTCCACAGTGCGGAAGGTCTGAACCAGATGGTTTACAACCGCTGCGTGGGGACCCGCTACTGTTCCAACAACTGCCCGTACAAGGTTCGCCGCTTCAATTTCTTCGGGTATGCCGATCACAAATCGGAACATGCCAAGTTCCAGCGCAACCCCAACGTGACCGTACGTTCGCGTGGTGTGATGGAAAAGTGCACCTACTGCGTACAGCGCATCAATGCCGCTCGCATCGAGTCGAAGAAGGACGGCAACCGGCCGATCAAGGATGGCGAAGTGCTCGCCGCCTGCCAGCAGGCTTGCCCCGCCGGTTCCATTGTCTTCGGCAACTTGAACGATCCGGAGAGCAAGATCGCCGCCGAGGTCCAGAGCCCGTTGAATTACGGTCTGCTGACCGAGCTGAACGTACTGCCGCGCACCACGTACCAGGCAAAAATAACCAATCCGAATCCGGTCTTGAGCGGAGCACCCGCCGCGGATCCTTCGGAACCCAAACCTGAAGAAGCAACCGGGAGTCATCACGGCTAATGGCGAAGGAACCCATAGACCGGAAGCACGTGCTGGGCGAAGTGGCGCCCGTTGTCGCACCGGGACAGACGATGGAGTCGGTTGGCGATTCGGTGGCCAACATCATCCTCACCAAGACGGTGCCGAAGCAGTGGTATATCGCTATCTCCATTGCCACCCTGCTGGTCGGCGTCTTGATGATCTCGATCAACTGGCTGCTGTTCAAGGGCATCGGTGTGTGGGGCCTGAACATGCCGGTGGCATGGGGCTTCGCCATCATCAACTTTGTCTGGTGGATCGGTATCGGCCACGCGGGCACACTGATCTCCGCGATTCTCTTCCTGTTCCAGCAGGACTGGCGTACGGCGATTAATCGATTCGCTGAAGCGATGACCCTGTTTGCGGTGGCCTGCGCGGGCATGTTTCCGCTGTTGCACCTGGGCCGTCCCTGGTTGTTCTACTGGCTGTTGCCCTATCCCAACTCCATGGGCATGTGGCCCCAGTTCCGCAGCCCGCTGTTGTGGGACGTGTTCGCGGTTTCGACCTACCTGATCGTCTCGTTGATCTTCTGGTACACCGGCTTGATTCCTGACCTCGCCACCATGCGTGACCGGGCCAAGAACGTGATGGTGAAGCGCCTCTATGGGACGTTCGCCCTGGGATGGCGCGGCTCGGCGCGCCACTGGCACCGCTACGAAATCGCCTACCTGTTGCTGGCCGGTCTGTCCACCCCACTGGTCATCTCCGTCCATAGTGTGGTGTCTCTCGACTTCGCCGTGTCGGTCCTGCCCGGTTGGCATACCACGATCTTTCCGCCCTACTTCGTGGCCGGCGCGATCTACGCGGGTTTTGCCATGGTGCTCACCTTCCTCATCCCGGTGCGCCAGTGGTACAACCTGACCCACATCATCACCGACCGGCATATCGACAACATGGCCAAGATCATGTTGGCCACCAGTTTGATCGTATTGTACGGCTATCTCACGGAAGTGTTCTTCGCCTATTACAGCGCGAACCAATACGAGACCTACATGATGGCCAACCGCATGAAGGGGCCTTACGCCTTGCAGTACTGGGCGCTGATCCTATGCAACGGTATCGTTCCCCAGCTCCTGTGGTCGCAGCGCATCCGGCTGAACTACGTCGCGTTGTGGTTGATCACCATCGTGGTCGGCATCGGGATGTGGCTGGAGCGCTTCATCATCGTGGTCACCAGTTTGCACCGGGACTTCATGCCCTCTTCGTGGGACATGTACGCTGGGACCAAGTGGGACTGGGGCCTCTACATCGGCACCATCGGATTCTTTGTCTTCGCCATGTGCCTGTTCATTCGCTGGATTCCGATGATCTCCATCTTCGAAATCCGGGAAGTGGTCCATAAGAACCACGAGGAGCACTCCGAATGAGTCATCACGAACCCAAAAGCGGGCCCTACGCAATGGTAGCCCTGTTCGAGACGCCGGAGGCCTTGTACGACGCGGCCCACCGCACGCGGGAAGCCGGCTACACGGTCACCGACTGTCACACTCCGGTTCCGGTTCATGGGCTGGCGGAAGCGTTGGGCATGAAACGCAGCAAGATTTCTCAGCTGGTGCTGATTGGCGGAACATTGGGCGCCATCGGCGGACTGTCTCTTCAGTATTGGGTCTCGGCCATCACCTATCCGATCAACGTCGGTGGCCGTCCCTACTTCAGTTGGCCGTCCTTTATTCCGATTATTTTTGAGTGCACTATCCTGGGCGCGGCACTGACCACCATCATCAGTCTGATCGTGCTCAACGGGTTGCCTCAGCCGTACCACCCGGTGTTCGACACACCTGATTTCGACCGGGCGAGCGGCGACGGATTCTTCCTCGCGATTGAGGCCGTCGATCCGATCTATGACGCCGCCAAGACTCGGGCCTTTCTCGACGGCCTGAACCCGACGGCAGTGAACGAGGTGACCCCTTCATGATGGTTTCTGCACGTATCGTCCTTCTGGCCGCTGCGGTGATCGCCCTGGGCTCCGGATGTCGCATCCGGCAGAACATGTATGATCAGCCGAAGTTCGAGCCCTATGAAAAGACCGATTTTTTTGGCGACAGCCGCTCCGCGCGACCGTCGGTAGAGGGAACCGTTCCCCAGGGCTTCTTGCACGAGGACGAGCACCTCTATTCCGGCAAGGTGAATGGCGAGTTTGCTACTGAACCGCCGTTCCCGGTGACCACCGAGGTGCTGGCCCGCGGGCAGCAGCGATTCAATATCTATTGTACCCCCTGTCACGGCGAGGCCGGACACGGCGACGGGATGATAGTGCAGCGTGGTTATAAGCAGCCTTCGAGTTACCACATCGACCGCCTGCGCGACATGCCGGACGGGTATTACTTTGATGTCATCTCGAATGGGTTCGGCGTGATGCCCAGCTATTCGTACCAGGTGCGCGACGCGGAAGACCGTTGGGCCATCGTCGCCTACATCCGGGCCCTTCAGCTCAGTCAGCATGCAGTCATCAGCGAACTGCCGGAAGAGGACCAGAAGACCATTCAGGCCATGTGATCATGAGCGAATCTCTCCAACATTCTATCGACTCCGCGCAAAAGCGCGCCATGCTTCCAGCCGTGGTGCTCACGCTCCTGGCCGTTGTTTGTGCCTTCATCGACCGCGATGCGTTCTGGCAGGCCTACCTGATGGGCTTCATCTTTGTGGTCGGCATTCCGCTGGGCAGCCTCGCCCTGCTGATGCTCCATCACCTGGTGGGCGGTACCTGGGGCTACGGCCTCCGCAGAATCCTCGAGGCATCGACCCGGTGCATCCCGTTGATGGTTGCGCTGTTCTTTATCCTGATCCTCGGCATGAATTCGCTCTATGGCGCCTGGCTTGATCCGCACCACCATGCGGATATCATTCTCCTGAAAGCGTCGTACCTGAACCGTGCCGGCTGGATCTTGCGCGGCTTCATCTGCTTCGCCGTCTGGGGAGCCCTGGCCTACTACATGAACGCGTGGTCCAAGCGGCAGGACGAGACTGGGGACTTGAATCTCACTCGCAAGTTGCGGGTCCTGAGCGGTCCAGGGGTAGTTTTGTATGTGCTCGCGGTCTCGGTGGCCGGTTGGGACTGGGGCATGTCCCTCGACCCGGCGTGGTTCTCCTCCATGTACGGACCGTTGTTCATGATTTCGCAGGGCCTGACCACCTTGGCCTTCTGCATCGTGGTGGTGACCCCGCTGGCCCGCTTTCAGCCACTCAACCAGGTGATGAAGCGCAAGATCTACCACGACGTGGGGAACCTGACCTTTGCTTTCGGCATTCTCTGGGCGTACATGACCATCTCCCAGTATCTGATTATCTGGTCGGGCAACATCGCCGAAGAGGTGCCGTACTACCTGAACCGGCTCGGAAGCTGGCAGGTGATCGCCGTGATCCTCGCGCTGTTCCATTTCCTGGTCCCATTCCTCATTCTGCTCATGCGCAACAGCAAACTGCATTCAGACCGGTTGGTAAAAATTGCCTGGTGGATCCTGCTCATGCGCTTTGTCGATCTGTTCTGGCACATCTACCCCGCGTTCTATCCGGGCGACGTGCCCAGCGGCCTCAAGTTTGGTCTCATCACGTTGGTGGTGCCCGCAGCCATGATCGCGCTGTTCGCTTGGAACTTCTTCGGGCAGTTGAAGGGCCGTCCGTTGCTGCCGGTTCATGATCCCCGGTTCGAAACAGCGCCGCCCCCGGCTGGCGCAACCGCGGAGGCACACTGATCATGGCTGCATCGAAAAAAGCGAAAAAACCCGCCGCGACCAATCCCAACCCGGATTGGCAGGATCGCGACATCAAGTTGAAGCCCATCGTGGTTTCCCTGGTCATCCTTGGCCTCGTCTGTTTTGCGACCGCCATTGCCATGTTTGCCCTCTTCGGTCGCTACAATGCGGCCGCCGAAGCACGTGACAGCAAAGTGCCGGCATTGGCTGCGACCCGGGAATTGCCGCCCGCGCCGAATTTGCAGGTGAACGGACGCATGGAATTGAATGAGCACCAGGCAGCCCAGTCCGAACTACTCGACCACTACGCCAAGACGGATGCGGTTCGCGGGATTGGCCGCATTCCCATCGCCCGTGCGATGCAACTGCTGGCGGTCGATGCACCGGAAGAGCCGGTGGAGGCTGAACCCAAAGTAGAACCCGCCCCCAAAGCAGGCGGGCACCACTAGCGTACGATGAAGCGCCCCCTCAATATTTTGGTTTTGTCCGCCGTTCTCGGCTGCGGGACCGCTGTGTTCGCCGCTTCCGAGGTCGAGCCTCCAACCGAGGAGGTGCGGTTCGACCAGCGGCTTAACAGCCAAGTCCCGCTGGACGCCGTTTTCCGGGACGAAACTGGAAAAAAGGTCGCTCTCAAGGACCTGATGAATGACCGGCCGGTCCTGCTTTCGCTGGTCTACTACGAATGCCCCATGCTCTGCACGTTGGTCCTGAACGGGATGGTCGATGCGATCAAGGACGTCCCTTATGTCATTGGCGACGACTACGACATCATCACCATTAGCTTCAATCCCGAAGAGACCCACGTCATGGCCGAACGCAAAAAAGGGGCCTATCTCGAAATGCTCGGCGACGAATCCTGCGCCCCGGGTTGGCGGTTCCTGGTGGGCGAGAAAGATCAGATCGACCGGGTCTGTGAGTCGGTCGGTTTCAGCTACAAGTATGTGGAAGAGACCGGAGAGTATGCCCACCGCAGCGGCATCCTGATTCTCACCCCGGAAGGCAAAGTGTCGCGCTATTTTCCCGGCATCGAGTATCCCGCCCGCGATGTGCGGCTGGGACTGGTTGAGGCTTCCGAGCGGAAGATCGGCACCCTGTCCGATCGGCTGTCCCTACTTTGCTACCACTATGACCCCGCGGTGGGGACCTATGGTTTTTTCATCATGAACCTGATCCGGTTCGGTTGCTTCCTGACGGTGGCCGTTCTGTTCGGCGGCATGGCGGTCATGTTTCGCCGCGAGCATCGCAGCCCTATGGTTGCCCATTCGTAATTTCCGGTTTGGTTTAGAAAGAGAAGAGTAAAGAGTACGACTATGAAATGGCAGATACCCATGTTTCCGGAAGCGGCCTCGGAAATCGCTCCTCAGGTCGACCTGCTCTATTTCTTCATGATTGCGGTCAGCCTGTTTTTCATGGCGGCCATCGCCATCGCGATCATTTGGTTCTGCATTCGGTACCGCCGTCGATCCGACGATGAGGTGCCGCCGCACATCCACGGCAGCAACATGCTGGAGATCACCTGGTCGGTGATCCCATTGCTCATCTCCATGGTGATGTTCTTCTGGGGCGCCAAGCTGTTCTTTGTCATGCGTACGCCGCCGGCGGATGCGATGGAGGTGCTCGTCACGGGAAAACAGTGGATGTGGAAGTTGCAGCATCCCAACGGCAAGCGGGAAATCAACGAGCTCCATGTCCCCATCGATCAGGCGGTCAAGCTGACCATGACCTCGGAAGATGTCATCCACAGTTTCTATGTGCCGGCCTTCAGGGTTAAGCAGGACGCGGTGCCGGGGAAATACACGCAGCTTTGGTTTAGGCCGACCAAGCTCGGAAAGTATCACCTGTTCTGCGCGGAATACTGTGGTACGGAGCACTCCCGGATGGGAGGTTGGGTCCACGTGATGACTCCCTCGGATTATGAAGCCTGGTTGGGTGGTCAGGTCGGTGGGACCGCTGCCTCAGGTGGATCGCAAGACAATAGCCCGGCTGCCCAGGGCGAAGCCCTGTTTACATCGCTGGGCTGTGTGGCCTGTCACGCTGCCGGATCCGGGGCCCAGGGACCGAACTTGGTGGGCGTGTTCGGCACCGAACAGCCCCTTCAGGACGACACCTCTGTCCTGGCGGACGAAGACTACATCCGCGAATCTATCCTGATGCCACAGGCCAAGCTCGTGAAGGGCTATCTTCCCATTATGCCGACCTACAAGGGTATGGTGACCGAACCGCAATTGATGCAGCTCCTGGCGTATGTAAAATCGCTGGGAGTGACACCACCATCGGGTGAAGAATAATATGAGTACGCAAACTGCAACCGATCCTGCTGAGGGGCCGCGGACCCACTATCTGAACTGGGCCACGACGGTGAACTCGTGGCTATTCACCGTCGATCATAAACGGATCGGCATCATGTACCTGGTTACGATCATGGTGTTCTTCACCATCGGCGCGATCGGCGCGGCGCTCATTCGCATCGAGCTGTTGACCCCAGCCGGTGATTTCCTCGCCGCGGAGACCTACAACAAGGTCTTTACCATGCACGGCGTGGTCATGATCTTCTTCTTCCTCGTGCCCTCCATTCCCGCCACCCTCGGCAATTTCCTGATCCCATTGATGATTGGTACCCGGGACGTCGCGTTTCCCAAGCTGAACCTCCTGAGCTGGTACATCTTTGTGATCGGCGGATGTTTCGGATTGGCCGCGGTGACGCTGGGTGGCGTGGATACCGGCTGGACCTTTTACACGCCCTACAGCAGTACCTACGCAAACACCAACGTCATCCTCACCGCGATGGGCGCGTTCATTGCAGGTTTTGCATCCATCCTGACCGGGGTGAACTTTATCGTCACCATTCACAAGATGCGTGCACCGGGGATGACATGGTTCCGGCTTCCTCTGTTTGTGTGGGCGGCCTATGCCACCAGCCTCATCATGGTTCTGGGTACGCCGGTCATCGCGATCACCCTCGCGTTGATGATGGTGGAACGCGCATTCGGCGTCGGCATTTTCGATCCCGCCCTGGGAGGAGACCCTGTCCTGTTCCAGCACTTGTTCTGGTTCTACTCGCACCCGGCGGTGTACATCATGATTCTGCCCGGATTCGGGGTCATCAGCGAGCTGATTACCTGCTTCTCCCGCAAGCACATCTTTGGCTACAAGTTTATCGCGTTTTCCAGCCTGGCCATCGCCATCATCGGCTTCTTCGTGTGGGGTCACCACATGTTCGTGAGCAGTCAGTCGATCTATGCCGGCCTGATCTTTTCCTTCCTCAGTTTCCTGGTGGCGATTCCTACGGCCATCAAGATCTTCAACTGGACGGCCACCCTCTACAAAGGATCCATCTCGTTTGAGACCCCCATGCTCTACGCACTGGCCTTCATCGGCCTGTTCACGGTGGGTGGAGTCACCGGATTGTTCCTGGCCAGCATGGCCACGGATGTACATCTCCATGACACCTACTTCGTCGTAGCCCACTTCCACTACGTGATGGTGGGGGGCATGGTCACCGCGTTTATCGGCGGGCTCCACTTCTGGTGGCCGAAGATGACCGGGCGCATGTATCCGGAACTGGCGGGCAAGTTCGCCTGTGTGACGGTCTTCATCGGATTCAACCTCACCTTCTTCCCGCAATTTGTGGTGGGCTATCTGGGCATGCCCCGCCGGTACTACGAGTACCCGGACGAATTTCAGATCCTGCATGTGCTTTCCAGCGCCGGAGCCACCGTGCTTGGGTTTGGGTTTCTGATGATCCTGATTTACATGCCTTGGTCGCTGATCTGGGGCAAGCGAGCCCCCGCAAATCCCTGGGGCGCAAAAGGCCTCGAATGGACCATTGCTTCTCCCCCGCCCATGGAAAACTTTGACGTCATCCCCGAAGTCACCGAAGGGGCCTACAACTACGCAGAAGTAGACGATCACTGAGCATTTTACCGGAGTTCTAACGAACAATGTCGGACCACCAAGCCCCACATCTAGCCCACCACTTCGATACCCTCGAGCAGCAGAAGCAAGCTGCCACGTTGGGCATGTGGGTGTTTATCGCCCAGGAGATCATGTTCTTCGGCGGCCTGTTTATGGGCTACACCTTCTATCGATGCAAATTCCCCGAAGCCTTCGCCGCGGGCAGCAGTCTGCTCAGCATCGGCTGGGGCGGGTTCAATACTGTCGTGCTCATTTGCAGCAGTCTCACCATGGCGATGGGGGTGCATGCTGCCCAGCTCGGCAAGAACAAGCAGGTCATGGCCTGGATTGTTTCGACCATGGTTCTGGGGACGGTATTTCTTGGGGTGAAAGCCGTTGAGTACACCGGCAAGTGGCACCATCACCTGGTGCCGAACTCGAGTTTTGAATACCATGGGCAGGGAAAATACTATGCCCTGGGTCATGATGACGCAGGCCACGCCGCACCAGCCCACGATGAAGCCGTTTCCGAGGAAGATTCACATGGGGGTGACAGTCATGCCGCCACGGTTGGCGTGGAACCCAATCACGTTCGCATCTTTTACGGCTTCTATTTCGTCATGACCTGTACCCACGCCATTCACATGATCATTGGGATGGGAATCATGGTCTGGCTGCTTAAGCTGGCCGCCGCCAATCGGTTTTCTCCAGCGTACTACAATCCCGTCGAGATTTTCGGATTGTATTGGCACTTCGTGGATATCGTCTGGATCTTCCTCTTCCCGCTGCTCTACCTCTTGGGGCGGCATTAAGGAGTTTATGTACAATGGATGAACACGAAGCACACGACGGACATCACATTGTCTCGGTAGAGGCCTACATCGGCGTCTTTCTTGCCCTGATGGGATTCACTGCCCTGACAGTCATTGTCGCGTTTTTTGACCTGGGCCCGTTCAGTAACATCGTCGCGCTTGGCATCGCCACCATCAAGGCGTTCCTGGTGGTATCGATCTTCATGCACTTGAAGTACAACGCCCGCATCCTCTGGGTCGTCGCCGCCGGCGGCTTCCTCTGGCTCCTGGTGATGCTGTTGCTCACCCTTAGTGATCTGACCACCCGCGGTTGGCTTCCGCAGCCCGAGTCCTGGCTCTAAGCCCGGCCCGGCAGAGACCCTTTTCCCCGCCCCCCGCCCCCCGCACA
>RCNG010001524.1_pt1 | contig 11511 bp, 11 predicted proteins | sample 2041371 | NCBI WGS metagenome assembly RCNG01 (sample SAMN09708227, study PRJNA481090) | Marine sediment metagenome, whole genome shotgun sequencing project. | biome: marine sediment; feature: ocean; material: sediment; isolation source: Sewage treatment plant 1 marine sediment (STP1) ... | reverse complement strand
CAAAACATGCCCCCGCGAAGGCGGGGGTCCATGTGACGATGAGGCGTACTTCCTGTACGTTGAATGACGAGGGATGAAGCCGAACGCCGTAGATGGGACTTTTTCAACAGCCTCCTAAGGGGAGAGGCGGCCCCCTTTGTCATCCAGCCGGTGGGCAAGGGGATCCTTGAAGACCTTCAGGAGCAAAAGGGTCTGCCCTGCGATCCTCTGGGAGTTCCACATGAAGCTGTAGAAGAGGATACTCAGGCGGGTCTTGGATGTATTGTCCTGAATACGCATGATCTGGTTCTGATCGAATTCGTCGATCAATTCGTCGAGCTGCCGGGCCATGGCCTCCACGAACGCCTCGTCCAGGGGTTGCTTCTTCAGGAACGCGTCAGCGGTGGAGTCGAGCAAGTCCGTGATGCAATCCCGGATCTTAGAAAGCTCCTGGACCTGCATCTCGAGCAGGCCGGCGTGGTTGTTCGCCACATGCAGGTAAGCCCTCATAATCACGTCCCGCTGGCTCTCGGCAATCCGCTGCAGGGTACTGATCGTCTCGGCGTATCTCTGCGTATTCTCGACATCTTCCCTCTGCAGGAGCCGCAGCACCTTGAATGTGTTGGCCACGAGGATGTTGGCCCACTGTTGTACCTGCTTCTGTTGCTTCCTTGCCGTCTTCAGTCGGGCGCGGTCCTGTTCGAAAAGGCCTTCGAACGCTGCGGTGAGGGCCAGACTGACCTCCCGTAGAAAGATGCCGGTGTGCTCAAAGGTGAGGTTGATGGCAGCCGTTGAGTCTTGGATTTTCCTAAGGTTGAAGACCTCGATCGCCTCCTCCTCGATTTCACGGGACTTGTGCGTTCGCCGGTTGAGGAGGATGAGGAGAACAGCCAGGCAGGCGATTCCGATGACCGCAGGCGCCCCGCCGAAAGCGATGGCCACGGCGAAGACGAAGGAGACGGTAAAGGCCATCATGGCTGTGAAGAACCAGCCTCCGACCACGGTGAGGACGCCAGTGACACGGAACACGGCGCTCTCCCTCCCCCAGGCCTGATCGGACATGGAGGATCCCATGGCGACCATGAAGGTGACGTAGGTCGTGGACAGGGGAAGCTTCATCGAGGTGGCCCAGGAGATCAGCGCGCTGGCGACCATCAGGTTCACCGAGGCCCGCACCAGGTCGAAGTCCGGCACGGTCCCATCCGCATCGGGCGTGGGGCGGTACTGCGCCCTTTCGAACCGGCCCGCGATCCATTCTCGTATCCCAGGGGGGACGATCCTCCTGACCACAGAGAACATGTAGGCCACCATCCTTACGACGGTCTGCGACAACGCGGTTGCCTCGAACCGCTCCAGGCCCTCCTCCTGCCGCCCGAGGCTTACCTCGGTTTTGGTGACCGTGCGCGCCTTGCGAGAGACCCAGAGTGTGACCACCATGATGACGCCTGCGATCAGCAGAAAGAGGGTGTTCGACTGGACCGGTTGCTGCAGGGCCTCCATGGTCTGGTCGACCATGCTGCTGCTTCCCTGGGCGACCGTGTAGGCGCTCAGGCCTGCCAGCGGGACGCCGATGAAATTCACGAGGTCGTTCGCTGCGAAGGCCATGGCAAGGGCAAAGGTCCCGACCAGGACGACCACCTTCAGGATGTTCACCCGGGTGAAGAGAATCATCAACTGGAGGAGGACCGCGCAGAGCACAAAGGACGCGCCGAGGATCAGCCACGTGTGGCCGTTGATCCATGCCAGGGTTTCCGGTGTGATGAACGAGGCGCCCTTGGACCCCTTGATCAGGATGAAGTAGACGATCGACGCCAGGGCAAAGCCGCCCCAGACAGCGCCGTATTGTTTGACCCGTTTCTGGAAATCGAAGGTGAAGATGACCCGGGTCAAGAACATGACCAGGGCACCGACAATGAAGGCGATCGCCACGGAGAGCAGGATGCCGGAGATGATGGCCAGCGCCTTTGCCGTGTTGATGTACTCCACGATTGAGGCGTAAGGGATTCCCGCGCGGGAGATCTTTACGAGCGACACCGCGACCGCCGCACCGAGCAGCTCAAAGACGATGGAAACCGTCGTGGACGTGGGCAACCCGAAGGTGTTGTAGAGGTCGAGGAGGATGATATCCGTCAGCATGACGGCCAGGAAGATGGTCATCAACTCGGGCATGGTGAAGAATTGCGGGTGGAAGATCCCCTTTCTGGCCACCTCCATCATCCCGCTCGAGAAGGTGACCCCTGCCAGGATGCCGAGGCTGGCGACGATCATGATCACGTGGCGGGGGGCGACGCGAGACCCGACCGAGGAGTTCAGAAAATTGACCGCGTCGTTACTGACGCCCACGACCAGGTCTGAAATGGCGAGGGTGAAGAGGATGATAATGGCGCCCTGGTAGATGTCCATGATGTACTTTCTCTTGTTCTGCGGGAGAGTCGGAATTGTCGGAAAGGTATTGGAAGGGGCCGAAAATGTCAATCGGAAATCCCTTCGGGTTGACGATTCTCTTGCAAAGGAAGGGTGTTAGGAGATATACGTAGAGAAAAAGAGGGGAGGGACCCATGAATCCGAAAGACGAGTTAATCCACGCCTACCCGAAGAACCTGGACACCCCCTGGAAAGAGAACTGGTATTTCAACTTCATCGATCGGAAGAACAACGCCTGGGGCATCAATCACATCTCGCTCATGCGCCACACGAACAAGGGCCGGTTCACCGCCATCCACGTCGTGGACGAAGAGATCATCCCGTACTCGAACGTGATCGACATCGAGGATCTCGCGGAAACCACGGACGGCGCCCTCACCTTCGAGTTTATCGAGCCCTTCAAGAAGTTTCGGGTGACCTTCGACGGGCCGAGACACCAGGTGAAGATCGACTACGATGCCCTCTTTCCTGCATTCGATTACGGAAAGCGGGACGAGTCAGACGGAAACAAGGCCCTGTCCATCGATCACTACCGCCAGGCGCTTGTGGCAAGGGGGACGCTCACCAAGGACGGTGCGACCCGTCCCATCGAGTGCGTGTGTGACCGCGACCACACCTGGGGATATCGGGACGAAGGCATGCTCACGGGCTGGAACTGGGTGGGGGCCTACTTCCCCGCGAGAACCGTGAACTTCAACCGCATCCTCGTGGGGGAGCACGCCTTTGCAGCGGGCTATGTGTCCACCGCAGAGGGAAACACCCGGGTCAGCCGCCTCGAGGTGGAGGATACGCAGTTCGTCAACGAGGCCCCCGTGTCCGCAGTGTACACGGGATACGACAGAGAGGGCCGTATCCTCGCCAGGCTCAAGACAGACATGTTCTCACGCCTCTGCCTGCCGATGCAGGACAAGGAGAACATGCTCATCTACGAGAACTTCGTGGAGTTCACCGACCTCGAGACCGGGGAGAAGGGCCACGGTGTGGATGAGTACCTTCTCAACCCGAACGAGCCGTACCACGAAAACCCAGGCATATCGACCGATTGAGTGCGACCAGAAAGGGGGGGCGATTCGGAATGCCGGCTCTCGATGACCCCGGGACGGTGACCTACCTGAGCGAAAAGCTCGATGCGGAAGCCCTGTCGGTCACCAGCGTATGGAAGAACCTGGAAGGCTGGTCCATGGAGACCTACAGCCTCGGTCTTTCGTACAGGAGGGCCGGCCGGCCGGTGGAGCAGGACATCATCATCCGCAAGGCGCCCGAAATCGGACTGATGGACGACAACTATGACGTGTCGATCGAGTACCGCGTTCTGAGCGCCCTCAACCGGACCGAGGTGGCCGTGCCGACGACGCTCTGGTACGAACCGGACCCGGCGGTCCTGGGCCAGCCCTTCTACGTGATGGAGAAGGTGGAGGGGGACATCCCTTTCCCACCTCCCATCTCCTTTGACCCGGACTTCCGGCTGATTCCGGACGACCAGGAGCGAAAGAGCCTGGCAGATGATTTTGTCAGGAACCTTGCCCTGATCCATACGGTGGACTGGCAATCTCTGGGCCTGGACTTCCTCGGGGTTCCCGGACCGGGCACCGGGGCTGCGCGCATGGCGGTCGAATTCTGGGAGGACCGAATCGCGCGGGCCGGCTTCGGGAAGAAGCCGGTCGTGGCCTATGCTGCGAACTGGCTCAAGGACAACCTCGTGGAGAACGACCGGGTCAGCCTGATCCACGGCGATTATCGTTCCGGCAACTACATCAAGCGGGACGGACGCATCCTGGCCATCCTGGATTGGGAACTCGTGCACCTGGGCGACCCGTTGGACGACATCGCCTACATCATGGGGGCGTGGCGTTCGGCCCAGCCGCACAACTGGTTGAGTCATCTTCTGCCCGAGAAGGAATTCTTCCCGCGCTACGAGGAGGCGAGCGGGATCAAGATCGACATGGACAAGCTCGAGTTCTATCACATGCTCCACAATTTCAAGTCCTTTGGAATCGGGGCCACCGCCGCCGGCGCCTGGCGGACGAGACATGACCTGGACCTGCGGATCGGCGTGTTCAGCATGACACATTACCTCAGTACCTTCGCGTTGCTCACGGAACTGTACAAGCACCATTCGTCCCGGGAAGGGGGGTGATCATGTTTATCAGCACGGAGGAATACCTGCACCGGATCACCCACGCCCTGGAGCACGTGATCGCGCCCCTGATCGAGTCCGACTACGGCCGTGGACAGCTTCTGGCAGCCGTTTTTCTGCTCGACCAGCTGACAGACCGCATCGACTACAAGGCAGAACTCATCCAGCAGGAGATCGAGACGGGCTGTGAGACGATCCGGAAGATCGTCGACGCCATCGAGGAGAGGGGAGGGGAGGCTCCGGGCGATCTGAAGGCCTTCCTCGGCGAGACCGACCGGGAAAGCTGCGCTCAGGATCTCGCCTTCCGGAGCCGGTGCGACGAAATGCTCTGTTCCGCCATTGATTCCTTTTATGCCAACCGAAAGAAGTTCGATCCAGCCTCTGCCCACGCCGTGGAGGGCCTGATCCTCGGGCACTTGACCCAGATCGCCTCGCGGGATCTGGGGATGTTCAAGCCCTCTACGAGCCAGAAGCTCCTCCAGTCGCGTGGGGAATCCTCTTGACTTTGTATTATTTTGTACTACAATGTATGTTATGAAGAAGAAGCCATCCCCGAAGAAACCGCGGCGGCAAGGGCCCAAACCGGAGAAAGACGGGGGCAACCGGCCGGAGGCGGAACGCAAGGACCGCGTGCTCCAGGCCAGGGTTTCCCCGTCCCTGTACAACAATTTGGTTGCACAGGCTCGTCGGTTGCGGGTGCCGGTCTCCAATCTCGTGCGCAACATCCTGGAGGACTCGACCCGCATGGTCGAGAACATCGTGGACAGCGGTATCGAGATTGCGGAAGCCATCGGAAAAGGGATGGACGACGAAGATCTCTCGTCCGTCCTCGGCTGGCAGCCCATGATCGCCAACAAACGGCTTGCCTGCTCCCACTGCGGTCTGCCGATCGAGAAGGGCAGCGAGGCGTTCATGAGCGTCGGGGCCCCGGGCAGCCGCACCTTTGTCATCTGTGAGGACTGCAAATCCAAGATCTAGCCGATCAACCCCTCGAAACTCCGGATGAGGAGGAAATCATGAGCGAAGACATCTATGTCAAGCTGGGGGAACGGTTGAATCAGAATCTGGTCAAATTCCCTCTGATCGAGCCGATTCTGGCCTTCCTGCGTGACGTGTTCACCGAGAAACAGGCCGAATTGGGGGCCGAGTTCCCGATCGGGGCGCACACCTTGAAGTCGTTGGCCAAGCAGTTGAATAAGGATGAGGCCGGCTTGGAGAGGTTGCTCGATGAAATGGCGGATGAAGGCCTGATCTTCGTAGAGAAAAAGGAAGATGATCAGAAGGAGTATTCCCTGTCACCCTTTGTGCCCGGCATCTTCGAGTTTCAGTCCCTCAAGGGCGAGGAGACCGACAGGGTCAAGCGGCGATTGGAATTGCTCGGGGAGGTGCATGAAGGCATCGAGGCTCTGGCCGGCGATCTGTTTCGTAACCCGGAATTTGCGAACGAGCAGTTGGGCCCCCCGGGCCTGAGGACCCTGGCCGTGGAAGCGGAGTTGCCCAGCGATGCGCAAGTGGCTACCTGGGAGCAGATATCCACGATCCTCGACCGGGAGGAGTCTTTCGCCGTGGGGGCGTGTGCGTGCCGTCAGGAGAAGAAACTGAGCGGGGACCCCTGCAAGATAGACGCGCCGAGAGACGCCTGTGTCTATTTCGGTAAGGTCGCCGACTTCATGATTGACCGGGGATTCGCCAAGCGTCATTCCAGGGACGAGCTCGTCGCCCTTCTGGAGACGTGCGAAAAGTACGGCCTGGTGCACAACATGAACAACTTCCTGGGTGACAACATCGTGCTGTGCAACTGCTGCGGGTGCTGCTGCAACTTCCTGGTGCGAATGAAGAAATACCGGGGGCTCAAGCAGGTGGCAGGCTCCAACTTCCTGGCCGCCGTGGATCAGGAAACCTGCATCGGTTGCGGTGATTGCGTGGACCGCTGTCCAATGGACGCACTGGAGATGGAGGGCGAGACGGCCAGGGTGATCGAGGCGCACTGCATAGGGTGCGGCAACTGCATCTCTGCATGCCCCTCGGAAAGCCTGTCTCTGGTTCGATGTTCGGAGGTTCAGCCCCCGGAGAAACCGGAGCAGATCGTGGGCCTGGGCGTCTGAATATGGTGGACTCGATGACGGGAGATACGAGCATGCGGGGTACAATCTTACTGGCGATCGGGATTGCGGTTGCCGGCTGGTTCGTGGGGGACGGTTTCGTAAAGGGGCGGGCAGCCGATCGTTTCGTGACGGTCAAGGGCGTGGCGGAGCGGGATGTCCAGGCCGACGTCGCCCTGTGGCCTCTGCGCTTCGTGGCCACGAACGACGACCTGAGGCAGGCCCAGGCCACCGTCAAACAGAGCCACCAGCATGTCCTCGCCTTCCTGGAGAAGCACGGCATCGACCCGGCCGCGGCCGAGATCCAGAGGCTGGAGGTGAACGATCTCCTGGCAAACCCGTATCGGAGCGGGGCGACCCAGAGCCGTTACATCATCACTGAGACCTTGATGGTCCGCACGGAAGATACCGGGACGATCGAGAAGGCCGGTCAGGCCGTGGGGGAACTGGTCGATGCGGGCGTGGTGCTCTCTTCGACCGGAGGGCCGGCCAGCGGGCCCACCTTCCTGTTCACCGGCTTGAACGAACTCAAGCCGGAGATGATCGCTGAGGCCACGGCCGAGGCACGCCGCGCGGCCGAACGGTTCGCAAAAGACTCGGGAAGCGAGATAGGGACCATCCGTCGCGCCAATCAGGGGGTGTTCGTGATTCTCGCCCGCGACCGGGCGCCCGGCATCATGGAAGGGAGCCAGCTCCAGAAGACGGTCCGGGTTGTGTCCACGATCGAGTACTTCCTCAAAGACTAGAGTGGGGGGTGGAAAATATCGCTGTGTTTGGGGAGGGGCGCGGCGTTCGGTCCAGACCTGGGTTCCGTCTCCGATTTACTTGGGCTCCGTCTCTCCCTCCCCCGAAGTCGCCCGGCGTAAATCTCCGACGGAACCCAGGTCTGGACCGAACAACTTGAGTCTGCCGGAGAAACACAGCGATATTTTCCTGCCTGCCCGGCAGAGAGTCCCAGTCCTCCCCTCCCTGTTTTCTGGTTTGGCTTCTATGTGTAGGTGTTTTACGAAGATGCTCAGTCCCCAAAAGTGCGAACGGAAGAGCCAGACAAGATGAGGAGGAAGCCATGGGTGTAGATCTGAGCAAGATCGGGATTCTGACCCGCCGGGAGATCGAAGCGCGGATCGCAGGACCGCTGATCAAGGCCTTCATGAAAGAGACTGGAGAGGCAAGGGGCCTCGAAATCGTCGAGGAGGTGATTGTCTCATTGGCGAAAGAAAGCGGAGAGATGCTTTGCGCATTCGTAGGAGGGAACGGTTTGGAGGACTTCGCAAAGGGGATGGACCTCTGGAGCCAGGATGATGCAGTCGCCTTCGATCTCGTCGAAATGACCCCGGAGAAGATCACCATGAACGTGACCCGCTGCCGGTATGCGGAGATGTACAAAGAACTCGGGATGGCGGACCTGGGCTTCGCGCTGTCCTGCGCCCGTGACTTTGCCATGGTCGAAGGCTTCAACCCGGAAATCAAGCTCGAACGGACACAGACCCTCATGGAAGGCGCGGACCACTGCGATTTCCGCTTCACCCACAAGAAAGATTGACCCGGCCGGAGCGATCTGTGGCGGCGCCAAGGCCACAACCCTCGAGAATCAACTTCGCCCTCCGCCCCGAAACCTTCCGCTCGAACAATTTACTTCTTCGAGGCTGTTCTGCCTGTGTCTCAAACGTTTAGAAGAATAATAGAACGGACAGATGAATCTCATAATATGGCTTGACATCATTCAGAACCGGATACTATTATCAGGAACAGCAACTTCCACCTTGCTCGAATGCAAGGCCGCAAAGGCCTCAACACAGATCCGGCACACTCCTCAGAATAATCGCCTCTGATTCCATCAATGAAGCAACAGCATAATCCCGCCTTCTGGGGTGAGTTATGAAATGGGACTTACAGAAGGTGCCGATACGAAGCCTTCAGGGAGGTGGGCAAGCTCCCTGGAGGCTCGCTGCTCCGCTGTCCATCATCGCAACCCGATTTGCTGAAGACCCGCGAACAGAGGAGGAACCGAATGAAATTCCTTATCTTCCAATTGATAGAGGTGTCGAAAGTGCCGGATGTGTCGAAGGCGGCCGACAAGGTGTGGGGTAGTCCGCCCGCAGGCGTGAAAGCGCTGGGCGGTTACACGTGTCTGGGGCTGCCCTACCCCGGCATGCCGAGCAACACAATCCTGAGCATCCGAGTGGTCGAGGCCGAGAGCAATGAATCCCTCTCTGCGGTCATTTATCCGGTGGCCGTGGCCGGTGCAACCGTATGGACGATACCGGTGATGGATCTACCTCTCGGCGGCGGCGTGGCAGACATGGAGAAGAAGCTCAGGAGTTGAATCCTCTTCCGGTTTGCCTCAGAAAGGAGAAAGAAGATACTTTTTATGGTGGTCTATTCGTGGGATAAGGACAAACGGGATGAAATCATCAAAAGACGGCTGGAAAAAGGAACGACGACTCCCAGCGGTTCGAAGATACTCAGTGAGTGGACAGCCGTTGGGAGGAATGTTCACTTTGCGCTCGTCGAGGTGGATGATCCAAAACTCCTTGCTCAAGGGAGCATAGCATGGAGTGACATCATGGACGTTGACCCTCACCTTGTGCTCGATACGGAAAAGGACTTGTTAGGCTTACTCAAGGGTGCTGTTTAGGAGGGATCCACCTAAGAGTCAATCGACAGACACGGAGGGCGGTATCAATTTCGGGTGCCGCCCTTTCTTATCTATGACCAGAGCCGACCGGAAGTACATGTAGACAGGGTGAAAGCGGGGCGACCGGAGGGAATGTCGATCTACGGATGACATGTTTATGTGCTGCCAATCCTGTAGGGGCGACATCTGAGCGGACTTTCTGCACCTCCGGGGACAGTCTGGCGATTGTCACCATCTGCGTGAACTGTTCAGTCCCCACAAAGCAGGTAGGGCTGAAGGATTTGAACAGATATGTGTACCCCAGCGGGAAGGCTGCGGATTATGACCATCTGCGTCAAATGGTCACTTCTTCTGTATTCAACATGTTGCAAAACTACTTAGTTTCCTGACCGACAGACTGACCCCCAGATGTAGTGCCTCCATCCGTTTCCAAGAGTGGCCGCTATACCCCACTCTTAAACGTCCCATCCACATTTAGAACAAAAAGCGAATATTTCACAAGATTCTGTGAACTAGTTCACAGAATCGACCTCTGGGTTCTTGTTATATTGAACAAGATGACCAACACGCGGTTACTGTTCGAGAGGCAGAAGCTACGAAAGAAGGAACAGGGTGACGTTCCTAACCCAACCGAGGAGAACATTTATGTTGAACATGCGGATGTTTGTGCGGGCCCTACCAACAATAGGTCTTTGCCTTCTCCTTTGTGGTATTGGCGAGTGTATCATAGAGCCGCCAGGCCCAGAGGATGCTGGGCCCGGCAACAATACTTATATCTGTGATACCGAGACAGGGCTGTATGTCGATGATGGTAGCATATGGTTCGGAGGCCTGGATAATGGGAATGGAGGCTGGATTTATGCGCCATCGTGTTCGGAAAGGTCAGAAGAAGCGCCCGTGGTGTTCTTTTTTACTGCATGGTCCGTTGACACTCGCGCTATTTATGACGGGTTTTTCAGGCATTTGGCAGGAAAAGGCTATATCGTTATCGCTCCCAAATACAATCTCCCCCCCGAAAACGATACCATAGTCGGACAACTTAGATTCTATGAAGCGTTACTAGCTGGCAGGAACCGTGCCATTCGATCTGCATATCAGGGGTTCTTGTCTTATATGTCGGACATTCTCCCTACGAATGATGTTCCTGCCCCGATGTTTGAAGAGGACGAGTTGGTTTATGGCGTGGTTGGCCATAGTATGGGCGGATCGTATGCCGCAGCTTTTTCAAACCCAACAATCCTGAACAGCGTGATAGACGACGAAAACTCTAACTTGAGCCCGAAAGTAGTTGTAACGATGGACGCAGGTTCAGACCTGTTGTGTAGGTGCCCCGGTGCGTCTGAGATGGCATGGTGTTTCCCGACTGGCCCATTGGCGTGGCTTTGGCATCTGTTGGGCTTAGGCGGTGGATACTTCGACCCCGATTGGAGCCCTGATCCTCTCTACTGCCCCTATGGTGAGTATCAGACAGTGGAAGACGGACAACACTGTATGGCCACAGAGGGCGCGCATCTGTGGGGTGATCTCTCTGCTATCGACTACAATCCCCTTTGGATCCAAATGGTTGGGGAGCGTGATATTGACGCTTGTGAATCCGCTGAAATGAACCTGTTTTGTAGCACAACCCAGATTACCGATAAACAATACCTTAGGGTTCGGGCAGACGATCACGGACGGCCCTCTACGAATGATCTAAAGGCGCACCACTTTGACCCAGCGGGAGCGGACTTGGTTCTCCACTGGACGGGCAAAGTAGATGGGCATGACTACTATGGATATTGGAAAATCGTCACCGCAGCCATGAATTGTGCTATTCACGGTCAGGACTGCAATTACGCAAGGGGAGGAACCAACGAGCAGCTTAGTATGGGCAATTGGAGCGACGGGGAACCTGTAAAGCGCATGCAATGGAACCCAAACGTGAGGGATAATGATGGGATATGTTATCCTCTCGAAGATGCATGCGACATGGTTAATTACATAGATCCGGTTATTCAAGAAAGCGCCTGGAATTGGAGAGGCTCGAATATACCGGCCGATTGTGGTGATTGACATCTTCCTTGTCGAGTGCCACAAACCACATATTGTGGTCCAACGCATCCCGAAGAACGTAGTATTTCTGCTATAGATGTGCAACGCAGGTCAGTCTTCAGAAATAGACCTCTCACGCACAGAGTGACATCCACGCTTCATGCCCTGCAGTTGACGAAAACCGACAGACAGGGTGAACA
>RCNG010001523.1_pt1 | contig 11511 bp, 6 predicted proteins | sample 2041371 | NCBI WGS metagenome assembly RCNG01 (sample SAMN09708227, study PRJNA481090) | Marine sediment metagenome, whole genome shotgun sequencing project. | biome: marine sediment; feature: ocean; material: sediment; isolation source: Sewage treatment plant 1 marine sediment (STP1) ... | reverse complement strand
ACCAACAGGTGTCCAGGTGTTGAATCCCTGGGTGAAACGTGAATAGGCAAATTATTCGTTGAAAAAATTTAAAATTATTAGTTTACGTATGAAGCCGTTAAAAATTTGTGTCTCAACGCTCCAGTCCACCACATAGACGACATTAGGAGCGTGGGTCAGTTCTGATAATAATTCATAGAGAGCAGACATTGGCAAGATAGCCATGACAGAACATTTTCGGCTGTCAGAAGTTGACACTCAAGATTGATTAGTTTCATTTCTAAACAAAACCTACACGACTTTCGTTACGAAGGTGGAGCCCCCATAAATGGGCGGTTCTCAAATTACATAGGTAAATGAGAAAGGATTGTTGTGATGACTTCGCCCTGCCGATTATGAGGCCCGGTTAGCGAGTTTTGAGTCACACGTAAACTGCGATGTGTAGGCGTTTGTTAGGTGAGCCTATACCAGTTTCCTTACCACTAGATTGTTCGTGGTGTGTTATTGCACAAGTTCCTTTAAGTAATTCTGTTCAATTCTTACCAGCCACTTTGTCTGAACCATATTGTCGTGTAGTTGTATTGGTTAATAAATACTATAAGTGTTTTTATGAGAGTTATTTAACTGGCAGAACTACTCGGTCATCCGAGATGGTTAAAATTTAATCCTACCCTCTTATCATGGGCTTAGAATGCAAGTCGTGCACGCAAGCTGAAAACCCAGACCCGGTTTTCACTGGGATTGAAGGCTGGATTGAATAATAGCTGGACGTCAGGGACGATCTGCAGGTGTTTGAGTATTTGTAGTCGGTAATATGTTTCGATAGTATATTGATCATCACCCGCTGTACTGTAGATTTCACTATTCGGTTGTCCCCATTGTAAACCCAGAGCTAATCTGTCGTCTTTGCGATTAGGTGAATAGCCGAAACCAGTACTGATAGAGCGATCCAGTATTGCACCGCCACCATCGTTATATCCCGCGCGAAGGAAGGGTATCCATTTTCCAAGTTCTCGACTGAATGAGAAAGCAGTTCCCCAGCCACCAGGCACGTCAGTTTGTGTACGCTCGTCAATCTGCCACAGGGTCAGGTGAATGTTGTCGACTAAGTGTTGTTCCCATGAACCTGCCCAGCCAAATTCAATATGCTTGAAATATTCACGTTCGTCAAAGAAACTAGCAAAACTGTCGAGGGGCTTCTCGGGGTCGCCATTAGCATCGGCAAAACCGGCAAGCACGTAGTAGTTATTCTTGATAGTCCAACGCACTGCAGCACCCAAGCCCTGATCCGGAACGGGTATAGTGTGGTTGGTGGTAAAGGCCAGGTTGTTAAAATCGATCCAGAGATTCACCAAACCGTAAATATCGACGTAATCCGTTGTGTCGACCTGGCCGACAGCAAAGGAAAAATTGTTGTTATTGAAATTCTGCATCCAGTACAAATTAGTCAACAACATACCGGCGTCACTGAATGGGACAGCTGTAAGTCCGGCGTAGCCTAATTCATTTGCCAACTGCTTGGGTGTGATATAGGAACCCAGATTGTGTCGATGTTCCAGTTTAAAAACCAAAGAACCAGGATGAGTTGCACTGATACCGGGTGGCTCCCAGCTACCATATACCCGGAACACGCCGCCCAGTGCATTCGACTCGCTGTCGCTTGGATTCGCATATTGATAAAGAACGTTGTAATCAAGTCCGAAGGCTATTCCACTGTCACGCTTTATTGACTCTTTGAAGTCATAATAAGTTTGTTGGCCAATGACATCTTCAAGCAAGAATAGCGGCGCTTTTTTTTCAGTATCAGAATCTACCTGATTCTGTACACTAGAGGGGCCGCCAAAATGTACGGTTGTTAAATCGTTGCGTTCATCGAGTTTTTCACCGGCCAGTGCATGTAAGGTAACAGCGGCGATGATGGGTGTGAAAGCAAATCTCATTGATTAATATCCCGTGATCGCTCCCGTTTATTAGGTTATTAAACCAGCCACCTTCACTATGGTAGCCGGGTCTTTATAATAGTAAGAGAAAAGATTAACATCCAGCCTGTCAAAGGAACTGGTAAGCAAGATATAGTAGATATTGATTAATTATTTCAAACTGTTCTTGTAAATCTTGCCGTCTTTCATAATGACCACGAAGTTCTTCTTCGGATCGACAACGAGATCCAGATTTTCCAGGGGATTTCCATCCACCAATACCATATCGGCATATGCGCCTTCTTTAATCACGCCGAGAGGACCGTCCCGGTAGGGATTGCGTGGGCCACTCAGAGCGAGTAGCCGGGCATTATCTGAAGTCGCCATTTTCAGAGCCTCGTAAGGGGTGAACCAGTGCTTCAGCTTGGCCAGCATTTTGCCCTGACCAGCGGCAGCCTTCGGGTCGAACAGAGCATCTGTACCAAAAGCCATATTGATGCCCATTTTCTTTGCCGTTTTATAAGCATTGTCGGTACCTTTCGTCACCTTGGCAAATTTTTCCGTGCTGTACGCATTATCAAATACCAGCGCATCCTCATCATTCAATAGCGGTTGTATGCTGAGCCAGGCGCCTTTCTCTTTCATCATCTTCCATGTTTCTTTTTTCTGGATCAGCAAGCCGTGCTCGATGGATTTGACCCCTGCGCGGAGTGCGGTTTGAACTGCTTCGTCGGTGAAGATATGTGCCGCAACATAGGTGTTCCACGTTTTCGCAACATCGACAGCCGCTTTCATTTCCTCAAAGGTATATTGCTGGACATCTAGATCGTCATAAGCAGATGACACGCCGCCGCCACCGGATATCTTGATCTGGGTAGCCCCCATTCGCAGGTTTTCACGCACGCGCTTAATGATGTCGGGAACACCGTCGGCGGTCATGATGAGGGAGTTTCGCTCCCAGTATGACAACGGGTCGGTGCTATTGGCAGGATGATCATTCTTGGCATGAAAATCGAAGTGGCCTGATGTTTGACTGATAGGTGGCCCTGAAGCGAAGACGCGAGGTCCGGGATATTTGCCGGTATCTGTCATCTTCTTAATAGCGAATGGATTACCGCCAACATCGCGAACCGATGTAAACCCTCTCATAAGCGTCTTCTCGGCACCTAGAAACCCTATAATCGCAACTTCTGAGATATCACCGGTTGCCATTATACTTACAGGCGCGTATGCATATTCGGTATGCCAGTGTACATCGATGAGGCCGGGAATCAGTGTGCGTCCATCGCCATTAATCACTGTCGCATCTTCAGCAGTAATTTTTTTAGTCGAAACCTGCTTGATCAAGTTATCCTCGACCAACACGTCGGCATTCATGATAAGTTTTTCATTTATACCATCGAAGACATTAACGTTAGTGAATAGTGTCCTGGTCTTGGGTTCTGTTTTGTTTTCTACTTTCGCATCAGCTGCATATACCGGAGTAGTTGACACTATTGCGAATACAACACCAAATAACACATATGAGAGTTTCTTCATAATAGCCTCCTGACTTTTTAGTTCAATTTAGCTGATACTATCATCTACTGCCAGAAGTGCAAATGATATGCATTATCAGTAAAACACTAGATTTATTATGGTTATACAGTGGCTGCTAATGGAGATATGAACCGCTATATAACTCCATCACAATTTTTTGAAGCCAGATATGGTTCGGTTGTCATTATCAGTGATTCGACACGAATGGTTTTGTTAGTGTGATATCAGTATTCAAACAAAACCTACACGACTTTCGTTACGAGGGTGGTGCTCCCATAAACAGTGGGTCTCAGGTTCCAGTGGTAAATGAGAAAAAGGAATGTGGCTCAAGCCAACAAGCTAGGACCAGCTGACTCAACTGGTACAGATTAACCAATAACGCCTGAACCCCGCGTAATACGTGGCTATCGCTATAACAAAGGAGAGTTATTATCAAGAGTCGGCAGTGCCGAGAAGGGGAATAAATGGTGGGCCTGGAAGGACTCGAACCTTCGACCTGCCGATTATGAGTCGGGGCTCTGAGCGCCCGCAATTGGCTGCCGAAAATGCTCTGTCAGTGAAAAAAACGAAGGTCCGTTAACAATAAAATTTTACTGACTGTAAAATTTGTTTATGGTCGCCTAATGATTGCGAGTGACTGTTTAGCTATTTTTTTGTGAATGAATTGCTTAATTGTCTCAGAACACCACAAAACAGACCTTGGGGAAATAGACCTGACAGAGAAAAATCGACCCAACGCGGCCGCTCACACTTGATTCGCAGAACGAGTAATAAGTCCCAGCGGGGGCCGAGTGGTCGGCAAGACGTGGCTCAATCGATGGATATACGACTAGGCACTTGGTCGCACTTGGTCGCATTGTCACTTCTGTGGCCGGGTGTTATTCTTATTGGGGCTGTATCGAAATCCTGCTGATTTGCTGGTACGCGTTGACACCACGCATGCCAATAAATGGTTAGTTTGGCAGCAAACAACATCAATCAATAAAGAAAGGGCAAGAGCCATGAACAAAACACTGAATATACTGCTCGCCATCGTATGTGCTTCGCTCGTGGCGTCCGTCATCATGTCAGCCCAGCCCGCAACGGCGCAGGACAACGCAGCCGACGACCCGAGGATGGCCGGCTTCAATGGCAAGATCGGGCGCACCCTTGCCGAATCGGTTGAGGACTGGCCCAAGGAACCGGTCTACACCGGCAAGGAGCCCAATGTCCTGCTCATCCTGCTCGATGATACCGGCTTCGCACAGCTCGGCTCTTTTGGCGGGGCGATCGAGACGCCCAACATCGACGCCTTGGCCGCGGATGGCCTGCGCTTCAGCAACTTCTACACGACCGCGATTTGCTCACCCTCACGCGCCGCGATTATGGCGGGACGCAACCACCACTCGATTGGGCTCGGATCGCACGCCCTTTTGGCGATGGGCTTTCCGGGTTACGCAGGCCGGGTGCCTATGAGCTCCCAAGAGGTGGCTCGGGTCGTCCGGGATCAAGGCTGGAGCACCTACGCCCTCGGCAAGTGGGATCACACGCCCTTGTTCCAGGTTCAGCAGGTCGGCCCCTTCACCTATTGGCCCACCAACGACGGTTTCGACCACACCTATACTTTCATGGCGGCGGATGCCAACAACTTCACGCCGGTGATGTTCGCAGGACATGAGCCGATCGAGCCATCACGCGGCAACCCGGATTATCACCTGACCGAAGACCTGGCCGATAAAGCCATTCAATACATAACCGGCGACGTTTCCATCAATCCTGAGAAGCCCTTCTTCATGTTCTGGGCCCCGGGTGCAATGCACGCACCGCATCATGTACGCAAGGAGTACATCGACCATTACAAGGGCAAGTTCGACATGGGCTGGGACGAATTGCGCAAACAGATCCACAAACGCCAGCTCGAGATAGGCATCATTCCCAAAGGAACGGTGTTGACGGAGCGCTCCGAGAAGGTGCCGGCGTGGGACAGCTTTAGCGCCGAGGAGCAGGCTCTGCTGGCACGCCAGATGGAAGCATTCGCTGGCCAGCTAACGCACACCGACGAGCAGATCGGACGCATGATTGCGACGCTTAAGCGAACAGGCAAACTTGATAACACGCTGATCATCCTCACCTCGGACAACGGTGCGAGCGCCGAGGGAGGACTCAACGGCAGCCACAACGAAGTGTTGTACTTCAACGGTATCGTCGAGACGGACATGGCGGAGAACCTCAAAAGGCAGGACGTCTGGGGGTCGGAAGAGACCAACAATCACTATGACGTCGGCTGGGCATGGGCAGGGAACACTCCTAACAAGTACTTCAAGCAGACCGTTCATCATGGCGGGATCGCAGATCCGTTGATCATGCACTGGCCTGCCGGCATCAAAGCCAAGGGCGAGATCCGAGACCAGTTTGCTCACATCATAGATATCGGCCCGACGATTATGGAAGCGCTAGGGGTCACACCCCCGGCGGAGATCGACGGCATCAAGCAGTCGCCGTTTGAAGGAACCAGCATGGCCTACATGTTCGACGACGCCGATGCACCGGAGCGCCACACCCGGCAGTACTTCGAGCAGTTAGGCAACCGGGCCATGTACCTCGACGGTTGGGTCGCAGTGACACTGCACGCAGACCGCCTGGCTTACGAACCCCATCGGACCGTGCCGTTCGAGGATGACGTCTGGGAGTTGTATCACGTGGCAGAGGATCGCTCCCAGTCGAAGGACCTGGCCAAGCAGTATCCGGATAAACTAGAGGAGCTCAAGCAAGCCTGGCACGAGGAAGCGCTGAAGTATAACGTCTATCCGCTGCACGACGACTTATTCGGTAGGTTCTCCAACGTCACCAAGATCTATGCGCCCCAGCGGAAGGAGTTCGTTTATTATCCCCCTGGCGCGGTGCGCATTCCCGAAGCCTACTCACCGCAGGTAAAGAATAAGAATCACACCATCACCGCCTACGCGGAAATACCGAAGGGCGGAGCCAGCGGTGTGCTGGTCGCGACCGGAGGGATTTACTGCGGCTACTCGCTCTATGTGAAAGACAACCATGTCGTGTACCACTACAACGCCTATAACGAGGATCGATACACCATCACGGGAACTGAACCGCTTCCCGAAGGAGAGGTCGTCATAGAGGCGAAGTACACGCCAAGTGATGATAAGAAGACGGGGACGGTCACGCTCAGCGTCAATGGCAAGCAAATCGGTAGCGGTAAGGTGGGCAGAAGCGTGCCAGGCACCTACTCGGTCTCCGAAACCTTCGACGTCGGACAGGACACAGGCACTTCGGTGTCGAAGGACTATGACCGGGACAACGAGTTTACGGGCACGCTCGATAAGGTCGTGTTCAACCTCGACTAGTCAGTGGAGCCGGGCACCCTCGATAAGGTGGTATCCGGCAACTGCTCGATTTCCGAGCTATTCGATGTCGGCATCGACAACGGCAGCTCGGTGGACCGCAAGTCGTACACGTCGCCCTTCAAGTTCGGCGACACGCTGAACCTGGCCACTATGGACTTTTGTGAGCGGCCGCTTGTGGCCGTAGATGCCACTACGTTGAATAAACACGAGGGTTTGTTGTTTAGTATGCAGCAGACCGACATCTAATTTGGCTGACAGGGAAATTCCGACCCAAAGCTGCCGCTGGTGAGATTGTCAGTGAGAGGCAGGTAACACCACAAAGGTGACCTCGAGGAAATATACCTGACTGAGAAAAAGTACCGTATAGCAGACATTGAAAAATGCGCCCGGATAAGAGAAATCTATTTAGGCCGTAATTAGGTTACTGCCCCTAGATTCCCTTAGTGACGCTGCTTTAGCGTTTCTGAGGGCAGCTCACCAAATTGGCGGTGATAATCTGTAGCGAACTGGCTCATGTGCCAGTAGCCCTGAGCAATCGCAATGTCTGTGACACGAGTAGTAATCGGATCACCGTGCATCAGAGCTTTATAGGCATTGTTTAGTCGCAATGCCTGAACATAGGATTTCGGTGTCACTCCATACTGGTCAAGAAAAGCTCTTTGCAAGGTGCGTTTATTGATACCCGTATCGCTGCAAATCGCTTCTATAGTAACCTCTTGATCTGATGTTGAATGGATATAGTCGATCGCAGTTTTTAGCACTCGACTTCGGTTACCATCAGTTTTTTTGACCGTATGCGTTTCAGATGTTAACAGCGCTTGCGCTAACAGGAAAGGCACCTGGCAGTTAACCAGTTTTTGTAATTCAATCTTTTGACTGAAACACGTTGACTTATTTTTGAATAATTCACAAATGTAGCCAAGCGTCATTCTCAAACGGTTCATTGTTGCCGGGCTGCAATTCAGCATCTCATTTTTGCCAATCATTTGATCCAGATCTGGAAAGCCCCATTGCTGATTCAATATATTAAAGTCCTTTTCTGAAATAGAAATATCGATGGCTTCAAATTGCGGGTGGGTAATTATTGCGAGCTCAGTACTCGGATTATATATTTGAATAGTGTTACCTGTGGACGGTCTGCCTCGCCATACAAAAGGCTGGCAATTGGTAGTGGGAATACCGAATGTCCATACTCCGGGAGGAGGTGTGCCATTTGCTTCTACGCGCCGTGAAGAGCTGAAACGATTCAATGCTACCGTTCCACAATGTACCTGCTGTAAGAAACCAGAGAAATAGCCACGTTCAATCTGCTTAAAATCTAAAGCATAATCATTTAATACATTCGAAAAAATTTCGAAACTCGTAAATAAGTGATATGAGATTAACGGTGGGGAGGTTATTTCTCTCATTTATTATGTGGGCATAAAGTTAGCAAACTGTCGCATTCTTGATATTGTTAGGAATGATTATTATTCATAATAAACATTCTAGACACAAGCAGAGATTCAATCTTTTTATCAATGCGCCGCATCAAATAAGACAAAATTAAGAGTCAACCATGAAAAAAACCATTCAAACACTACTATTACCACTGCTGTTTACAGCCAGTACCTGTGAAGTGACAGCAAAAGATTCCATTGTCTATGATGCAGAGTATGTCAAAACATACATTCAGCACAAAGCCGAGTGGGATAAAGAGGACGCTGAACTTCAGAAACGCCTCGCTGACCTGCAGACTAAAACCGGTAAGAGACCGAATATCATCTATTTCATGTGGGACGATGCCGCTTATGGCCGTGTTGGCCACCCGATGCTCAGCAAGCTAACCGGTATCGATACCCCCAACATCGACAAGATGGCGCGTGAAGGCATGACATTGACCAGAATGTATTCTGAGCCCTCCTGTACACCTACACGTGTAGCAGCGATGACAGGTAGACATCCTATTCGTACTGGTTTGACTCAAGTTGTTTTCCCTGTACACGCGATAGGTATGCCAAGTAAGGAAGTGACTGTTGCTGAAGTTCTTAAAAAAGAAGGTTATAAAACAGCATTCTTTGGTAAATACCATATCGGCGATATAGGTGGGTCGTATCCCCATGAAAATGGCTACGATGAAACCTTGTTTACTATCTATAACCAGTTTGGCTCACAGTTCTTCAATAAAGATGGCGAAGACACCGGTGCAACGATTGGATTTACCGAAGCGCAGCAAGATCAGCTGTATACCATCGATAAAGAATTCCGTAACCCCAGTACTATCCCATGGGCTGCAGAAGCAAAAGCGGGCGGTAAAGCGAAACAGTTTAATAAAGACTACTCGTATGAAGAGCAACTACGCTTTGTCGAAGAAGTACATAATCGTTCTATGGACTTTATCAAGAGAAGCGCCAAAAGTGATGCTCCCTTCCTGTTGAATTACTGGTGGCACGGACCGAATGTTGCTGGTACGCACCGTTTAGGTCGTGACAGTGATTCATCTGGTGGTGGTGATGGTGATGGTATGGAGTACATGGATAAACGTCTGGGTGAGATGTTCCAGCTGCTTAAAGATCAAGGTATCGACGACAATACAATCGTAATCGTTATGGCTGATAATGGTCCGATGCTCGAGTTCTTCCCTACCATGTCAACCTTTGGTCTTTATACCGGTGGTAAGGGCGCGTTTACAGAAGGCGGTGTTCGTGTGCCGGCTTTTGTTAGATGGCCAGGTACTATTGAAGCCGGTTCAGTTGCCGGTGACATCATTCACGTAACTGACCTCTACACTACCTTCGCTAATATTGGTGGTGCCAAGAAACATATTCCTACCGACCGTGTTATCGATGGTATTGATCAGACTGCAATGTTCCTGAATGGTGATACTAAAGGTCGTCGTGACTATGTTCATATCTACACAGGTCCATTATTAGCAGCGACCGTTAAGCAGCAGTTTAAACGTCACTGGGTAGGTGATCGTCCAGGACTGGCGGGCAAAGGCTTCTTTGATCTTTATCGCGACCCAAAAGAAATACAGCCAATGATGGCGCAGTTCTTATGGGCGTGGGAACCGTTTGACTCTATGAGAGCCAGGCACCAGGAGTTGATGAAGGAGTATCCTAATACTCCAATCACACGTGGCAAGCCATTCGAAGGCATTGAGATGTTGCCACAAGATAGAGAAGTAGTAACACCTTATGCATCTAAATAAATAAGGCTGTTATTTGGTAACACACGAAACCACCTTGTCCTGTCGGGCGGGTGGTTTTGTTATTTTTGGCGTTCCAATTATTGTTTGTTCAAGTAGTTGGATGAGCTATTAATGATTTTATGGATTAAAAAATGAGTAATAAATATAAAAATATTGTTGTTTGTTTATTGGTTTTGGCTGCGTTTAATGCCAGTGCCGAGTCTACTGAGGACCTCGCTAAACAATCACAAAATCCGGTAGGGAATATGTACAGCGTTCCTCTTGAAGTCTGGCATCATGATGGTCTGGGTTTAAAAGAAGAAGGCAGTGCTAATGCGCTATTTTTAAGACCAGTAGTCCCTGTCACTTTCGGCGATTTTAATCTGATCAATCGTTTTATTATTCCGTATCTTGGTATCGATCCTAACGGCGGTACAGATTTGGGTGGAATTATCACAGAGGCTTCAGCAGATAAGCAGACCGGTCTTGGAAATATTCAATACCAGGCAATATTTTCACCTGCGGATGCTGGAGATGTAATCTGGGGTCTGGGTGGTGTTGTTGAATTACCTACACATTCAGGAAATCTGGGATCAGATAATTATTCGGCAGGACCTGTCGCGCTTGTATTAACGATGCCGGGCAATTGGGTAGCGGGTACCTTGGTGCAGAATATGTGGTCAGTTGGTGGTTCGTCCGACTCGAATCATGATGTTAATAAGCTCATCTGGCAATATTTCGTAAACTATAACTTTGATGATGGATGGTATCTGACTTCAACTCCTATAATGTCAGCGGACTGGACCAAAGAAAGCGATGAACAATGGACAGTTCCTGTCGGTGGTGGTGTCGGCAAACTTATGAAGTTTGAAAGTTTCCCACCGCTGGACTTTAAACTACAGGCTTTTTCGAACGTAGTAAGGCCAACAGGTGCGGCTGAATGGTCGGCGATGTTTTCTGTTAAGTTAATATTGCCAAAACAGTTATTCGCAGGCAAATAACATCTAAAAAGTGTCTAAAAAGATGACGGGGGGATTAAAATTTAACCAATCCTAAACGTCTCCTTTTGAGAATTTTCAAATGATGGTCATTAGAGAGCGAACTACCGCTTATGATTTAAGCCGACATCTGATACTCCTGTCTGAATCGTCCAATCCACCACAAAGGCGACATCCGGGAAGTTGATCGAACTGAGTAACAAAACCGCTAAGTAGACGTTCGATTTTGTCTGGCAATATTTTATCTGAGGTCGATCCATCCAAGAGTATTTTGCATAAATTACATTCATTATGTAATCTGTAGAATCTGTGTCAGCAGAATAGTTGTTACCAAGCGTCAACATAATGAATGTGAACAGGAAACATATGATGAAAATATTAGGTTTAATAAGTGTTGTTAGTGTTATCGGATTAACATTGAGTTGCGGATCACCAGAAGCGGTTGCTGCAAAAGAAATTGTTCATGATGGTGAATACAATTACGTTGAAGCGCAATACAAAGATGTCTGGTCGAAGCAGGATAAACAGGTTGATGCAAAGCTAGTAGAGATTCAAAAAGCACA
>RCNG010001611.1_pt1 | contig 11521 bp, 9 predicted proteins | sample 2041371 | NCBI WGS metagenome assembly RCNG01 (sample SAMN09708227, study PRJNA481090) | Marine sediment metagenome, whole genome shotgun sequencing project. | biome: marine sediment; feature: ocean; material: sediment; isolation source: Sewage treatment plant 1 marine sediment (STP1) ... | reverse complement strand
GGAGATCCGTATCCGATTCACATCGACTGCACCTTTGTGCCGCTGCGGCCGGGTTTGCTCTTAAACAATCCCAACCGCAAAGCCCAGCCGGAGCACCGCAAACTGTTTGAACTCAACGGCTGGGAAATTGTGGAGGCGGCCCAGCCAGCTCACAAGGAGCCACCACCGCTGTGTTACTCCAGCGTGTGGCTGTCGATGAACGTGCTGGTACTGGATCCGAAGACGGTCTGTGTCGAAGCTAGCGAAGTTCATCAACAGGAACAGCTGGACAAGCTAGGATTTGAGATCGTAGCGGTACCGTTTAGGGATGCCTATCCGTTTGGAGGCGGTCTGCATTGTTCTACCACGGATGTGTATCGCGAAGGTACATGTGAGGATTATTTTCCTAAACAACTGCCGGGATTCTAAAATTGGCTGTACAACCAATAACATTCACCAAAGCTGCGGGTTATTTGGTACTTACAGTTATGGGGTTTTAAACAGCAATTAGCGAAAAAGGAGATAAATACCTATGAATTTAGCACTAGTACAGCACACGTTTTCAATGAAAACACAGGTGGAGTATGGACCAAAGGTTTTCAGAAAGGCCGGTGATATCGTTAAACAATCCGGCGGTAAGAAAGTGTTGTTGGTGACAGACGGTAATTTGGCCAAGACCGGATTGATTGAAAAAGTGTCTCAGCCGATCAAAGAAATGCAGATTGCAGTTGAAGTTTTCGATCACGTGACCTCCGAGCCTACCGATGCAATTATTAAGGAGGGGGTTGCAAGACTAAAAGAATCCAAATGTGATTTTATTGTGGCGCTTGGGGGCGGCAGTGCCATGGATGCGGCAAAATGCATTGGGGTAATGGCGGAAAATCCAGGACACATTGTGGATTATGAAGGAGTCGAGAGTAATTTCCCTAACAATGGTAAGTGCCCGTTGATAACACTGCCCACCACATCTGGCAGCGGAGCCGAAATCGCAGGATGGGCAGTAATTACCGATACATCCCGGAATTACAAAATGAGCCTTGGAAGCCAGTATCTGACACCGGACTATGCGCTGGTTGATCCTGTGTTGACGTTGGATCTTCCCCCGGCCCAAACTGCTTATTGCGGATTTGACGCTTTATCTCAAGCGATAGAAGGGATGTTGTCCAGGCGTCGGACACCGATTTCTTTGGCGTTAGGAATGCACGCTGTAAAATTAATCTCTGAGAATTTGCCCAGAGCTATGGCACAAGGCTGGGATCTCGAGGCGCGGTCCAATATGTCTACTGGCAGCCTGCTTGCGGGAATTGTGATCGATATCAGTGGATGCATTGTCGTGCACAGCTTGGCGGAAACCATTGGCGGCATGTATCACAAGCCCCATGGTCTTTGCGTTGCGTTGTTTCTGCCTCACGTAATGAAGTTTAATTCTCCAGGAGACTATTCGCTGCTGGCACAAATTGCACAAGCCTTGGGCGTCGACACAGAAGGATATTCCACCCGGGATGCCGCCGAACTAGCAATCTTAAGGGTCAATCAATTATTAGACGACCTGAAATTTCCTGAATTGTGTGAAATCGGCTTAAAAGAAGAAGACATTCCTAAAATTGCTGAACTGGCCAGCCAAAACGTATGTACTTCTGATAACCCCTGCTCAATGGGAGTGGAAGACTTTGAAGCGCTTCTGAGGGAAGCATTGAAGGGCGAGCAGCACGCGATTTGAAATATCTCTGAGAAGAAGAGGTAACAACATAAACCCAATATGAGAGGAGAAGATTACGATGAGTGACAAGCCGGAAGTTTTTACAAGGAAAGCCTCTGGGTTGGTGCGGGAGATGTCGTCTTATTCCGCGTTTGCCTATAATGTTCTTGCCATTGGGATTCTTTTTCCATGGGTATACTTATGGGCCTTTGCGGCTTTTCCGCGGGCCAATATACCCTTAGGGATTATAATTACAGGGCTGATGTTGGTGCCGATGTGGTTCGCCTATTCATGGTTGGCTGCAGCCATGCCCCGTAGCGGGGGAGATTATGTTTTTCAAACCAGGATCTTTTCGGGCTGGGTAGGATTCAGCCTGACTATGATGGGGGCGTTTATGGCCGCCCTTTACGCTGCCTTTGCAGGCTGGATGCTCAATGTGGTCGGCCTTGCCCCGATGATGGCGGTTTGGGGTTACAAATTTCAAAGCACGATGCTATTAAATTTTGCCAAATGGTTGACGAGCCCATGGGGTGTGATCATTGTTTCCTTAATCGTGTGTGTATTTGCAGGATATAACCTTGTAAAGGGAATGTCCAGATTCGTAAAAGTACAATGGCCTATGTTTTATGGCCTTATGGTGTCTATTCTCGCAATCATCTACGTACTGGCTACAACGGATCACGCGACTTTCATTGAGCGGTTTAACTCATTTTATGCCTGGGTCGGTGTCGAGGGCGCCAGCGGAGGTTTCTTTGATCACCTTCTGAGTAGTGCGACTTCCAGTGGAGTTGACTTGAATCCCACCACCAGTTGGATCCATACTCTCGGGGTGAGCACCATTGCGGCCAACAGCCTCGTCTGGGCCGTATTGGCGGTTCAGCAGCTGGGAGAAATTAAAGGAGCTAATACAGTTAAAAATACGACCTTTTTTATGGTGGGTGCTGGAATTTTTTCCACTATCTTGATGGCCATCATTGCTGCTTTACTGATCAAGGTAGCCGGCAACGATTTTTTGATTGCCACAGGCGTGGCCTGGCTGAACGGCACTCTTGATTTTCCGATCCAACCCTGGCTCGGCCTGCTGTGCTCGGTGGCAGCCTCGTCATCGCCAGTATTGGTTTTTTTGGTATGCATCGGTTTTATTTTGAATGCCGTTCAAGTGATGCATAACGTTATGATTCAAAGTGGTCGTATTACATTCGCGGCATCCCTGGATCGGCTTTTCCCCGAATGGGTTTCCAAGGTCGATCCCAAACTGCATGCTCCAGTAAATTTGCATATTTTGTTGGCCATTTTAATCGGGATTTTTATTCTGCTTTATAATCTGTGGCCGGCTTTCGGGGCTATCTCGTTATCGGCAGCGGCAGCATTCTGTCTGTACTTTGTCGTAACCTGCCTGGCTGCGGCATTGTTTCCATATATTGGTCATGTCAAGCCGATTTATCAGGCTTCGCCCATTTCCATATACAGCTCCGGCGGATTCCACTGGATTACAATATTTGGCGTTCTGGGTGCGTTGGTGAATGCCGTTCTTTTGGTTTATTATATGGCAGTGCCCGAACTTGGAGTATATTCCACGGTTTCCATCCTGGCAATTTTGGGGTCCTTAGTTTTTTTCTTTGTTTACTATTTTATTGTAAAAGGATACTGGAAAAGTCGCGGCATTGATATTGACCTTTCGTTCCGTCAGTTGCCGCCGGATTAATTCCAAGTTCAGGACAAATTGGCTCACCCTTAGGTGGGATAATTTTTGAGAAGGCGGTGGCATCGCCATCGCCTTCATTTTCTTGCTATCATATTTTATGATGCTAATGTGTTTAAGTAACAATCCGAAGCTATCTAATAACTAATATCATAAAGGAGTCCGAAATGGCAGATACGCAAACCAAACCAGCGAGCGAAGATGTTATCGGAACCGATAAGCTCGAAAAAGTTGATTTGAGCGATGATTATATTTTCGATCAGGCTTTGGAAATTTTCGAAGAAGCCAAGAAGAGAAATCTGCTTGTAAGGCTCATCGGATCGACGGCGTTTGTCGTGCATTGCCCAGAGAACCGATCTTTATTTAAAGCATTAGATCGCCGGCTCACCGATGTTGATCTGATATCCTACAGTTCCGCTTCGCAATCCGACTTCGATGACATGTTTGCCGCTTTGGGTTACGAGGCAATCAAGTCACTGGGTTGGCATGCAGCTGCCCGGGATATCTACGTCAATGATGAAAAGTTGTACGTGGATGTGTTTAAAAATACGCTCAGCTATTGCCACGTCATCGATTTTAAAGATCGGCTCGAATTAGATGAACCCACGATCACACTGGTGGATCTGATGCTCGAAAAGCTTCAGGTAGTCGAAATCAATGAAAAAGATTTCAAAGATATGGCGGTTCTGCTGCTAGAGCATGAACTTGGAAGTGATAACCCGGAAAAAATCGATACTGCTTATCTGGCCCGGCTGTGGTCTAAAGACTGGGGGTTTTACTATACAGGGACGACGAATTTTAAAAAATTAAATCAATACCTTAAAAGCATCGATGTTCTTGAAACCAATCAAAAAAATAGCATTAAGGACAAAATCAACCGCATATTGGACCAGGTCGAAGCGGAGCCCAAATCTTTGCGCTGGAAAATCAGATCGAAAATAGGGACCAAGATGCGCTGGTATGAAGAAGTTGAAGGGGTTGTGCGTTAATCTCACTTATCTAATTTGGCTATTTCCTCGACACTGGTTTAGAAGTTTGCTGGTTGAAATGGGTCACATAGCATCAAACGTCGTCACGGCCTCATCTTTACTACCGGCAACCCAAACGGCCGAAATCAAATTCAACTCATATTAGGAAAAAATGTTATGGGAATCTTCAATCTATTCGGTAAGGGCAAAGATAAAGAAAAACGTAAGTTTACCCGGGCCTTTTTTGCGACCGACCTTCATGGATCCTGCGTGACCTACCGAAAGCTACTTAGTGCTGCCAATGCCTATGACACCAACATATTGATAATGGGTGGCGATATCATCGGCAAGTTGCTTATTCCGATCATTTCCAGCCCGGATGGCCGCAAGCGCGTGACCCTGCACGGGCAGTTAAAATGGATAGAGGACGAAAACGATCTGAATGTCACTATTGAAAACATTGAGTTGCTTGGATTTTACTACATATCAATGACCGAAGAAGAGTTCAAAGCAGTACAGGGAGACCAGCAACAAATTGAAGCTCTCGTATCCGAAAAAGCCACTGTGAGATTGGCCTATTGGATTAAACTGGCGGATGAACGATTACAGGATAGCAAGACCAAGCTATACGTGACCGGCGGAAATGATGATCCTGTGGAAACGATAGACTTTTTGGAAAATCATCAAACCGAGCATTTTTTGACCTGTGAAGAGCAAACCATACAACTCGATGAAATCCATACGATGGTCAGCCTTGGGATCAGCAACCTGACGCCCTGGGATACGCCGCGAGAATATCCTGAAGAAGTCATCGCTGAAAAAATCGAAAAGCTGGTCAAAGGAATTGAAGATTTTAAGAACGTAATTTTTAACTTTCATATCCCTCCATATAATTCAGGGCTGGACTCATGTCCGGAATTGGATACCTCAAAGGAACCACCGGAACCCATCTTAAAAGGCGGGCAGCAGGTCTTCAAGCCGGTCGGCAGCCACTCCGTATTGGCGGCAATCGAGAAATATCAACCTTTGCTGGCACTTTGCGGGCATATCCATGAAGCGCGAGGAACAGCGCAAATTGGTCGCACACTGGTGATTAACCCGGGAAGCGAATACGGAGAGGGCGTCTTGAAGGGTGCCATTGTCAACCTGGGAGACGGTGAGGTGTTGAGTTGGCAGATGACTTCGGGATAAACCATCTATCGTCAGACTATACAATTAATAAAGGATCATACGATGGCTTGCGGATACACTGGAAAAATTCTACGCGTCAATTTGAGTAACTCTACGATAACGGTTGAAGAGCCAAGTAATAATTTTTATCGGAAGTATATGGGGGGAAGCGCACTCAACCTTTACTACCTCCTCAAAGAAATGCCTGCCGGGGTTGACCCGTTGGGTCCGGACAATATCTTGGCTCTAAGTGTCGGGGTAACAACAGGAGCGCCCATCTCAGGACAAAGCCGATTAACCGTGACGGCTAAATCACCTCTGACCGGGGCAATTGGTGATTCCCAGAGCGGCGGATTTTTTCCGGCGAAATTAAAATTTGCCGGCTTTGATGCCATTATTATTACCGGTAAGGCTGCCTCTCCTGTATACTTGTGGGTTCATGACGGCCAGGCTGAAATACGGCAAGCATCCCATTTATGGGGCCAATTAACCGGTCCCTGTCAGCATGCCATTAGAAAAGAGCTCGGCGACACCAAGGCCGAAGTGTTACAGGTTGGTCCAGCTGGTGAGAACAGAGTGCGCTATGCTGCTATTATGAGCATGTGTAATCGCGCCAACGGCCGCACTGGCATGGGAGCGGTGATGGGCAGCAAGAATTTGAAAGCCATTGCCGTTCAGGGAAAGAAAAGACCGGACTTAGCAGACAAAAACGCCTTAAATGAACTGGTGCGCTGGGGAAAGGAAGTTTTTCCCGACGCAGCAGTGGCTGGGTTAGGAAAATTTGGCACCGCCGAAATAATCAGTATTCAGCAGGAAACCGGAGGCCTGCCCAGTTACAATTATAACAGCGGTGTCCTTGAAGGTTGGAGGGCTATCGACGGCTCGACGATGTACGATACCATTCTGAAAGGCAGGGAAAACGAAAAGCAGGACAGCTATGGCCGCGACACATGTTTTGGTTGCATTATTCGCTGCAAGCGAGTTGTTGAAATCAAAGGAGGACCTTTTCAAGTAGATCCACTTTACGGCGGTCCTGAATACGAATCGATCTGCACATTGGGCAGCTATTGCGGCATTGACAATTTGCCGGCCATCGCCAAAGCGAACGAACTTTGCAACAAATATGGATTAGATACGATGTCCACCGGCGCAACTATCGCTTGGGCCATGGAAGCGTTTGAGGCCGGAGAATTGACAAATGAGGCAACTGGCGGGCTTACACTTAAGTTCGGTGACTCGAAGACCATGGTGAAATTGGTGAAAATGATAGCAAAACGCGAGGGTTTGGGTGACATTCTGGCCGAGGGGTCGGAACGGGCATCCCAGAGCCTCGACTTGGGCAAGGAGTTTCTAATCACCAGTAAGGGCCAGGAAGCGCCGGCCCACATGCCGCATGTCAAACGGGGTCTGGGGTTGATTTATGCTGTCAATCCCTTTGGTGCCGATCATCAAAGTGTCGAGCACGATAGCTCCTATGAATCGGATTATGAATTTTTCCAGGATCGGCTATCGCTTTTGGGTCTTGATAAGCAACAAGAATTCCTAAGTTTAGAATCTGAAAAAATTAGCTTTGTTAAAATAACCCAACAGCTTTATAGCTTAATGGATAGCCTGTGCCTTTGTCAGTTTGCGTACGGGCCGACCTGGCAATTGTACGGGCCGGATGAAATGGCGAAATTGGTTCATGCCGTCACCGGCTGGGACGTCGATATCCAGGAACTCCTGCTAGTCGGGGAGCGTCGTTTAAATATGATGCGAGCTTTCAATGCACGTGAAGGGTTTACCAGAGAACATGATACCTTGCCCTATAAATTTTTTAATCAAGCCCTTAAAGGGGGGGCGACGGACGGCTTCAAGCTGGAAAAAGCTGTTTATGATAGTGCTTTATTAGAATATTACCGCCAAGTCGGCTGGGATGAAAAGAGCGGTATTCCGGAACGTGAGACATTAGGAAGTTTGGATTTAGAATGGGTTGCAGATGATTTGGAAAGTTAGCTCCGAATAAATTCCAGAGTATGTTTCCTGAATATAGTTTGAGCAATTACCATTTTGGATTGGTTAACCTTTAGGCCCCTTGCGTCAGCGATAATAGGTTTGTTCAGCTACTTTAGTGCACGAAACATCTTGCCTACCTTCACCCTTTGGTCCAAAAGGTCAATATTTATCTCTCATAACGTATCATCGATTTGTTCCGCGCCATTAGGTTTATCACGCATAATTACCTCCCCGATTTACTGACCAGATTATGGCATAAACTTCCGTTACAATATGGACCCAGGATAATGGATCAAGTCAGCTACCAGTCTATAGCTGACATACAACTTGAACCTGAGAAAGGCATGATTAATAGTCATTTACTATAACCATTTTTTGATCAATCTTTGAGTATTGCTTTGAGGACATAATTATGGATAATTGGATACTAAACGATGAAATAATTTTACAGCAAATTACTGAACGGAGGTGAAATAATGGCTTTTAATCTGAGAAACCGACATTTTTTAAAGCTACTGGATTTTACACCCCAGGAAATTAAATTTTTACTGGATCTTTCCATCGACCTTAAAAAGGCCAAATACGCCGGGCTCGAACAACAGCGCTTAAAGGGCAAAAACATCGCCCTGATATTTGAAAAGGCCTCGACCCGGACCCGCTGTGCCTTTGAGACCGCTTCCTATGATCAGGGAGCCCACGTGACCTACCTGGGCCCCTCGGGATCTCAAATGGGAACCAAGGAAACCATGAAAGACACGGCCCGGGTGCTGGGCCGGATGTATGACGGCATCGAGTATCGTGGTTTTGGCCAGGATATCGTCGAAGAGCTGGCCAAATATGCCGGTGTGCCGGTGTGGAACGGGTTGACCAACGAGTACCACCCGACCCAGGTTCTGGCCGATTTTCAGACCATGATGGAGCACTCGGACAAACCGCTGAGCCGGATGTCCTTTGCCTATCTGGGCGATGCGCGCAACAACATGGGCAATTCGCTGCTGGTGGGAGCGGCCAAACTCGGGATGGATTTTCGATCGGTGGCGCCCAAAAGTGTACACCCGGATAAAAAACTGGTGGCCGAGGCTAAAAAGATGGCCAAGCAAACAGGTGCCAAGATTACGATTACCGATGATCTGGCCAAGGGTGTCAAGGGCTGTGACTTTTTATACACCGACGTGTGGGTGTCGATGGGCGAGGCCGAAAAGGTGTGGAAGGAAAGAATCAAGTTGCTCAAACCTTACCAGGTCAACGCGGCCGCCATGAAAAAAACCGGTAACCCCGACGTGAAATTTCTGCACTGCCTGCCGGCGTTTCACAACCGCGATACGGTGATCGGCGAAGAGGTTTACCAGAAGTTTGGCCTGGAGGCCATGGAGGTCACTGAGGACGTCTTTGAGTCGCCGGCATCCATCGTGTGGGACGAAGCCGAAAACAGGATTCATACGATTAAGGCCGTAATGGTTGCCACCCTTGGCTGTTGACGCAAAATCTAGAAATGTCTGACGTCAGAAATCAGGATGTCTGAGGAGCTATAAATCATGGCAGAAAAACCGATTATGCTGGTTGCCTTTGGCGGTAATGCTCTGATCCAGAGCGGGCAGGAAGGAACCGCCGAGGAGCAGTTTGAAAATCTCAAACTAACCATGGGGCAGATTGCCAAACTGTCTCAGAATTATAAAATCGTTATCACCCACGGTAACGGCCCCCAGGTGGGCAACCTGTTATTGCAGCAGGAAAGCTGTGACGACGTCCCCAAAATGCCCCTTGAGATTATCGGGGCCATGACCCAGGGCCAGATCGGTTACATGATTGAATCGTCCCTGGACACTGCCTTGATGCAAATTGGAATAGACACCCAACAACCCTTCGTTACCATGATTACCTACGTAGTGGTGGATGAAAACGATTCGGGTTTTAAAAATCCCACCAAACCCATCGGACCCTTATAATGGAGGATATTATGTCAAAGAAGAACGTAATTATTATCGGAGCAGCCGGCAGGGATTTTCACAACTTCAACACCTATTACCGTGGCAATGAAGACTATAACGTGGTGGCTTTCACCGCCGCGCAGATCCCGGACATCGAAGGCCGCAGGTATCCGGCCGAGCTGGCTGGCAGTCTTTACCCAGACGGCATTCCGATCCACGCCGAGGAAGATCTTTCCAGGCTGATCAAGGAGCTGGATGTGGATGACTGTGTGTTCTCATACAGCGACGTACCCTACCAGCACGTTATGTCGGTGGGTGCCCTGGTGAATGCCTCCGGCGCCAATTTTGTAATGCTGGGGCCCGGTGACACCCAGATCAAGAGCACCAAGCCGGTGATCTCGGTGGGAGCCGTGCGAACCGGTTGCGGCAAAAGCCAGACCTCGCGCAGAATCATTGAGATCCTGATGGAAAAGGGTTTGAAGGTCGTTGCTATCCGACACCCCATGCCTTACGGCGACATAGCGGCCCAGAAGGTGCAGCGGTTTGCGGAGCTGTCCGATCTGGAAAAGCACAACTGCACCGTCGAAGAAATGGAAGAGTACGAACCTCACGTGGTGCGCGGCAATGTAATTTACGCAGGTGTTGACTACGAGGCTATCGTGCGGGCGGCCGAGGAAGATCCCGACGGCTGTGACATCATTCTGTGGGACGGCGGCAACAACGACTTTCCGTTTTACCAGTCCGATCTGCACGTGACCGTTGTCGACCCCCATCGTGCCGGTCATGAGATGAGCTATTATCCCGGCAACGTGACCCTGCGCATGTCCGATGTGGTGGTCATCAACAAGATGGACAGCGCCGATGCCGAGGGCATTGAGATTGTGCGCCGCAATATCGCCACAGAGGCTCCGGATGCGATCGTGATTGACGGCGCCTCCACCCTGGATGTGGATGATCCCACCGTGATCAGGGGCAAGAAAGTACTGGTGGTGGAAGACGGGCCGACCCTGACCCACGGCGAGATGAAAATCGGTGCCGGCGTGGTAGCTGCCCGCAAATTTGGGGCCGCCGAGCTGGTAGACCCGCGACCTTACACGGTGGGCCGTTTAACGGAAACATTTGAGATTTATCCGGAGATCGGAACGCTGCTGCCGGCCATGGGCTATGGCGAGGTGCAGTTAAAAGACATGGAGACAAGCATTAACAACACCGAGTGTGATTCGGTGGTTATCGCTACCCCCATCGATTTGAACCGGATTATCAAAATCGACAAACCCAACACCCGGGTTTACTATAACCTGCAGGAAATCGGACAGCCGAATTTTGATACGGTGCTGGCTGACTTTGTCAAGAAGCACAAACTTGGTTAGTTCCAGTGAGGTACCGGACGCTTCGATCTGATTCTGGTTGTTTTGTTATTGGATGAATTGGTCGTTTTTCGTATGCTCTATCCATGCCACTGATAACAGAAATTGTCTGATGGAGGATTCTATTTATGGATTCAAAAAAAATGCAATTATATAATCCTTCCGGCCGCAAACGCGTGGTTGTCACCAAAGAAATACCCGGCTCGCTGTGGTTGGAACGCCTGATTCAGGCCGATTGCAAAGTCGAAGTCTGCACCTCCACGGATGTGCTCAGCGTTGATGACATTAAGGCCGCCATCGGCCAACAATGCGATGCCGTCCTGGGGCAGTTGACCGAGGACTGGGGCGAAGCTGTTTGGCGCCCTCAAGGCCGCAGGTGGCACAGCATACAGTAACGTGGCCGTGGGCTTTAACAACGTGGATGTGGATGCCGCCACCAGCCACGGGATACCGGTGGGCAACACGCCGGGAGTTTTAACCGAAACCACGGCCCAGATGGCCGTGACCCTGACCTTTGCGGCCGCACGGCGCACCGGGGAGGCCGAACGGTTTCTGCGGGCCGGCAAATACAAGGGCTGGCTGATGGCCCTTTTTCTGGGCGAGCTATTGTGGCGCAAAACCGTGGGGGTTATCGGTGCCGGCCGAATCGGCGCCAACTACGCCCGCATGATGGTCGAAGGGCATAAGATGAATCTCGTCTACCACGACATCTA
>RCNG010001521.1_pt1 | contig 11522 bp, 5 predicted proteins | sample 2041371 | NCBI WGS metagenome assembly RCNG01 (sample SAMN09708227, study PRJNA481090) | Marine sediment metagenome, whole genome shotgun sequencing project. | biome: marine sediment; feature: ocean; material: sediment; isolation source: Sewage treatment plant 1 marine sediment (STP1) ... | reverse complement strand
CGAGGGCGAGAACCAGTACCACTGCATCTTCGGCGGCGATCTCTGTTACATCGTCCACCCGTCGGACATCGCGCCCGCGCTCGCGGCGCTCGGCGCAGTGTGCCGAATCTCGGGTCCCACATCGAGCCGCTCGGTAGCGATTGAGTCCTTCCACGTGCCGGCAACCGAGGACCCGAGACGCGAGACCGTGCTCGAGGTCGACGAGATCCTCACCGAGATCGTCCTGCCTCCGCCCGGCCCGGGGCTGCGGTCGTCCTATCGCAAGGTACGGGAACGCGGCGCCTGGGACTTCGCCATCGCCGGCGTCGCTCTCGCTATCGTCTTCGATGCCGACACCGTGAAATCGGCCGACGTTTTCCTATCCGGCGCGGCGCCAATCCCATGGCGGGCCACCGGTGTCGAGGCCGCAATCACCGGCAAGAAGCTGGATGCGGCAACCATCGCCAAGGCGGCAGCTGCCGGCGTCGAGGGCGCAGAGCCGCTGGCCAAGAATGGCTACAAGCTGCCGCTCTTCGAAGGTCTGGTGACGGAGGAGTTGGAGACAATTTGGAAGAGCCGTTAGAACGTTACACGTTAGAACGTCAAACGTTGAGAATCAATCGTCCAAGCGCTCGAACGTTCTAACGTTCTAACGGCAAAATGAACACTGGATCCTGCGAGGTGCCGTCGATGACGGTGAGGTAGGCAAGAAAGTCGCCATCGCCGCTGACGACGATCGAGCCGACGGGATCGGGGACCGCAACACTTCTTCCGAAAAGCCTCTCCACTGACATATGGCGAAGAGACCTCGGCTCCACGCTGCGGAATGCGGTTGCGATCAGCGTGCCACCGGCGTCGCGCAGGTCGAATTGGAAGGTCACGGCGCGATCGCCCGTCAAGAACCCGATATTGGTGCGGAAGCCCGCGAGCATTTGCACACCCGGCAACACGGTATCCCGGTTCGAGAGATCCGACGCGCGCACGGTACGAACGCCGTTGCCGGAGGTGCCACCGAGTGGACCGCCAGTAGAGACTCGCGAGGTCACCACAGCCGGTTGGGCGGATCTGACGACGAGCACGCCTTTGCCATCATCGATGTTGAAGAGGTCCAGCAACACATCCTCGATCGTGCGGGTCTCGTACCCATCGAGCCAGATCGACGGCGCGTCGATCCCTCCCGACGAGTTGTCAGTTCTCTCGGGAAGATACTCGAGATCAAACCGCGACCTCCACGCGCTTCCGTTCCACAACGACACCGAGGAATTCCAGAAGGTCTCGTCTTCGCCCGGGATACGAGCCACCACCGGAACGATCCAGTCGGTCGCAGGCATCTTCCCAAGAAATACAGCTGAATCCGTCGACGCGTTGTCGACCATCGAGGCATAGACGATCCCCGGTTGCGACAGGCTCACGCGAACGGTCATCGGCACTCCTTCGCGCGCCTGGTTATGAAAGAGCTCCTCAATCGACCACTGGTCCTGCTGCCCTGCCCCGATAGATCGCTGCACCCCACCGGCGACCAGGTCGTCATTCCCTCGAAAGAGCTCAAAAGTGGCCCGCACTTCGTGCCCTTCATCCGCAGTCACCGCAATGTTCGAGCGAAACGCCTGGTCGTGAAAGAGACCGGGCATCGACACCACAACCATCGACGGCTGGACATCGGCCGGCAGCCCCGAACCGAGGTTGCCGAAGGTGTTCTCGGTGAACGTTCGGGAGACGACGACCGGTGCGACCGAATCTGCCGTCAGGACCTCGATGTACAACGGTCCGCGACCGTCGCCTGCACCAAAGAGGTCAGCCACCAGATCCTCGAGGAGCTGGGTCGCGCGACCCGCGAGGATCCGAGTCACCGAGAAGGCCGCCTTCTCGCTCTTCACATATGTCAACTTCAGCCGCTGCGAGCTGGAGTTGGGATTGCCGAGCACCACATCGGACCGCCATCGCGCACCGTCGACGCCCTCGCCATGGATCACGACAGGGACCGTCACCTGTGACGGTCCGCTTCCGCTGGGCGTCGGCGTCGGGGTCGGTGTCGAGCTTCCCGGAGTCGCGGTCGGTGGTGGCGTCGATGTCGGGGACGGAGTCGGTGAAGCGACCGGATACAGATATTGAGTGCAGCTGATATCCAGCATGTTGTGCGGGTTGCAGCAATTCGCAAACATCAACGCGTTTGGATCCGCGACATGTCCAAAGCCGAGGCCATGGCCCATCTCGTGGGTCAGCATGAGCTCGTATTCAAAAGACGACATACAGGCCCCGGTACCATTGTTGACAACCACGAACCAGGAGACCGCTTGGTGCCACTGCTGCTCGTCCCAGGTGTAGGTCGAAGTGAAGAAGGATGGCCCGCCGAACGCCAATGTGCCGCTGCAGCCGTTCAGATCCGGGATCTCGTCGCAGGGGTCGTCAAAGACCACCGCGTTGGTCGTGATGTCGGTATTGCCGGTACAGACGGAAGGCGGAGATGCGGACGCGCCACCGTAGGAAACGCTGACGCTGGTCAAGCTGACCCCGTTCCACCTCCCAAGAGCTTTCTGGATCTCGGCAAACCCCCCACCCGGAAGGGATGGATCACCATTCGAGTCCGCCGCCATGGCCTGGGTGCCGCCGGTGTCGAAGAGTTTCCACCGAATCGGATTTCCGTCGCCGGCATCATAGGTCATGAACACGCAGCCCGCCGGAGCGGACTTCGCACCGTCGTCGGCACCGCCGGAGCGCACGAGCGGCGCCCAATCCCAACCCGGCTTCCCGCCGAGGCGACGCTCGATCGCCGCAATGAATCTCTTCTCGTCCACCGGCCCCGGAACGAGGGCGGCATCGGTACTGAAGCCCGTAATCCTGTTGATCTGGGACGCCTCCGGCAGCGGCGCCAGGAGCTTCACGCCGTCCTCGGCCTGCTCCTCCAGCAGCACGCTGTCTGCAAGCAGCCGGGGTCGCCAGACTCCGTCCGCGCCGCGGTCGGCAAAGAACAGATACACCTCGCCGTCGACGAATCGCGGCGACCCGGCCACAGCCCAGCCGACCCCCTCTTTCTCGCCTCCCGGCGCCTCGACCCGAGCATGATCGCCGACGCCCAGCGGGCCAGAAATCGTTGACATCACCACGAGCTCGGTCTCGGTGGCGAGAAAGCTCGGGCGCGACACCACACGGCTCGCTCCGGCTCGGGCCAGGAACACCGCCTCGCTGTCGAGCGCCAGCTCGCCGGGATCGGCCGCCGGCACGATAGTCGTTGCCGCAGCGGGCTCGACAAGCACCAGCGCAAGGCCAAGGGCGGCAATCGGTGCCATTGAGAGACGTTTTCTCATCAACCCTATTATCGGGCTCCGCACCACAACCTTCAAGAACTCACGCGTGAGAACCATCACCGGGAGACCGGATTTCACATAGGATTCACACGACCGTAAACCTCGATCATCTCATAGAGTCTCGCCTGGATTCCCTCGGCGAGCATCGGCGCGGTGATCCGGAAGCGCCAGTTCCCCTCCGCAACCGACGGCGTGTTCATCCTGCACTCGGCGCCGAGCCCGACGAGGTCCTGGTGAGGAACGATGGCGGTTTCGCAGACCGACCCCAGGGCAAGGCGGATCAGCTCCCAGTTGATCTCGCGACCGGAGCTCGCGGTGTACCGCCGCACGAAATCCTTCTCCTCCTCGGTAGCGTCCTCCTCATACCAACCGACAGTGGTGTTGTTGTCATGGGTGCCGGTGTAGACCACCAGATCGCGCGCGAGCGCATACGGGAGAAATGTCGATCGCGGTTCCGGTGAGAACGCAAACTGGAGGATCGCCATCCCCGGCAGACCGATCTCCTTGCGGAGCTTGATCACGTCGGGCGTGATCTCGCCGAGATCCTCGGCCACCAGCGGCAAACTGCCGAGGGCCCCCTCGAGGGCGTCGAAAAACGGCCTCCCTGGGCCAGGTCGCCAATGGCCGTTGATCGCGGTGTCCTCCTCCGCCGGCACCTCCCAGTAGGAAGCAAAGCCGCGGAAGTGGTCAATCCGCACCACATCGACCATCTCGAGGGTGCGGCGCAGCCGCGATATCCACCACGAGTATCCGTCGCGAGCCATGGCTTCCCAGTCGTACAGAGGATTTCCCCATAGCTGGCCGGTCACCGAAAAATAGTCCGGCGGCACCCCGGCGACAACCGTCGGCCGGCGCTCGTCGTCGAGAACAAAGAGCTCCGGACGAGCCCACACGTCGGCCGAGTCGCGGGCCACGAAGATCGGCACGTCGCCGAAGATCCCCACCCCCATCTCGTGCGACCTTTCGCGCAGTGCGGTCCACTGGCGGAAGAAGAGAAACTGGCAGAACTCTACGAAGTCGACCTCCTCGCGATGTGTCTCCATCCAGCTGTGCAGCGCCTCGGGTTCGCGACGGGCGAGGGGCCGCGGCCACTCGTACCACGGCGCGCCTCCGTGGGCGTCCTTGAGGGCTCGAAAGAGGGCGTAGTCGGCGAGCCAATCGCGGTGGTGTTCGCCAAACTCCTCAAGCCACCGCGTCATGATCGCAGGCTGGGTCTCGCGAAAGCGGCGGTAGGCGCGCCGTAGGAGGTCGATCTTGAACGGCCTCACCCTGTCGAACTCCACCCGCTCAATCGGAAAGTCAGGAACATCGGCTACCTCGGCCTCGTCCAGGAGCCCGTCCTCGACCAGGAGATCGGGGCTGATCAGCAGCTCGTTGCCGGCAAAGGTCGAAATCGCCGAGTACGGCGAGTCGCCCGGCCCGGGGGGGTGCAGCGGCAACACCTGCCACCATCGGGCGCCCGCTCCGGCCAGCCACTCCGCGTAGGCGGCAGCCGTTGGTCCGAGGTCCCCGATACCGAAACGAGACGGAAGGGAGGTCGGATGGAGGATAACGCCGGCGGAGCGCATGCCATTCATGGAGTTCATGGTAACGCATCGAGAATTCTCAGTTTTGAATTCTCAATTCTCAATTATCGCCCCTCCCCCCGGCAATTGCTGGCGCGTGGTCATCAATGTGCAGGCAGGGCGCGTGCACCCCAACCCGACCGTCTTGGGGCGCAGGCGTCCTGGACGCTGGGGCGCCAACGTTCTGTATGGCGTGGTCTGGTGGTAATTCCGAATTCCGAATTCCGAATTCCGAACTCCGAATTCCACCTATTGTGTTACCTTTCATCGTCGCGCGACTCGAGAAGGAGGAACATGCTGCCGGCAGTCCATCTCAAACAACCTACGGCGGAGGAGTTCCGCAAACGGTTTCTCCACTACCTGCGCTACACCTGCGGGCTCGAGCTGCGCCAGGCCCGCGCGGCCGATCACCTGGCGGCCCTCGAACGGGCGGTGCGCGAGGCGATGATCGACCGCCAGATTCTGACCAGTCGGACCTACGACGAGCAACGGCCAAAAACGGTCCACTACCTGTCGATGGAGTACCTGCTCGGGCGTCTGATGCTCAATAACCTCATCGCCACCGGTCTCCTCGACACCGCCCGCGAGGCGATGCAGCTGCTCGGCCTCAACCTCGACACCATCATCGAAGAGGAGCCCGACCCCGGGCTCGGCAATGGCGGTCTCGGCCGTCTCGCAGCCTGCTTCCTCGACTCACTGGCAACTCTCGACTACCCCGCGTACGGCTACGGCCTGCGTTACGACTACGGTATGTTCAGCCAATCCATCGAAAACGGCTGGCAGGTCGAGCGCGCGGACACCTGGCTCGAAGGCGGGTTCCCGTGGGAGGTGGTTCGCCACGACCTCACGGTTCCTATAAAGGTCGGGGGCCGGGTGGATTGGATAACCCGGGAGGACGGCAAGCACCGGCCGGTGTGGACCGACTGGCGGCTAGCGTACGGCACCCCCTACGACATCCTGGTTGCGGGCTACGGCACCAATACAACCATGATCTTGCGGTTGTGGAACGCCCAGGCCGCCTCGGAGTTCGACTTCCAGATATTCTCGCGCGGCAACTTCGTCAAGGCCGTGGAGGAGCGCGGGCGGTTGGAGGCGGTTACCCGAGTGCTCTACCCGGCTGACGACGTCGAAGCAGGGCGCCGTCTGCGGCTCATGCAGGAGTACTTCCTCGTCGCGTGCTCGGTGCGTGACGTCATGGACCGTTTCCAGCGCCGCCACGGTGAAGCTTGGGAGCTCCTGCCGGAAAAGGTCGCCTTCCAGCTCAACGACACCCACCCGGCGCTCACCGTGGCCGAGGTCATGCGGTATCTGCTCGACGAGGCCGGGCTCAAATGGATCCCAGCCTGGGAGATTACCCGCAGCGTGTGCAGCTACACGAACCACACCCTGCTGCCCGAGGCGCTCGAGACCTGGCCGGTGTCGGTGATGGAACCGCTGATTCCACGGCACGTGCAGATCATCTATGAGATCAACCGCCGCTTTATGGATTCCGTCAAGGACCGCTTCACCGGCGACCCCGATCGTCTACGGCGGATGTCTATCCTCGCCGACGACGCTGACAAGCGGCTGCGCATGGCCAACCTCGCCATCGTCGGCAGCCACAAGACCAACGGGGTCGCCAAGCTCCATACCGAGCTCTTGACGACCCGGGTTGTGAAGGACTTCGCCGATCTCTGGCCGGATCGATTCGTAGCCATCACCAACGGCGTGACGCCGAGGCGGTGGCTCCTCGCCTGCAACCCGCGGTTGTCAGCCGCCATCACGAACCGAATCGGCGACGGCTGGCCGCGCGATCTCGACCGATTGCAGGAGCTCGATGCGCTGGCCGACGACCCCGGGTTCTCAGACGAGTTCATGAATATCAAGCGGGCCAACAAACAGGACCTCGCCATCACGGTGGAGGGGCTCACCGGCATCACTCTCGATCCGGACTCGCTCTTCGATGTTCAGATCAAACGCCTCCACGAGTACAAGCGACAACTGCTCAACATCATGCATGTCATACTCCTCTACCGGAGAATCAAGGCCGATCCCGGGGCGGATGTGCTGCCCCGCAGCTTCATCTTCGGCGCCAAGGCCGCGCCCTCCTACCACATGGCGAAGCTCATCATCCGCCTCATAAACGGGGTCGGCGAAGTGGTGAACGCGGACCCGGACGTTGCCGGCCGCATCAAAGTCGCCTTCGTTCCCGACTACCGCGTGACTCTCGCCGAGAAGATCATTCCCGCCGCCGATCTCTCCGAGCAGATCTCGACCGCCGGGATGGAGGCCTCCGGCACCGGCAACATGAAGATGGCCCTCAACGGCGCGCTCACCATTGGCACCCTCGATGGTGCCAACATCGAGATCAAGGACGCGGTCGGTGACGACAACATCTTCATCTTCGGCCTCACCGCCGAGGAGGTGGAGACGCGCCTCACCACCGGCGCCCACCGGCCGTGGAAGATCTACCGCGCCGACGCAGAGCTCGCCGGGGTGATCGACGACCTCAGGGACGGCACCTTCGCCGGTGATGCCGCCGAGCAGCTTCGGGACATCTGGTCGGCGCTCATGGAGCACGGGGACCGGTACGTCTGTCTCGCCGACTTCCACTCCTACGTCGAGGCCCAGGAGCACGCCGCGGAGCTCTACCGCGACCGCCCCGCTTGGGCCGCAGCCGCAATCCGAAATGTCGCAGCCATGGGGTACTTCTCATCCGACCGCGCCATCAGAGAGTATGCCAACGAGATCTGGGATTTGGAGCCCGTTGCGGTTCACGAGAACGACTGAAGCCGATCCCGTCCTCGATGCGAGCCGCGAAGCGGCGAAATACGCATAGCCTGGGGCGTGAGCCCCAGGGACAACGACCGTGACGATCACCCAGCCCTGAAGGGGCGACAGACCTCCGGCCGGAACCCGGCATCCAAAGGTCTGTCGCCGCTTCGCGGCTTTCGTTTCTTATGATCCCCTCGTTCCCTGGGGCTCACGCCCAGGCCAGGTATCTGTCCCACCTCCGGCGCTCAGCTTACGCGACGCACCAATACTCGCGGCCTTCGCGGAGGCCGATGGCGTTGAGCCGCCCACGGATCAGCTCGCGCGCACCACGGGAGCCGACCGCAGCCAATACCACGGTGCCCCGGCCGATCAGCGCCGACAGCTCTTCGGGATCGATGATCGGCTTCTTGCGCAGGGTGGTCCCGATCTTTTCGGGATCGATGTCGACGAAGGCGTCGATAGGCGCTCCGTCCCGCAACAGGTGCTTCGACAGACGGCGCCCGGTCTGGCCCGCGCCCCACACAACCACACGCTCACAACCGGCCAGCGGCCCACTGAGGAGGTACTTCGCTTTACAGCGCAGAAAGTTCTCGACTGAGTACCGGGCATCGACGCGGGTCAGCCGTTCGGCGTGCTCGCGCCAGAAATACAGATAGCGCTCGACCTTCGAAAAGCACACTCTGGCCTCGAGGAGACGCAGCCACAGGTCGAAGTCCTCCGCCCATTCGGTGTCGAGATAACCCCCCACCGACTGGTAGACCTCGCGCCGAACCAGGGCCGACGGGTGGGCGACCGGCGACTCTACGAAGCGTTCGCGGCCGATAGCCTCGGGGGTCGACAGAGAGTTGAGCCAGCGCTCATAAACCCGGTAACCCTCCCCCACTCCCTTCCACGGAAAGTGGCGCACCAGACACGACACCACCCCCACCCACGGCAGATCTTCCATCTCTGCCACCTGAAGCTCGAAGCGCCGGGGATGGCTGATGTCGTCGGCATCCATCCGCGCCACAAAGGGCGCCTGGCACAGCTCGAGACCCGCGTTGAGGGTCGCCACGAGCCCCTCCTGCTCCCGGTGGACGACCCGGACCCGCGGGTCGCGGTCGGCCCACGCGTCGAGCGTTTCAGCCGATCCATCGGTCGAACCGTCATCCACCGCCACCACCTCGAAGTTGGAGAGCGTCTGCCGGTCGAGGCTGGCGATACACTCCTCCAAGTACGGACCCGGATCACGTACAGGGAGGAGAACGGAGACAATCGGCGATTCCATAGGCTATATCAGGATAGCGGATCATCGCCCATCCCGTCAGTGATCATCCCCACTCATCCGCTCCCGGCGGAGTTCTTTGTTCTTAGTTTTATGTTTTGAGTTTCCATCCATCCCCCCCCGCACCTGGGGCGGTGGTCAAAGCAGGCGTTGGTCGATCCGCGAGATATTGGCACACTACGATATGGTATCGGGGATCTCATGCTGACCACGAACTCCCGCTCGATCTCGAAACGCCCAGCGGTGGCCATTGCAGTCCTGCTGCTTCTTGCTGGATGCACCAGCCTCGAACGCAACCCGGTGCCGATCGACGCCATGAGCCGCGCGATCATTCCGGGGATGCCGGATGTCCGCGACTGGGGTGACCAACCGAGCCTATATTTCCAGGAGGATCTCATCCAGTCGGTGCGCGACGAGTGGGAGGCAACCGGCTCCGTCGGCCGGGGCATGGAAGCCTTGCTGCTCTCGGGTGGCGGTTCCAACGGGGCCTTCGGGGCCGGTTTTCTCAGCGGCTGGACCGAGGCCGGAACCCGGCCGATCTTCAAGATCGTCACCGGTGTCAGCACCGGCGCCCTCGCCGCGCCGTTTGCCTTTCTCGGATCCGATTACGACGAGGCGCTCGAGCAGCTCTTCACGACCGTCACGAGCAAGGACATTTACAAGATCAGAAGCCCCTTTACGGTGCTACGAAAGGACTCACTGGCCCGCACCGACCCGCTTGCCGCGCACATCCGGCAGGTGGTAGACCTGGCCATGATGCAGAAGATCGCCGGCGAGCACCGGCGCGGCCGCCGGCTCTTTGTAGGCACCACCAACCTCGACGCCCAGCGCCTCGTGGTCTGGAACATGGGCGCCATCGCCACCAGCGGACAGCCCGGTTCGCTCGAGCTCTTCCGCAGGGTGCTCCTCGCATCCGCCTCGATCCCGGTCGCCTTCCCACCGGTCTACATCGATGTCGAGGTCGACGGCTCCCGCTACGACGAGATGCACGTGGATGGCGGCGTCATCGCGGAGTTCTTCCTGTGGGGGGCCATGGTCGACATCACGTCCGGCATGCGGGAGCTCGGGGTCGATGCCGCGAAACATGGCTCGGTCTCGATTTACATCATTCGTAACAGCCAGATCGACCCCGCACCCGAGCAGGTCGATCGCAATCTGGTGGACATCGCCTCACGATCCATGATCACTCTCCTCAAGGCGGTCGCCATGGGCGATCTGATCCGCATCTGGGCGCTCGCCCAGCGGGATGGCGTCGACTTCAACTACATCGGCATCCCGCCGGAGCACGCGGAGACACCCGCCGGCGCCTTCGACCCGTCCGAAATGCGGCGCCTATTCGATCTCGGACGGCGCCTGGCGCTCGAACCCGAGCCATGGCACAAGGATCCGCCATCATTCATCCAATAACGGAGAACGGTACACGTTAGAACGTTCCCACCCACCCCGATCGGTTGCTCAACGTTCTAACGTGTAACGTTCTAACGTTTCACTGACTACCCGATCCCTCGGAGGATTCGCTTCACCATCCCGGGGCCTTCGTAGACGAGCCCGGTGTAGACCTGAACCAGGGTGGCGCCGGCATCGAGCTTGGCGCGGGCGTCCGCGGGGCCCATGATGCCGCCGACGCCGACAATCGGGATCTCGCCGGCCGTATGCTCGTGAATCCTCGCCACCATCCGCGTGCTCATGTCGGTCAGCGCAGCGCCCGAAAGCCCGCCCTCCTCCTTTGCCAGGGGGCCATCTACACCCGTGCGGCTGATGGTGGTGTTGGTGGCGATGACGCCCTCCAGACCCGACTCCACGATCACGTCCACCGCGGTCATGAGCTGCTCGTCGGTGAGATCGGGCGCCAGCTTGACCAGTACCGGAGTCCTGCGGCCGATGCGGTCGGCGACCTCGTCGCGGCGAGCCGCCACCCGCCCCAACAGGGCGCCCAGAAAGCCACGCTCCTGCAACCGCCGCAGCCCCGGCGTGTTGGGAGAAGAGATATTGACAGCCAGGTAGTCGGCAAGCGGCGCGAAGACGTCGACCAGCTCCTCGTAATCGTTCGCCGCATCCTCGAGCTGCGTTGTCTTCTGTTTGCCGATGTTGACTCCGATCACGGGCCCACCCGCCCTGCGACCACGCAGCCGCTCGGCGACGTAGGCCGCGCCGCGCCCCGGGAAACCCATGCGGTTGATCACCGAGCGTTCCTCCACTAACCGGAAGACCCGCGGTCTGGGGTTCCCCGATTGCGGCTCGGGAGTCACCGTCCCAACCTCGATGTGGCCAAAGCCGAGGCACGCAAGCCCCCGCCAACCGTCGCCGTCCTTGTCGTACCCGGCGGCCAACCCAACCCGGTTTGGGAAGCTCAGACCGAAGGCCTCCACCGGATCGGCATCGGGCACGCAGAACCGTGAGGCTACCACCGATCGCAGACCGGGCATCCGTCCCACTCGCGCGATCGCCGTCAGCGACAGCGCGTGCGCCGTCTCGGGATCGAGGCGGAAGAGCAGCGAACGGGAAAGCAAGTACGGCACGCCTGACATCAGTCGCCGTCGATCATACGCATTCTCGGCGGCAACGGCGAGGGGCGCCGCGGGGCGATGCGCTGCCGCAGCCTCACTGGCGGCGTCTCCCAGCTCCCCCGCCGCATCCGCAGGTTGAGCATCTCGA
>RCNG010001519.1_pt1 | contig 11526 bp, 14 predicted proteins | sample 2041371 | NCBI WGS metagenome assembly RCNG01 (sample SAMN09708227, study PRJNA481090) | Marine sediment metagenome, whole genome shotgun sequencing project. | biome: marine sediment; feature: ocean; material: sediment; isolation source: Sewage treatment plant 1 marine sediment (STP1) ... | reverse complement strand
GCCCTGGGCGGCGGCCATCGGCATGAGTACAAGCTCGCTGATCGTCGTGTTGAATGCACTTCGCCTTAGTCGATTTGAATAGCGCTGCTTCACGATGTCGATACTCTACGTTTTGATTCCACTCGCACTCCTGCTGCTCGGCGGGGCCGTATGGGCTTTCTTCTGGGCGGTTGGCAGCGGTCAGTTTGACGACCTCGATACGCCGGCCATTCGCATCATCATGGATGATGACAAAAAGCCGGGCGACGGTAATGAGACATGACTGAATCGCTGCCCCTCCTCGGCGCCGCTTTCGTCACCGGCCTGCTCGGCAGCGCGCATTGCCTCGGCATGTGCGGCGGCATCTCCGGGCTGTCCGCCGTCAACGCCAGTGCCGCCTCACTGCGCCGTGCCCTGCCGATGGCAATTACCTACAACGTCGGCCGAGTGCTCAGCTACATCGTGCTGGGCGCCGCTGTCGCGCTCCTGGGGCGGACGCTTGTTGACGCGATTCCGCGCCTGGCGGCGCCCGCGCGGTTAATCAGCGGTCTGCTGATTGTGCTCGTCGGGCTACAGGTTGCTTTCAACTGGCGAGCATTGGCACCCATTGAAAAAGCCGGAGCCGGTTTGTGGAGACGTATCGCACCGGCCGCGCAAGGCTTGCTGCCGGTGACCAGCGCGCCCAGGGCACTCGGCCTCGGCTTGTTATGGGGCTGGTTGCCGTGCGGCCTTGTTTACAGTGTGCTACTGCTGGCCGCGACGACCGCAAATGCGATCACGGGCGGTCTCGTCATGCTGGCCTTCGGGCTCGGCACCATGCCGGCGATGATTGCGACCGGCCTCAGCGCATCGAAACTTTCGGCATTTATGAGTCGCAGGCGCCTCGGCGCCGGACTGCTGATCATCTTGCTCGGCCTCGCCACGTTGGCCATGCCGGTCATGAAGTTCACGGCAACGCCGGGCAGCGGGCAGCACGGCCATCAGCACATGAGCCAGCCGGACACTTCCCCTTCCCTATAGATCAGGGATCAGCGATCAGCGTTCAGCCTCCAATCGTTGCTCCAGCCACCCGAGCATTGAGTCGGCGTACAGCAGGCAAGCGAGTTTTTGCACGAACGGATTGCCCTGATCGAAGCGCTCGAGTTTGTCGTTCATGCCGAAAAAGAACGGATGCGGCGACAGGAAGATGCCGCAATCCAGATCGCCGATAATCCCGGCGCTTGCAATGATGTCGTCAGCAACACCACTGCTCGAGAATTCGAACCCCGGCGCCGACACCGCACTCAGACTGTCGCCGTAGACAATGTCGTAACAGTTGCCCAACGCACACGACTGCCAGGTCCAGGATATGCCGCCCGGCGAGTGGCCGGGCGTGTAGACCGCTTTGACATCCACTGACCCTACTGACCCCACTGACCCCAGCGACACGACGTCACCGTCCTTGATAGCAACGACGTTTCGAACCGGCGGAAAATCGCCGTACGCAAAATCGCCCTGGGCCAAATCGACATGGGCCAAATCGACATGGGCAGAGGCTTCGACGTACTGTGGATCATCATCTGATAATTTGCCGGCCAACAGCGGCTCGCGCCCGGCCTGGCTCGTGTACACGGTCGCGTTGCTCAGTCGCTGCAGTGCCGCGACTCCGCCGACGTGATCAAAATGCACATGCGATACGAGGATCGCTCTGAGGTCGCGGACGTCGAAACCGAGGCCCCGAATGTTGGCCTCTATGAGCACCGCGGATTGCGGCAGCGCACCATCGATCAGTATCAGGCCCTCGTCGGCTTCGATCAGTATCGACGACAAGCCGTCGGTACCCACGTACCAGGTATTGCCGTGTATCCGAAACGGCTGCTGCGGCTCATTCCAGCCATCGCACTGGTCGCAGATAATATCGGCGTCCGGCTCGAGCTGCCGCGGGCCGCACGCAGCGACCAGCAACAGCAGTGCCAGCAAAGCCAGGCGCAATGGGTTCATAGCAGGGCCCTGTAGAAAAGGCGTAGTGACGCAAACACAAGAAACGCGCCGAACAGCATGCTCAGACGCTTCTCTGAAAATCCGTGCGCAATCCTGGCCCCGAGTGGCGCAGCCAGTACGGTCGCGGGCGCGATGCAGGCGAAACCGATCAGGCTGACATAGCCAAGACTCCCGGGCGGCACACGCAGGTCGCCCCAACCTGCAATGATGAACCCAATCGTCGCCGGCACACTGATCACCAGGCCGAACAGTGCCGCCGTGCCGACGGCACGATGAATTGGCGTATTGAACAACGTCAATGTCATCACTGAAAACGTGCCGCCGCCGATTCCCATCATGCTCGAGAAACAGCCGATGGCGGTTGGAATGACCTTGACGAGCGGTCCACTCGGCACGCTGTCCGTCAGGTTACGGCTTTCGGGAAGCAGCAACATTTTGACCGCAACCAGCATTGCCAGGGTTGCGAAAACCAGCGCCAGTACGCGGCTGTGAACCTGTGCCGCGATCCAGGCACCGAGCAGTGCACCAACCAACACGAATACCGCCCACTGCCGGACGATATCGACGTCGACCGATTGTCGCTGATGATGCGCGCGTGCCGAAGAAATAGACGTCGGCACGATGGTGGCCAGAGATGTCGCCACGGCGACGTGCATGCGAATCGCGGCGTCGACGCCGAGCAGTCCGAGTGCCGCTTCCAGCACCGGAACGATGACAACGCCACCGCCGATACCGAACATGCCGGCGAGCACGCCGGCAACAGCGCCGGTTGCCAGCATAGTCATAACGAGGATGAGCCACTGATCCATGCCGCCGGCTGCCTGTCTCAGGCGCCAAGACGCGCGGCGTGATGCCTGAGATGGTCCTCGATAAACGTCGAGATGAAGTAGTAACCGTGGTCGTAGCCTGCATGCAGGCGCAGCTCGAGCGGCAATCCGCTTTCATGACACGCCGCCTGCAGTCGTTCAGGCTGAAGCTGCTCGGTCAGATACGGATCGTCGGCGCCCTGATCAACCAGGATTTTATCGAAAGCCGTCACATTACCGCTGTTGCGCGCAACTTCAGCGGCGTCGTAGTCGTGCCAGCCACTCGTATCGCTGCCAAGGCAGTAGCCCAACGCTTTTCGTCCCCACGGGCTGTGCAATGTCGTGCAGATCGGTGCGAAAGCGGACAGCGATCGGTATTGATCAGGGTTGCGCAGGCCGATGACCAATGCGCCATGTCCGCCCATGGAGTGCCCGGTCAGACCGTGCCGGGTGGCATCGCCCGGAAAATGGCCGAAAACGATGCCCGGGAACTCGCGCGTGATGTAGTCATACATGTGGTAGTGCTGCGACCACGGTGCTTCAGTCGCATTCAGGTAGAACCCTGCACCGAGCCCAAAGTCGTAATCGCTGTCCGGGTCATCAGGTACACCGTCACCGCGCGGACTGGTATCCGGCGACACCAGCATCAGGCCGAGCTCGGCCGCAATACGCTGCGCGCCGCTTTTTACCATGAAGTTCTCTTCGGTGCAGGTGAGCCCGGAAAGAAAAGTCAGCACCGGAACCTTGCCATGCGCAGCCTGCGGCGGAACGAACACCGAAAAACGCATGCTGCAATCGTTGGTCGTTGACGCGTGCTGGTAGAAACCCATGCGACCGCCAAAACAATTTGTTTCGCTAAGCGTCTCTATCGTCATAGTGACCGATTATGGCCGAGAGCGAACGGCTTGTCCCGCTCGTCGAGTGCTAGCGCTTCTGTAGCACCAGGGTCGCATTAGTACCGCCAAAACCGAAACTGTTCGACATCGCGGTCTTGACGCCGGCGTTGTCGATACGCTGCGTGACCAGCGGTTGGCCGGCAACGGCCTCATCCGGGTCATTAACATTGATCGACGGCGCGATGAAATCGTGTTCCATCATCAGCAGGCAGTGAATCGCCTCCTGTGCCCCTGTGGCACCCAGCGAATGACCGCACATTGACTTGGTCGAACCAAAGTTCGGCATGTTATCGCCGAACATCTCGACCATGGCCTCGACTTCCTTGACGTCGCCCACCGGCGTACTCGTACCGTGGGTATTGATGTAATCGATCGGTCCCTCGACAGTCGACTGGGCGATCTGCATGCAGCGCAGCGCCCCCTCTCCCGACGGCGCTACCATGTCGTGGCCGTCCGAAGTCGCGCCGTAGCCAACCAGTTCGGCATAGATTGTCGCGCCACGAGCCTTGGCATGCTCCAGCTCCTCGACCACCACCATGCCCGCACCCGCTGCAATCACAAAGCCATCGCGCGTTGCATCGTATGGCCGTGAAGCGCTCGCCGGGGCGTCGTTGTACTTGGATGACAGCGCTCCCATAGCGTCGAACAGGCAGGCCAGCGACCAGTGTTCTTCTTCACCGCCGCCGGCGAAAACCACGTCCTGTTTACCAAGCTGAATCTGCTCGGCTGCAGCACCGATGCAATGCGCGCTGGTCGCGCAGGCGGACGTAATCGAGTAATTGACGCCCTTGATCTTGAATGGCGTTGCGAGGCAAGCCGATACCGAACTGCCCATCGTCCGCGGCACGCGAAACGGACCGATCTTGCGCACGCCGCGGGCACGAAGCACGTCCGCGCTCTCAACGATGTTCTTGCTCGAGGCACCGCCGGACGCTGCGATCAGCCCCGTGCGTTCGTTGGAAACGTCACCTTCTTCCAGCCCCGAATCGTCGATCGCCTGCTGCATCGCAATGTAGGCATAAGCCGCCGCGTCGCCCATGAAGCGGCGTACTCTGCGATCGATATGCTCGGCAATATCAATATTGCAGCTGCCCGAGACCTGACTGCGCAGCCCCATTTCCTCGTAACTTTCGTTCGCGACGATACCTGAACGACCCTGTCGGAGTGAGTCGAGAATCTCCGCCTTGTTATTGCCGATGCAGGAAACCGCACCAATACCTGTAATGACCGCACGCCGCATGAATCGTCCCTAGAAGTCTTCAGTGGATGTAAACAGGCCAACACGCAGGTCTTCGGCCGTATAGATTTCGCGTCCGTCGACGGACACAGTGCCATCGGCAATCGCCATATTCAGGCGCCGCGAGATTATGCGCTTGATGTCAATCTGGAACGTGACCAGCTTTGCGGTCGGTAATATCTGCCCGCTGAACTTCACTTTGCCAACACCGAGCGCACGACCACGGCCCTCGAGCCCCAGCCAGACGAGAAAGAAACCGACCAGCTGCCACAATGCGTCGAGCCCGAGACATCCCGGCATGACAGGATCACTTTCGAAGTGACACTCGAAAAACCACAAGTCGGGATGAATATCGAACTCAGCCGTGATTTGGCCTTTGCTGTACTTGCCGCCCTCGTCGGTGATCAACGTGACGCGATCGGTCATCAGCATGTTCGGTTTCGGCAGCCTTCCGTTGGTTGGTCCGAACAGCCCACCGTGACCACATTCGATCAGGTCATCATAGTCGTAAGCGTTTTTCCGGGCCGGCAATTCCGCCGCGGTGTGGCTATCTGTCATACGCCCTCCGGCGCTGGATGATTATTGTTGTTCCCTGCGTCGGGCGCGGGTTCACCCCTAATTTTACGCGAGGCCGCTGATCGGCAGTTTTCAAATCGCGCCATTTGCGGCCAGACGGGATCCGCCGACCCTGATCCGCCACCCTGATCCGCCACCCTGATCCGCCACCCCGAGGTTCAGGACTTGTCGTAGTCCAGCGTCAGCTTATCGCTCTGTGGCTGCGACTGGCAAGCCAGCACGTAGCCCTGCTCGACCTCCCAGGGCTCAAGACCGTAATTGTTGGCCATGACAACCGCACCTTCACGCAGGTGAGTACGGCACGTCGCACAAACACCGCCCTTGCAGGAATACGGCAGCTCAATGCCGTGGGTGGCAGCCGCATCAACAATGCTGGCGCCACTTCGGGACATGACGAAGGTCTTTTTGTGCCCGTCCATGATCACCGTTACGGTCGACTGGTCTGCCTCCGCGACAGCTTCCTCAGCGGGCATCGTGGTGCCTTGTCGCGGTACACCGAAACGCTCGCTGTGCACCTGTTGCTCGGACAACCCGCAATCCAGCAGCGCCTGCTGAGTCGATGCGATCATCGTGTCAGGTCCGCAGATGAAAGCCTCATTGATGGTCTCACCAGCGCAGAGCCGCCCGATCAATTCATGGACCTTGTCAGCATCAATGCGTCCCGCAGCAACAGGAAACTCCTGGTCTTCCCGGCTGAATACGAAGTGCAGCTGCAGGCGCTCCATAAATCGATTCTTTAGCGCGTACAGGTCGTCAATGAACATCGTCGTGCTCTGCTTGCGATTGCCGTAGAACAACACGCAGCGACTGCGCGGTTCGGTTTGCAGGATGGACGCAATGATCGAAAGCACCGGCGTAATACCACTGCCCGCGGCAACACCCAGGTAAAACTTGTCGTTTGCCGCGTCAAGGTTGGCGTGAAAACGGCCCGTAGGCGGCATCGCTTGCAGTGTGTCGCCAACCGCGAGCTCATCGGCGGCGTAAGTCGAAAACTGTCCGCCCGGCTGTACGCGCACGCCGATTTGCAGCGGCCATTCACCTCTTGCGGAGCAGATACTGTAGGTGCGGCGCAAGCGCTTGCCCTCTTTCAGCAGCTCTATCGGCAGGTGTTGGCCGGGCATGAAGTCGAACTCGTCCTTGAGATCGTCGGGCACGGCAAGAGCGATGCGCACGGAGTCGGTCGTTTCGGCTGTCTTGGCGACGACCTGCAAAGGATGAAACTGCTTCACGCCGCGATGCTCACAAGCACTTGAAGTATTCAAACGGTTCGAGACAGTCCGTACAGCGGTAAGACGCTTTGCATGCGGTCGAGCCAAATTCGCTGACCAGCTCAGTCTCCTGCGATGCACATCGCGGACAGGGCACTACCTGTCCGGCACCGAGCAAATCGCGCTTGCTCGTGCCTTGTGCGGGCGGCGCGATACCGTACTCGCGGAGTTTTTCGCAGCCCGCCGCGGAGATCCAGTCGGTGGTCCAGGGCGGCGACAGGACCCGCTTGATCGATACGTCGACGATCCCGTGTTCCTGCAGCGCAGCAACAACGTTCGCCTCGATGGCTTCTGTTGCCGGACAGCCGGAATAGGTTGGCGCCAGGGAAACAACCACACAACCATTGCACTGCACGTCACGCACAATGCCGAGGTCCATAATGCTGACTACCGGAATCTCCGGGTCGGGCACATCGGCGAGCCACTCCATGATCTGTTCGCGGCTGACGGCGGCCATTACCAGCGCTCGCCCGGGATGCTGCGCGGCAAGTGCTGCATCTCGGCGATCAGGAAGCCGAAATGCTCGGTGTGAATTCCTTGCTTGCCGCCACCCGCCATGCTGCGCGCGCTTGGCAACGTCAGCGTTGCCTCGCTGACGATGGCGGCAACGCTGTGCTGCCACCCGCCTTCGATGACCTCGAGATCCGGTCCGTCAATAAACGTTTGCATAGCCTCGTCCAATTCGTCGGCAGCAAACATCTCGCCGGTGTAGCGCCACAAATCATCGAGAGACTGCTGTGCTCGTGTGTGACTTGTCGCCGTACCGTCGCCGAGGCGCACCAGCCAGCGCTCGGCGTGCCGCAGGTGATAACGCACCTCTTTGGCCGCGCGCGCCGCAATCTCAGCGAGTCGTTCGTCGCTGCAACTGAGCAGTGCGGCGAGCTGTAGCTGATAGAACGTGTCAAACAACACTTGCCGCACAATCGTGTCGCCGAAGTGTCCGTTGGGCTGCTCGAGCAAAAGCAGGTTCCTGAATTCATGCTCGTGCCGCATAAATGCCAGGTCGTCCTCGCTACGCCCCTGCCCTTCGCGCTCGGCGGCATAGCTGTAATACAACCGTGCCTGACCAATGTAGTCGAGGGCGAGGTTGGCGTTCGCCAGCTCCTCCTCCAGTTCCGGACTGGCAGCGACCAGTTCGAGCATGCGTTGCCCGAGTACCAGCGCGTTATCGCCGAGACGCAGCGTATAGGCGGTCAGTTGCTGGTCCGGAGTCACAGGTTCTCGACTCCGTCAGGGATGTCATAAAAAGTCGGGTGGCGATAGATCTTGTCTTCGGCAGGGTCGAAGAGCGCGGCCGATTCCGCCGGATCCGACGCCACGATCTTGTCGGAGCGCACGACCCAGAGACTCACGCCCTCGCTGCGACGCGTGTACGTGTCGCGCGCGTTATCGAGCGCCATCTGATCATCGGGAGCATGCACGCTACCCGCATGCCGATGACTGAGTCCTGCTCGCGTGCGAATGAAAACTTCGTAGAGCGGCCATTCTTTTTCGGTCACGGGCGATCCTCCTCAAGCAGCCGCACGGGCGGCCTGTTTCTCAGCATAGGCGTGCGCGGCCTCCCGCACCCAGGCGCCCTCTTCGTGAGCCCTGCGGCGCTTTTCCATGCGCTGCCGGTTGCACGGGCCATTGCCGGCGATTACGTCAAAGAACTCCTGCCAGTCGATCTCGGAGAACCGGTAGTGCCCCGCCGCCTCATCAAAGCGCAGTTTGTCGTCAGGCATTTTCAGGCCCAGAAAATCCGCCTGGCGTACCGTTACGTCCACAAATTTCTGCCGCAGCTCGTCATTGCTGAAGCGCTTGATCTTCCAGGCCATCGATTGAGCCGAGTGCTCCGAGTTCGCGTCGTTGGGCCCAAACATCATCAGGGACGGCCACCAGAAGCGGTTGAGGGCATCCTGTGCCATCGCCTTTTGTTCGGCACTGCCGCGAACCAATGTCAGCATGATTTCGAAGCCCTGGCGCTGATGAAAACTCTCTTCCTTGCACACCCGAATCATCGCCCGCGCGTACGGCCCGTATGAACAACGGCACAGCGGTATCTGGTTCATGATCGCAGCGCCGTCCACCAGCCAGCCGATCGCACCAATATCAGCCCACGTCAGTGTCGGGTAATTGAAGATACTCGAGTACTTGGCTTTACCCGACAACAGATCAGCAACCATCTGATCGCGCGACACGCCCAGTGTCTCGGCAGCGCTGTAGAGGTAGAGCCCGTGCCCGGCCTCATCCTGTACTTTGGCGAGAAGGATGGCTTTGCGCTGTAGCGATGGCGCGCGCGTCAGCCAGTTGCCTTCCGGCTGCATGCCGATAATCTCCGAGTGCGCGTGCTGCGAGATCTGCCGAATCAGCGTGCGTCGGTAAGCCTCCGGCATCCAGTCTTTGGCTTCTATTTTTTCTTCGGCGTCGACGCGCGCCTGGAACGCCGCGAGTTGCTGCACGGTCTCCTCGCTCGCTGCACCGGAGTCTTTATTGCCAGACTGGTCGAGACCCTGTGTGTACATGCGTTCTTACCCCTGCCCGTAGCTCTCCAATGTGACACGGTCTTTCACGTTTATCAATATTTTCAGTATCATTTTAAACCGTGGCTGTGGACGCCCCGGAGCTCGACGAGCGGCCACGAAACAGCGCCACCAGTTCGTCCTCCTGGTTGCTTATTCTCACCGTGTAATAACCGTTCTTCCGGCCACGGTGTTCTTCAGACGCCATCGCGCATAACTGATCACCGAGCGCCGCCGGACGCAGAAAATCGATACTTGCCGACGCGGCAAAACTCGGACGTTCATAAGCATTACACGCAAAGGCGAAAGCAGTATCCGCCAACGCAAACAGCATGCCGCCATGACACACGTCGAAGCCGTTCAGCATATCGTCGCGCACCGCCATGCGCACAGTTGCCGCCCCGACGCGTTCGATGTCGACGCTCATGCCGAGAGCCTGCGACGCCTTGTCTCCGGCCAACAGCACCTCGGCACGACGTCTTGCGGCAGACAGATCACTCATTGAACGCTACCTCCGGCACCGGTGGTGAACGAGCGGGAAGCCCGCCAAACCGATGGCCATAGTCTCGCGATGGGGGCGGCAGCGGACCGTCGGCCGTCTCCATCGACGTTTCGACGTAAGCGTCAGCCTGCGCGTACAGCGTGCGATAGAGATTGCGGCATAGCTGATACGCCGCGCCACCGTGCCAGCCGCTCGGTAACAGCTCCGCCGGTAGCCAGGGATCGCGAAGCAACACCTTGCGATACTCCTGAATGAGCAGCGTTCGTACGATAAACGATGATTTATCAGAGAGTTGTCGTTTATCGGCCAGAGCGCCGTGCACCGGCCGGAATCTCTCGACGAACTCCTGATAGCGCTCGTCGAGGTCATCCAGACTCCAGCAGTCGCGGGTGAGCTGCCGCATCGCCGCGTCGCCTCCGAGTGTCGCGCTGCTGAGCACGACGACGCTCTCAGAAACGCCGAGGCGCTGCAGCGTGAGATTAAGGTCATCGGGTTGCGGCGATGGATGTGCCAAAACATCGGCCGCAAGATTGCCAAATCCCAACCACCGGCATTCCCGGCGAAGCGCTTCTCGCGACTCGGCGTCGAGCGCCGCCGTCAGCAGCAACGTCCATTCGCCATTCCACTGCGACGACCGGGCCGCGTAGATTCGATGCGTTGCCTGATCGAAACGCTCGCGTCCCTCTTCCGTCAGACTGTAATAGGAGCGGCGACCGATCTGCTTCGACTTTAGCCAGCCGTCCTGGACCAGCCGGAATGCCGACGTGCGCACCAACCGTTCACTCACACTGAAGCCGGCCATGACCTTGATCAGGCTACCCAACCAGACCGTACCGCCACGCGGTGCTACCGCATCACCAAAAACGGTGGTGATCAGTGAGCCAGAGCGCAATGTCGGGCGCGCACGAAACTCATCAACCAGTTTGCGGCAGGCTGTCTCGGGAGTCATAAGGTCGTCGCTTGCTTTCGCACCGGCTGACCGTACAATCTGATACGAATAATTTCAAATTTAAAAATTTTTTGTATCCCTGCATCGCGAGGAGACACAGGATGAAGCTCGGCAATTTCGTGCAGGACCAGTGGCTCGACGGTGACGGCGATGGCACTCAGCTAAAAAGCGCCATCAGCGGCGACCGGATTGCCCGCATCACCAGTGATGGCCTCGACTTCATGGCGATACTCGAGCATGCGCGTCGGGTCGGTGGCCCCAACCTGCGGCGTTTCACCTTTCACGAGCGCGCCGAAATGCTAAAGGCGCTGGCCAAGCATTTGCAGGAGCACAAGAAAGAGCTCTATAGCCTCTCGACCCAAACCGGTGCTACGCGCGCCGACAGCTGGGTGGACATCGATGGCGGTATTTCGACGCTGTTCGTATTCTCGAGCAAAGGGCGCCGCGAAATGCCCAACGACCATGTCTATCTCGATGGCCCCCCCGAAATATTGTCGCGCAATGGCACGTTCATCGGTCAACACATCTGCACGCCGAAGCTGGGTACCGCCGTACATATCAATGCCTTTAACTTTCCTTGCTGGGGAATGCTCGAAAAACTTGCACCGACCCTGCTCGCCGGCGTGCCGGCGATCGTGAAACCTGCGTCCAGTACCGCCTATCTAACTGAATTAATGGTCAGGCGGCTGCTCGACTCGGGCATCCTGCCGGAGGGCGCACTGCAACTGATTTGTGGCGGCGTTGGCGATCTGTTCGAGCATCTCGACTGTCAGGATACGATCGCATTTACCGGTTCAAAAAGCACTGCTGAGTTCTTGCAACAACATCCGCG
>RCNG010004088.1_pt1 | contig 11536 bp, 11 predicted proteins | sample 2041371 | NCBI WGS metagenome assembly RCNG01 (sample SAMN09708227, study PRJNA481090) | Marine sediment metagenome, whole genome shotgun sequencing project. | biome: marine sediment; feature: ocean; material: sediment; isolation source: Sewage treatment plant 1 marine sediment (STP1) ... | reverse complement strand
GGACCGGCGATATCCAGGTGGATCCAGGGACGCTCGTTGACGAACTCTGAGAGGAAGAGAGCAGCGAGAATCGACCCTCCCCACGGGTCGCCGATGTTCTTCATGTCCGCGATGGGTGAGTCGAGGAGGGATCGGTACGACCGCTCGAGCGGCAACGTCCACATCGACTCACCGGCGAACCTAGCCGCTGCCTCAACCGCGGCGATTGCCTCATCGTCGTTGCCGAAGATCGCTCCGACCGTCGGCCCGAGAGCCACCTTCGCTGCGCCGGTCAGCGTCGCGATATCGACGATCAGGTCCGGCTCGGCCTCCGTGGCGATCCCGAGACCGTCGGCGAGCACGAGGCGCCCCTCGGCATCGGTGTTGAGAACCTCGACCGTCTTTCCGTTGTACGCGGTGAATACGTCGCCAGGACGCTGCGCGGCCCCCCCCGTCATGTTCTCAGACAGTGGTGTCACGCCGAGCACTCGGATTGGAAGTTCCAGTTCGGCGATCGCTTGCATGGCGCCGTAGACGGCAGCCGCGCCTGCCATGTCAGTCTTCATGGTCTCCATGCCCTTTGCGGGCTTCAGCGAGAGACACGATCCCCTTGCCGACGAACGCGACGAACGGCTTCGCATCGGCCGGTTCGTACTTCATGATGACCATTCTCGGCGGGTTGGTGGATCCTGCGCCGACGGCCAGCAGTCCCCCGTATCCCCGTTCGGCTGCCTCGACCTCGTCGACGATCTCAACGGATATCTCGGTGCTCAGCGATCGGGCACGATCGGCCAGGACTTCAGGGGCCTTGTCAACGGCCGGTCGATTGACCAAGTCGCGGGCGAGCATGACGCCGCGGGCGACCGCTGTTGCAGCCTGGATTTCGGCCTCGGTCCCCTCGGGCGCTTCGAGGAGCTCAAGACGCTCGTTCACACGCGTCTTGGGGTCGCTCAAGTACGCATCGAACCGGTACGCGCCAAGAAGGAAGCCCAGGGTGACCGCACCGACCGCTCCCTCAACGTCGACGAGATGCAGCGTCGTCGCTGCCGATGCATATGGCGCCGCCATTCGACCGACGGATCCGGCCGCTCGGCGCAACGCCTCCGCGTCGACCTCATCGCCGAGACCGACGAACGCAACCGCTCCGAACGAGAGATTCCCGCCGGGTACGACGGTGATCTGCCCTGGGGCTCCGGTGAACTGGCGTGCTTCCAGATAGCCGGTGAGCCACGGACCCAGCTGGGCGGCCACCGACTCGGCGCCGGGACCCCACGTCAGATCTGCCAATACGGGAACGATCAGCAGGTCGGCTGTTGAAGCGGATGTCACTCCGCCCGGGATGATCTCGGTCATGTGGTTTCTCCTCGTGTCGGGGTCCACTCGCGCTCGACGGCACGAGCGAGCATGTACAAGTAGTCGGCTAGACGATTGAGGTAGGGAACGACGAGCGAGTCGGAGGCGCCGGCAATGTGACTGACTGCCCTGCGTTCGGCCCTCCGAACGATTGTGCGCGCAACATCGATTGCAGCCGCAGCCGGATCACCACCGGGCACGACGAACTCGGTCGGCATCCCCACGTCGGCGTCGATCCGGTCGATCCGGTTTTCGAGACGGTCGATCATGGAGGAGTTGACGCGGCTGACACCCTCCTCCAGAAGGTCGCGGCGACCGGGATCGGTCGCCAACTCTGCTGCAACGACGAAGAGGTCTCGCTGAACCTCGAGCACCGCTTCGGCAAGGTCTGCCTCGGCCTGAACCCTGACGACGCCAAGGGCAGACACGGCCTCATCGACCGTCCCATACGCTTCGGGGCCGCTGGAGTTCTTACCAACCCGCCCCCCGTGGAACAGCCCTGTCGTCCCGTCATCGCCCCGGCGGGTGTAGATCCGCACGATCAGGAATCGATGAGCCAGGCGGCGATCCGGTCGGAAACGGCCCGGGGCGTGAAGCCCCACTCCTCAGCGATGACCGATGCGGGAGCCGAGGTTCCGAAGTGGTCGATCCCGATACAGAGTCCACCGTGGCCCGAGAAGCGTTCCCATCCGAAGGTCACACCGGCTTCGATCGTCGCGATAGGAACGCCATCGCCCAGCACCTGCGACCGGTACTCCTCATCCTGGCTGAGGAAGATCTCGACACTTGGCATCGAGACGACCCGGATCGAATACCCGCGTTCGCCGAGGAGCTCTGCCGCCTGTTCCGCGAGCGGTACCTCGGATCCGGTTGCGATCAGGACCGCGTCCTCCCCCTCCCGGCGGACATACCCGCCTCGGGCCACCAGGTCTCGGTCGATGACTTCGATTGGGACGGGGAGACCCTGACGACTCAGAATCAGGGCAGTCGGCCCCTCGACGTGACCGATCGCCAGCTCCCACGCGACGGCAACCTCGGTTGGGTCGGCCGGGCGGATCACGCGAAGACCGGGAATGGATCGGAGAGCAGCAAGGTGCTCGACCGGCTGATGCGTCGGACCGTCTTCGCCGAGAAACACCGAATCGTGTGTCCACACCCAAATCGCGGGGGTCCCCATCAACGCACCAAGTCGTACCGCCGGGCGCATGTAGTCGGAGAACGTCAGGAACGTCGCTCCATATCCGCGAAGCCCACCGTGCAGCGTGATGCCGTTCACGATCGATCCCATGGCGTGCTCACGGATCCCGAATCGGACGTTCCTCCCGCCGCGATCAGACAACGTGAAATCTCTTGAAGCCTCGATCCGGCTGTTGTTCGAGGGCGTGAGATCGCCTGAGCCTCCGATGAGCCCCGGCAGCGAACCTGCGACTTCCTGGAGCACTTCGCCGGAGAGGACCCGCGTAGCGACAGCCGAACCGCCATCGTGATGGGGAATACCGACGTGCAGGTACGGTGCGTCGAAGTACGCCTCCAGTTGTTTCTTTCGCCCCGCCTCCGCGGCATCACACCGCTGCGTCCACGCCGCCCTGGCGTCGCTGCCGCGCAGCATGGCGTTGCCGTAGAAGTCGTACACCTCGGCGGGAATTTCGAACGGCGGAAGGTCCCAGTCGAAGGCAGCCCGGACCAACGCGACCTCATCGCCGCCAAGCGGCGATCCATGGGATGCCGACGTGTCCTGCTTGTTCGGCGAGCCGAAACCGATATGGGTGCGGCAGAGCACGAGCGACGGTCGAGCGTCCTCGTTCGCGTCCGTGATGGCGGCAGCGATGGCTTCGCGATCGTGCCCGTCAACAGCAACCGTGTGCCAGCCGTAGGAGTCGAACCGAGCGGCCACGTCTTCGGTGAAGGCGAGGTCGGTCGATCCGTCGATCGTTATGTGATTGTCGTCATAGAGGTATGTGATCTTGCCGAGGCCGAGGTGTCCGGCGAGCGATGCTGCCTCGGACGCGACTCCCTCCATCAGATCGCCGTCTGAGACGAATCCGTAGATCCGGTGGTCAACGAGATCGGCGCCGAGAACGGACCGAAGGTGGGCTTCCGCGATCGCCATCCCGACGCCGGTCGCGAAGCCCTGACCCAGAGGGCCGGTCGTCATCTCGATACCAAGTCCGGGATCGTGTTCGGGATGTCCTGCAGTGATCGATCCGAACTGTCGGAATGCTTTGATGTCGTCCATGGTGAGAGGGAAGCCGGAGAGATGGAGCAGGGAGTAGAGCAACATCGAACCGTGACCGTTCGACAGCACGAACCGGTCTCGATCGATCCAAGTCGGTTCATCCGGGTCGACGATAAGGAAGCGCGACCAGAGCACGGACGCTATGTCCGCCATGCCCATGGGCATGCCGGGGTGCCCCGAGTTCGCTCGTTCGATCGCGTCGATCGACAGGACGCGAAGGGCATCGGATGCTCGCTGCTCGACCAAGTTCTTCATCGGACCTCCTGTGTCCTCGCAGGGTACCGTTCGACCGCTCCGCATTAGTTCACGAACCGCAGCTTCCGCGACGATCGGTTCAGTCGTTCGACCCCGAGATCGGTTGCCACGACGATGTCCTCGATCCTCATCCCCCACCGACCCGGAATATAGATACCCGGCTCGATCGAGAATGCCATGCCCGGCCGAATCGGTTCGACGTTCCCTTCAACGATGTACGGCTGTTCATGAGCGTCGAGGCCGATGCCGTGCCCGGTTCGGTGGATGAAGAAATCTCCGTATCCACCGTCGGATATGATTGATCGTGCGACAGCATCGATCGCCTCAGCCGTTTTACCCGGCTGCACCGCCTCAACTGCCGCGCTCTGTGCATGCTCGAGCACGGCGTAGGCCTCTTCGAAGCCGTCGGGTGCCTCGCCGGCGCAATACATGCGCGTCGTATCGGAGCCGTACCCGCGTACTCGACCGCCGAAGTCGACAACAACCGCGTCCCCCGACTTGATCACCTGATCAGAAGCCTCGTGGTGGGGCGATGCGCCGTTCTCTCCCGCGGCGACGATCGCAAATGACACGGACTCGTGTCCGGAGGCGAGAACCAGGTCGGACACGATCCGCGACATCTCACGTTCAGTGCGGCCCGAGAATCGGACCGTCGAGAGGTGGTCGGCAACACCATCCACCGCGTGGCCGGCATCCCGGAGGGCCGCAATCTCGTCTTTGTCTTTGATCATTCGCAGTGGTGCCATCAACGGTTCCGCGTCCACGAAGCGGGCGCCCGGCAGGCGATCTTGGAAGGCGATGAGGAACGAGGCCCACATCTGATCGCCAACTGCGATCGTGCCGTCGCTCGGCAGCACGCCAGCGATCCGATCGAACGGATCGTCGGTCTCGCCCCACGGTCGGACTCCAACGGAGGTCTCAACTCTCGGGGCTTCGAGTTCGGGGACGAAGAGAGCCGGTTCGCCGATGGAGGGAACCACGAGTGCGGTGATCCGTTCGAGTGGCATCGCCCGGTAGCCCGCCAGATACGGCAGATCGGATCCCACAGAGACGAGCAGGGCATCGACTCCGCTGCGACGAAGAGCGGCCTGTACGGCGGCGATCCGATCGTTGCTCATCGGGCGGCCTCGAGCGCACTGTTCGGAGTGTGCAGAGCAATGCACGTCGCCCGACTCGACGACCATGCATCGCCACGAGCTGCGGCTTCGGCTCCGCCCTTCCGACAGGAGGAGGGCCGAAACCTCATACTTGCACCTGGCGCGCCTGGCCGCCGATCCGAGCAACGGCACTGCTCAACGCACTCCGGGCGTGGTAGGACGATCGGACGAGTGGTCCCGCCTCGACATGAGCGAGTCCGAGGTGATCCCCTTCGGTTGCGTAGCGAGCGAATTCGTCGGGGTCGACGTACCGGTCGATGGGGCGATGCCGCGCCGTCGGCCGTAGGTACTGGCCGATGGTGACGATGTCGACACCGACGGCTCTCAGATCGGCGAGCGTTCCGAGGACCTCCGCCTCGGTCTCGCCCATTCCGACGATGAGCCCGGATTTCACCGCACCGGCGGGGTTGATCCATTTGGCGCGGGCAAGCAAGGTGAGCGAGCGGGCGTAGTTGGCTGCGGTTCTGATGTCTCGTTGAAGACGGAGAACGGTTTCGGTGTTGTGGTTCAGGACGGCCGGTTTGGTTGTCATCACCGTCTCGAGATCGTCGAGGGAACCCTTGAAGTCCGGGATCAGTACTTCAACCTCGCATTCGGGCATCCGCTCGCGAATAGCTGTGATGGTGTCGGCGAACACGCTCGCACCACCGTCGGGAAGGTCATCACGGTTGACCGACGTCAGCACGGCATGACGCAACCCCATCTGCTCGACGGCAGCTGCAGCACGATCCGGCTCTCCGAGGTCCACGGGACCCGGCTTGCCGGTATCCACATCGCAGAAAGCGCACGCCCTTGTGCATGTCTCTCCAAGGAGCATCAGGGTCGAGGTCCCGGACTCCCAGCACTCGAAGATGTTCGGGCAACCGGCTTCTTCGCAGACTGTGTGGAGTTCCATCCCCCGCATCAGCTTCTTCAGATCCCTGAAACCGTTGGAGGAGAGATCCGCCCGGATCCGCATCCACTCGGGCTTGCCGGGCTCACCGGGGAGCAACCCGCGCACGGTGATCGGCACCTCTTCACCACGGTTCGCCGAGAAGACACCGGCCGAAACCATGGCGTCAATGTCGTACGGGCGCGTTCGGTCACGATTCGGGAATACACCGAGTTGCACCTCGGGAGTTCCTCCAAACACTTCGGCCGCTCGCGGGATCAGCGCTTCGACGACTGACTCCATGCCGACGGTGTGACCGGTGATGTCGGAAAGTGACGTCACGGGGCGGTCCGGGATACCGCACGGAATGATGTGTTTGAAGTATCCGAGGTCTGGCGCCACGTTGATCGAGAACCCATGCGTCGACACACCGCTCGAGATCTTCACACCGATCGCCGCGACCTTCCCTTGATCGGTCCACACCCCCGTGAAACCGTCCTCGGACCACGCCCTGACTCCCAGGTCGGCGAACGTCGCGATCAGCATCGCTTCGATACGCCGAAGGTGACCGACGGCGTCCCAGCCGTCGGAAAGCTCCGGTATGGCGACGATCGGATACCCGACGAGTTGACCGGGTCCGTGATAGGTGATGTCTCCGCCTCGATCTGTAAACACAAGTTGAGCCCCGACGGTGCCCAGTTCGTTTCGAGCGATCTTCAGGTTTGACCCGTCCCCGTTCCGACCCACCGTGTAGGTGTGCGGGTGCTCGAGGAGCAGGAGGTAATCATCGGCAGAGCGGCCAGTCGATCTCCCATCCCATATTGCACGCTGAAGATCGAGTGCCTCCTCATAGGGGACGCGACCGAGCCAACGAATCCGCAGACGCGCCCCGCCTTCGATCATCGAAGCTCCTGGTCCCAATCCCAGGTCTCGAGGTTCGTTCGAATTCGGTTGAGGAACTGCGTCGCGACGGAGCCATCGAAGGCCCGATGGTCCCAGGTGAGTCCGAGATATCCGATATGGCGTACTGCGATGGTGTCGGTGCCGTCGGGCAAGGTCACCACGGTCGGGCGCTTCTTGACGGTGTCGGTTGACAGGATCGCGACATTGGGCAGGTTGATGATCGGCGCGCTCAGGTAGGAGCCGAAGGGCCCAGGGTTCGTGATCGTGAACGTGCTCCCTGAAATGTCATCCGGCTCCAGGTTGCCATCGCGGGCCTTCTCTGCCATCGCCCGGATGCTGCGGGCGAGGCCTTTCAGGGTCAGTCCGTCGGCCCCTCGAACGGTCGCGACGAGGAGGCCTTTCATGTCGAGATCGACCGCAACACCGAGATTGACACCATGGTGATGGGTGACGGTTCCCGCCTCGAGATCCAACGAGCTGTTCACGATGGGGAAGGCCGAGAGTGCGTCCATCATCGCTCTGGCGATGAACGGAAGGTACGTCAACGAGAACCCCTCGTCGGCCTTGAATCGGGCGCGATGTGCCGCACGGACGTGCTCAACTTGCTCGTAGTCGACCTCGCTCGACGTCCAGACGTGAGCGGCCGTGCGCTTGGCATGGACCATGTGATCAGCGATCGTGCGTCGCAGTCGTGGGATCTCGACAACCTCGTCACTACCGCCCGTGGTGATCGTCACCTTCGTCGGAGGAGCGGGTACCCGATCCATCGTGGCGGCAACTGCGGTGGGAACCGTGACGACTGCAGGCGGCACCACTTCGGCGATCGACTCCGGAGCGGGAACCGGGACCGTCATTTCGGCTTCCGGCTCGGGGGCCGGGGGTGCAGCAGGAACGTCAGGGGTATCAGCCGGCGTTAGGGCTACGGGAGCAACTGAGCCTGCTGCGATGTACTGCTCGACGTCTCTTCTGGTGATGCGCCCTCCATCCCCGCTCCAAGGTCGAGATCGACAGCCTGGTCTGCAGCCAGACGACGCACGACGGGTGACAGGATCCCCCGCCGCGACGAGTCGCCGGAGACAACCGGCGGTGGACTTGGCTCCGGTGCAACCGCAACCGGCGGCGGACTTGGCTCCGGTGCAACCGCAACCGGCGCCGCTGGGCTCGGAGTGCCGGTCGGACCCATCGCCGGAGTGCCGGTCGGACCCATCGCCGGAATGCCCGGCGGTTCCTCGGGAGCCACAGCCTCGGCAGCCTCACCGATGATCGCGATCGCGGTTCCCACTGCGACGGTCTCACCGGCCGCAACGAGGATCTCACTGATCAGGCCTGATGCCGGGGATGGCATCTCCGTATCGACCTTGTCGGTCGAGATCTCAACAAGCACCTCATCTTCCACGATCGAGTCGCCGGCCTGTTTGGCCCAACTAAGGATCGTCCCCTCGGTCACCGTCTCTCCGAGTTGTGGCATCGTCACCGTCACGGACATTCTCTTGTGCTCCTTCGTGTCCGGGGTTCAGTTCTCAACATCAATGCAGTGGTCTGCCGGCGGCCGCGAGCAGGGTCTCGCCGATGCCTTCGGAGATCGTCGGATGGGCGTGGATGAATGCTGCGGCCTCCGAAGGCAGCGCTTCCCAACCCACCGAGTACATCAATTCGTGGACGAGCTCGCCGGCGATCGGATCGACGACTGTCGCCCCTAGCATCGGACCATCCTTCTGGGCAACGATCTTCACTACTCCGCCGGTGTCTCCGTGGATGATCGCGCGACCGACGCCACGCATGCCGTGATTCGTCACCTCGACGTCGAAACCTTGCTCGATCGCCTGGGCTTCTGTGAGGCCGACCGACGCCGCCTCCGGGTGTGTGTAGACGACCATCGGGACCGCCCGATAGTTGACGGGTGCCGCTTCGCCCGTCGCGATATGCGTGATCGCTGCGATCGCCTCAGCGAAACCGACATGGGCCAATTGTGCGGTTCCAGCGACAACATCACCGACGGCATAGACATGCGGAACCACGGTCTGCATCGTCTCGGGATCAACGGGGATGAAGCCCCGGTCGGTCTCGATGCCGGCCGTCTCGAGACCGATGCCGTCGGTAACCGGTGCGCGGCCAACCGCAACGAGTACGACGTCGACCTCGACGGAATCGTCGCCGACCGGCACAGTCACGCCGGTTGCCGAGAACCCGGGTGCGCCGACTTGCGTGCCCGTCTTGACTTTGATGCGCTTCTTCCTGAATGAGCGTCCGACCGCTTTGGCCGCTTCGGGTTCCATGCCGGGGAGAATCTGGTCGAGCGCTTCGAAGAGGTGCACCTCGGTTCCGACATCCGCCAGCATGGACGCGAATTCAGCACCGATCGCTCCGGCTCCGATCACGGCAACGCGTTCCGGCTGACGATCCCAGTCGAGGGCATGGTCGCTCGTGACGATCCGTACACCGTCGATCTCGTATCCGGGGATCGTACGAGGGACGGACCCGGTGGCGAGAACGATGGTCGCTGCCGGCAAGACGCTTGCCGTACCGTCGAGGGCCACTACCTCGACTCCTCCGTCGACGATCCGACCGAACCCATTGTGAACTTCGACTCCCCGGGTCTTCAGGAGTCCTGAGAGGCCCTTCACCAGGCCGTCCACGATCTGATTCTTCCTGGCCAGCGCGGCCGGCCAGTCGAGAACCGGTTCGGATGAGACGACCCCGAACTCAGACGAGCGAGCGACGGTCTGATAGACGGATGCCGATTCGAGCCACGACTTAGCCGGAATGCACCCTCGCACGAGGCACGTTCCGCCGAGTCGGTCCTTCTCGACGAGGGCTACGGAGAGGCCGAAATTGTGGGCGTAGAGAGCGGCCGCATAGCCGCCCGGACCTCCACCGATGATGACGACGTCGTGCACTGCTTCCTCCGAACTCGAGCACTGCCAGACTAGTGCTTCGTCCATCGCTGATCTGACATGCCGGGCGTTCTGGTGGCGTCGCTGTCCAACTTCGAGGACCGAGACGATTGAGCCGGGAGCCGATCAGCTCCGGACCAGTCCCAGGAGGCGTTCGGCGTTTGCGTGAAGCACTCGACGCCGGACACCCTCATCCACAGACCCTGGACCCCACTCGGCGAGCGCGTCATCGAGCGACGCAAGACACCAATCGCTGCCGAAGAGGTAACGATCAAAGTCGGGGCCCGCAAGAGCATCAAGATCACGCATGCACTCGCCGGGCGTCGAACCGACCAGATTCAGCCAGACATTCGACTTGTGGGCCGCAACCGCGACGGCCTCGTCCCGCCAGAGACGACCAAGGTGGGCGATAACGATCTGCAGGTCCGGGAAATTGGCAGCGACCTCATCGACTGCTGCGGGAGCGCCATGGGAAAGTCGTAGCCCGGTTCCGCCCGGCATGCCCGATCCAAGCCGGGAGTAGCCGGTGTGGAACAAACAGATCAGATCATGTTCTGCCGCTGCTTCATAGACGCTGAACGCGTGGTGCGATGACGGGTCAAATCCCTGTCCAATCGGATGGAAAGCGAGACCGATGAGACCGAGTCGCGCAGTGGAGTGAACCCCCGCAACGGCACCAGCGCCTCTGGCAGGGTCTATCGAACCGAATCCGTAGAACACATCGGGATGGGCTGCCACCATCGCCGCCACATCGCCACCAGAGAAGGGCCGTTGCTGCGTGACGGTCTCGGTATCCCACCCGAGGAGAACTGCCTTCCCACTCCGATCCCGGTAGTAGGAGGCCACGTCATCGACCGTGAGGATCTCGAGGTCAGCCTCGATTCGGTCCTCCAAGGATTTGAGATACGGCGCAATCGGACCGCTCAGGAGCTCCGCGACCGGAGGATGCACGTGGAAATCGATGAAGTCCGTCAACGGGGGCGGAATCCTCGATTCTGAGCCTCGGCGAGGGTGTCGGGTCCGAATGCTTGGAGGAGCTTCTCGCCCAGGAGATCCCGACGCTCTGCTCGCTCTTCAAGGACGGTGAAGTCGTCTGAAGTGTCACAGTCGTAGACGACCATGTCGTCACGGGTTCCGACGAATCGGTTGTGCTCGAATCGACGAAGTCGGGTCATACTCCGACGATAGTCACGTTAGGAGTTGGTGAGTCGAACTGTTGCCGCCGAGAGACCGCTGCCACCAGCCTTGATACCAATTTCCCCATCGATACCTTCGCCGGAGAATTCGATGAACCACGCGGTGTCGGTTCCGTCGGAGCTTGTGATCTCATACCCGCCCAAGGGCAGATTCTCTTCGTAGTACGTCACTACGGCTTTGACCGACGCCGGGAGCGTGATGATCATCTCCGTGAGGCCACGATTCGTGTCCACCAGCGTTGCGCCGATGACGGCTTGATCAGGGATAGGGAACGAGTCCGGAACTGCCTCCGGGACTGAACCCCTGCCGAAGACCACACCCGACGCGTTGGCGTCCGCGGTCGTCGTGGTGTCCTCCGAGGAATCCGCACATCCAACGGCGATCAGAGCGACCACGACGAGTGCCATCAATGCGCCGAAAAGTCTGTTCATCTGCATGGCCGTGATGATATGGAGAGACGCGGAATAGCAGACAGCAGACAGCAGACAGCGAAGATGGTCTCCCTGCGGGTGGTTCGCTGTTCACAAATCCTCTCCCCAGAGATCTGGCCACTGGTAGGTTGCCGCACAATGGATTTCCACTCGATGCGTCTCTTCTTCGCTCTCCTGGCGCTCGCTGCGAACGTTGCCACGATCGGCATCGTGGCCATCGGTGTCGCCGGCAGGACCGGGCCGTCGGGTCATGCACTGCG
>RCNG010003410.1_pt1 | contig 11539 bp, 11 predicted proteins | sample 2041371 | NCBI WGS metagenome assembly RCNG01 (sample SAMN09708227, study PRJNA481090) | Marine sediment metagenome, whole genome shotgun sequencing project. | biome: marine sediment; feature: ocean; material: sediment; isolation source: Sewage treatment plant 1 marine sediment (STP1) ... | reverse complement strand
TGGAGATACCGGTAACGGTATCGCAGGGGGCACTGGTGGAGGCACTTAATGCGACTGAACGAATACGCATTACCGGGGGTGGGAGCGAGGTGGCCGTTATTCATCGGCTGGAGTGTATCGAATTCGGAATTTTGAATTCTGAATTCTGAATTTCCATCTCTCCTCCAGGTGGGCGATGCGGGTGGGTGGACGGCATTCCGAATTCCGAATTCCGAACTCAGAATTCGTTAAATTGGGTTGGGGATATCGACGAACTCGACATCGAGCCGAGATCCATCGGCCGAGAGCGCGGATACCGAAACGCTCGGTTGCGTAATGGCCCGCAGCTACATAGTGGACACTATCTTCTGCCGCCTGGTGCATGACCCACTCGGTGGCCTCACCAGTCACATAGGCATCGAGTCCGGCGGCTACCGCCTGGTGAAACTCGCGTTGAGCGCTGCCGGTCACGATACCCACCGACGACACCAACCGATCGCCGCCGGGGAAGACCTGGGGCTCGCGATCGCACGCCTCGGCGATGGCTGCGAAAAACTCGTCCGCCTCGACCGCCTCCGGGAAGACGCCACACACCCCGGCGGGAGCGCCGCTATGCACTCCGAAGCCTTCGAGTTCTTCAAGCCCGAGGCGACGGGCCAGTTGGGCGGCATTGCCCAACTCGAGGTGACGATCCAACGGTAGGTGGTAGGCGATCAGCGAAATCCGGTTCTCGATCAAGAGGCGGACGCGCTCCCTGAATGACCCGACAATTCGGGGCGCTTCCGAACCGTTCCACAGGATACCGTGATGAACGATGATGGCGTCGGCTTCGCGATCCACGGCGAGAGCGAAGAGCTCCCGCGAAGCGGATACGGAGGTGACGATTTTATTGATCTCTGAGCGACCCTCAACCTGAAGGCCGTTGGGACAATAATCAGCAGTACCCTCGGCCTCGAGCAGCTCGTCGAGCTCGGCGACCAGTTGTAAGAGATCCATGCGCCAATGGTAGCGCAGCTCGGTTCGATCAGCGGTAAAATGGTTGAGGTCGTGCGCAGACAATCCTTCAATGTCGTCTTCTTCGTGGTGGCGCTCGCGTTCCTTGCTGAGGCCTGTGGCCGGGACGCACAGCCTCCGGACACAAGCTTCTCGGTTCGGGTGCTCACGGCGCGGACGATCTCCGGACGATGGGAACGGGCTGCAGAGCTGGGATTGGACCGGATGGCTACGGAACTCGAAGCCGATGTCGCTCGGGTTGGCATCGCCGATGCCACAGACGAACGGAGGGTGCTTGTCGAACAGGGGCGAGCCGGAATAAGCCTCGTGTTCTGTATAGGAGGGTATTCCGAGACGACCCTTTACTCCGTGGCGACGGCGTTCCCAAACACCATTTTCGTGATGCTTCCGGGCCGAGCTCGGGCCGAAAACGTCGCCGGAATCAGGTTCCTTCCTGAGGAGGTCGGTTATCTGGCCGGCGCAGTGGCCGGAGCTCTCAATCCGGATGGGCAACTCGGACTCTTGCGCGGCGACGGGCAACTGTGGCTGGAGCCTCTCGAGGAAGGCTATGTTGCTGGGTTCAAAAGTCAATGGCGGCGGGCCAAAGTCATGATAGGAGAGGGGCCCGACGGCGCCTGGGAGCTGAGCTCGGCCGGCGTCCTGCTTGCTCTCTATTCGGCTGACCAGGCCGACCCCGAGGTCCTCGCCGCGGCCCACAACGCAGGCGTGCGGCTCGTGGTCACCGATCCGGAACTCCTCGAAGTGGCGCCGAATACGGTGGTGGCGGCGGTTGATTTTGACGTCGCCGAGGCCATGATGAGGGTCATCCACGAGGTTCGCGACCATACATTCGAAGGTCGAGTTTTCGCTTTTGACCTCGGTTCCGGGGTTCTCGATGTCGTGGTCAACCCGGCCCTGGCGCCGGACACCCGCTTGATCGCCGAGGGAGCGCTCGAGGAAGCGCGGGCGGAAATCACGGCTGGTCTGGTCGAGTTTGATGGGCTTGGCCTTTGAATTAGGAATTCGGAATTCGGAATTCGGAATTTCCACCCAGCCGCGCCTTGACATCACGGGAGCATCGAGCATCGAGCATCGAGCATCGAGCATCGAGCATCGAGCATCGAGCATCGAGCATCGAGCATCGAGCATCGAGCATCGCTTATGATCCCTCGTGAGGAGGTAATACCACATGGGAATCATCGTTTGGCACAACCCTCGCTGAAGCAAGTCCAGGCAGGCGGTCAGCCTGCTGCGTGAACACGGTGTCGAGCCGGAGATCGTGGAGTACCTGAAGAACCCGCCGAGCGCGGGCGACTTGGACGCAGTTCTCCAGATGCTCGGGATGGAGCCTCGCGAGTTGATGCGGAGCAAAGAAAAAGAATATCGGGAGTTCGGTCTGAAGGACAAATCGCTCTCCCGCGATCAACTCATCGCCGCAATGGTCGAGTACCCACGTTTGATCGAGAGGCCGGTCGCGATATCCGGTGATCGCGCGGTCCTGGGGCGCCCAACCGAGAGAGTCCTCGAGCTCCTTTAAACCAGGGATTTCCAGACGGTCTCAACCCGACTGAAGACGTTCTTCCAGCTGAAGTGGGTCAGTGCCTCGGCCATGTTCTGGACGGGGTCGCCGATCGGAAGCTCGTCGAGGGCGCTCTCGAGGGCTCCCTCGAGGCGGTCGACAAAGGCTGGCAAATCGTCGGGGTGGGGTTGGTCGACGACCTCGAGACGAGGCAATTCGACCATTGTGAGTGCGTTTCCCAGACGCGGCGCGAGCTCCTCGACGATTCCTGGAAGATCGGTAGCGACCAGCCGGCAGCCGCTGGCCAGCGCCTCCACCAGCACCAACGGGAGGCCTTCATAGAATGACGGCAAAACACAGACGGTGGTTCGTCGGGCGACCTCGGCGAGATCGGGCTGTGAAAGCTGGCCGTGTTGGACGATCGACGGCGCCATACCGTCCATCCGCGCGCGCAGGGTGTCAGCTTCCTCTCCTGAACCGCCGCCGGCAATATGGAGCTGGAGCCCGGGTCTGCGAGCCGACACCCTCTCAAATGCGTCGAGCAGCCAAGGAAGTCCTTTGGCAGCACTGTACTTGCCGACATAGAGGAGGGCCGGTTCCGGAGCCGACGCCGGGACGAAGAACAGATCGTCTCGGTAGCCGGCGCCGACCTGGTGGATGCGGTTGCCGCTGACCCCCAGACACCGCTCGAGCTCCTTGGCGTGGCCGCGGTGGAGGACCGCAAAGGCGTCGATGCGCGAACACCCGTCGCGCACTTGATCGGCGAGGTGCGGGCAGAGCTCCATCTGGCGGATGCCGGTGGCGTGGCAGTGGGTCAAGATCGGAGTGTCCGGCGCGACGTCTTTGAGTTCGGCTGACATCAGCCACAGATGGTGCGAGTGAATCACGTCGGGTCTGAAGTCCGAGAGAATCGGCCGCAGGTGATCGGCCCATGCCCTCCGGTATACCTTCACCTGGTCCTCTGTGAGTGCCAAGAATCGAGTGCTCGGATAGGGCATGACGTCACTCATTCCGGGCACTGCGAAATCGAGCGGGGGTCTGCCGAAGGCGAGAGGCAAGATCTGGTCTCCGTCCAAGCCGCCGACCGCTGGTGGCGGGTCATCGACCGGCACACCGACCACCACCCGCTGATGGCGTCGGCAGCATGTCGGACCATCGCCTCGAGAGTGATGCCGCTACCGGTCAGTGAGGGTCGTTGAGAGAGGGCGTGAAGTATGCGCATGACGGGACATTATGACCCACCCACACGCCTACCCAGATACAAGATTCAAGATTCAAGATGCAAGGTCTACCCGTCCACTCCGGTGGACTCACAAGCGTTGTGTATCTTGCATCTTGTATCTTGCATCTCAGCTATGTGATGCTCTTCCTAACATTTGATACTTGAAGCGGGAGGCACGAAGTGGAACTGAAAAGAGACGAGCTCCTGCAATTCTGGTTTGGAGATAGTCCGGACGATGCGGCGGTCGCGAAGACCCAGGCGGAACTCTGGTGGGGTCATTGCCAGGAAACAGACGAATTGCTGCAGGCCAGATTCGGTGCCGCGGCTTCAGCAGCGGCGGCGGACGTGTTGGATCATTGGGTGGGGTCCCCGCGTGGGCGGCTCGCGCTGATCCTGCTGCTCGACCAACTTCCGCGGGCCATTCACCGCGCCATGCCAGCGGCCTTCGCCCAGGACCCAAAGGCGAGAGCAGTCGCTGAGCAAGGTCTGGAGTCCGGGGCCGATCGCCTACTGAGACCCATTGAAAGGCTGTTCTTCTACCTCCCGTTTGAGCACTCCGAAGAATTGGCCGACCAGGACCGGAGTGTGAGTCTCTGCCGTGAGCTTGCGAAATCGGCTCCGGCTGCTCACCGGGCGACCTTTGCCGCTTTCGTAGATTATGCCGTCAAACATCGAGATGTGATCAAACAGTTTGGACGCTTCCCCCATCGCAACCAGATCCTCGGCCGCGAGTCCACGCCGGAGGAAAAGGCCTTTCTCGAGCAACCTGGATCTTCATTTTGAGCAAGGAAGCGGTGCGGCTGCGGTATTGATCGCTTCAACATTCTGATTTCACCACCAAGAAACGAAGGACACCAAGGGTTTTCTCTGTGTTGTCTTGGTGACCTTGGTGTCTTGGTGGTGAATTTCGGCGGGTGGGCGAAAATCCGAAATCCGAAATCCGAATTTCCACAGGGTGGGTTGGCGGGAATTCCTAATTCCGAATTCCCAATTCCGAATTCCTCTCTATACTGTGCCGATGGCGCGAAAGAAAGAAGAACCGACGGCCTGTGCGCTGTGCGAAGGAACCGGCTGGACCCTGATCGAAGAAGATGGGGTTGAGCTGGTCCGCCGCTGCGAATGCGCTGCAGGCAGGACGCGGCAACGTCTCCTCGAGCAGGCCGGGATTCCAGCGCGCTACCGCCACTGTACGCTCGACAGCTTCGAAACGAAATGGCCAGAGAAGATGCCTGGTCTTTCTAAAGACCCTACCTTAATGAAGGCGCGGATTGCGGTGCAGGAGTTTGTCGACGTCTACCCAACTGGACAAAAGGGGCTCCTTTTGATGGGAAAGGTTGGCACCGGCAAGACGCATCTTGCAGTCGCCGCCCTGCAGCAGATCATGCGCGAGAAGAAACCACCGGTGCGCGGCCGGTTCGTCGATTTCACCGCTCTCGTTCTCGAGATCCAGATGACCTTCGACGGCTCGGGTTCGAGCCGAGACATCCTTCGGCCGCTAATCGAGGCCGATCTCCTGGTCCTCGACGAGCTCGGCGCCGGCAAGACCACGCCGTGGGTGATGGACCTCCTCTACTATCTGGTCAATTCTCGATATCTAGAAGATCGAGTCACGATCTTCACTACCAACTTTTCAGATACTGCGAACGGCGCTGAGGAAACGCTTTCCAACCGCGTGTCAGCTCGGATTCGTTCCCGGCTCTACGAGATGTGCCGGCATATCAAACTCTACGGCCATGACTACCGAGCCGAGCGCCTCGCCTCCCATGAGGGAGGCTTGCGCTTGTGAGGAGTCGAGGTTTTCTCGTACTGACACTGTTAGTAGTCGGCTGTGCCAGCGCACCGCCGGCCACCGCCCCACCGCCAACACCGGCACCGACTGTTGCGCCACCAACGTCACCGACCCCTTCCGTGACCCCGTTACCGCCGATGCCGACCGCGGTGCCCACGGTGCCGGCACCATCTGTCATGCCAAACCGGGACACCGAACCGCCGCTGGTTCGCGTGCTGCTCCAACGATCGGCCGGCGTGGTCGAGTTGCCGCAACCTGGCAGGGCCTACCGATTGAATTTCGAGGGGCGCGCCGAATGGATGTGGGGGCCGCTGAAGCTCCGGGTGGCTGCGGCCGGCCCGAGATGGTGGCAGGTCGGAGCATGGAGCGATCCGGGCAACGCCTCGGCTGCGGCCGAAAAGATCCGAGGAGCCCTTGGGGCCGGAGCCGGCGTGAGAGTGGAGCCTGCATCCGGAGGCCTGACCCGCGTCCGGGTCGGCTGGTCCTCGGCAGAACCGCCGGATCCAGCGGCGACCCTCGCCGCGCTCGGGTTCGAGGGAGTCTATTCGGTTCCTGCGACAGGGGAACTTCGGATCGAGGGCTCGTCCGGTGGTGTCGTCACCAGCAGTGAAGAGGTCCTCATCGAGCCGGCAGGCGAGTGGCCGGTGGTGGTCGGTGGCTGGCGTCGTTATCGCGGTCGAGTACGGGCGCGTGCGGTAGGAAACGAGACCCTGGTCATCAACGAGCTCAACATGGAAAGCTATCTCAAGGGCGTTGTGCCGGTCGAGATGGGTCCGTCGCAGTTTCCGGAACTCGACGCACTCAAAGCGCAGGCTGTGGCGGCGCGCACCTACGCTGTGGCCCACCTCGGCGATCATGACAACGAAGGCTGGGATCTGTGCGCAACGCCGGCGTGCCAAGCCTATTACGGGAGGAGTGCCGAGCACTCGCTCTCGAACAGGGCCGTGGAGGAGACCGCAGGTCTGGTGGCGGCGTACATGGGGCGGCCGATAGACGCGATGTACACCTCCACCTGTGGCGGCCATACCGAGGACGCGGCGGTACTCTTCGAAGACCGTGCTCAGCCCTACCTTGTCGGCGTACCCTGCGCTTGGGAACGTCCGATCCCGCTGACCGGCATTTCGGAGCCCGGCCCCTGGGTGGACGCAACAGCGTTCTCGGCGGCAGTCGCTCGTGAGGTCCTTGGTCTCGAACTGAGGGCGACTCCGGCCGCGATCCTTGCCCGAGTCCTCGAGTGGACTGGCGTCACAGCCCACTTGCTCGCGCCGAATGACGTTGAGTCATTCGCGGCCGCGGCGCTTGCGGCTGTTGGAGTCGACCCACCCGTAGGAATCGCGCCTGCTGTCGGCGGCCTCGAACGGTTGCTCTTTCTCACTGACCTCTACAAGATTCCACTCGATCCACCGATTGATGAGCTCGACGGCAACTGGCCGGCGGCGGCGGTGATGGCCGCCCTCGAGCTTCGCGGTGACGTCGTCCGCGACAGCGGAGAGGCCGTCCCAAGGCCGGGGGGAGCTGGGATCTTCCCGCGCCGAGCTGAGCACGGCGAAGATCTCCCGTCGCCGTTGCCGCTGTGGGAACGCTGGAGCGATGGGTTCCGGCAGATATCCTCTGCCGAGGTCCTGCCCGGGACCGTCCTCGAGCGAATTCGGGTCGGAGATCGCCTGGCGGCCCTGGTGGTGCGGCGATCGGGTGGGGACGATGAAGCCGATCGGCGTTCGGCGTGGCGAGAATGGGTCCGCGAAAAGAGCTGGACCGAGCTTCGGAAGCTGACTGGTGTGCCGACCCTCGAAAGGCTGACAGTGAACCGGCGGTCGCGGTCAGGCAGGGTTGTCGGTCTGGTTGCGGTCGGTGCGGGGGGAGTAACCACCGAGTGGACAGGATTCGAGATCCGGCGGGTCCTCGAGCTGCCAGAAACACTCTTTGCCATGCATCTTCGTACCGGTCCGGACGGCGAGAAAATGGTCCACTTCCTGGGGCGTGGCTGGGGTCACGGCATTGGTCTGTGTCAGAACGGAGCGTACGGACTGGCGCGTGCCGGGATGACTTTCGACCGCATCCTCGGCCACTACTACACTGGGATCGAGATCGTCCGCTGGGACGGCCTCCAATCAACACAGTAGGAAAAGGGGGAGCGCGTGGACTTCCAACTGGGCCAAGATCAGCAGGCCATCCGTGACATGGTTCGCGATTTCGCGCGCAAGGAGATCGCCCCGAAGGCACTCGAATGGGACGAGGCCCAGCACTTTCCCCGGGATCTTTTTAGCAAGCTCGGGGAGCTCGGTCTGCTCGGAGTGGTGATCCCGGAGGATCAGGGCGGCGCTGGGCTCGCCTATATCGACTACGTCACCATTCTCGAAGAGATCGGTGCCGCAGACGGTTCAATCGGTCTCTCGGTGGCTGCGCATAACTCGCTGTGTACAAACCATCTCTACCTCTTCGGTTCGGACGATCTCAAGCGTGAGTACCTGCCCCGGCTCGCGTCGGGCGAGTGGATCGGAGCGTGGGGTTTGACCGAACCGCAGGCCGGGTCGGATGCCGGCGGCACCCGGACAACGGCGGTAAGGGATGGCGACGAGTGGGTCCTCAACGGTTCGAAGACCTTCATCACCCACGCGACGGTCGGCGATGCTGCGGTGCTGGTGGCGCGGACCTCCGCTGAGGGAAGCCATCACGGTATTTCGGCCTTCTTCGTGCCCTTTGATCGCCCTGGCGTATCGCCGGGGAAGAAGGAGAACAAGCTCGGGATGCGGGCCTCCGATACGTCCTCACTGGTGCTCGAAGATTGCCGAATTCCCGGGGATCATCTTCTCGGCAACGAGGGTGAAGGGTTCGTGCAGGCGATGAAGGTCCTCGATGGTGGCCGCATTTCGATAGCGGCATTGTCCGTAGGGATTGCGCGAGGCGCCCTCGATGCGACCCTCAGCTATTCGACTGTCCGTGAGCAGTTCGGAAAGCCGATCTCGTCTTTCCAGCTCACCCAGGCAAAGCTTGCAGATATGGCGACCAGCGTTGATGCTGCAAGGCTGTTGACTCAGCGCTCGGCAGCCATGAAGGACGCCGGGTTCACGACCACTCGTGAATCTGCGATGGCAAAGGTCTACGCGTCTGAGGTTGCTGTGGCGGTCTCCGAGGAAGCGATTCAGATACATGGCGGCTACGGTTACACCAAGGATTACCCGGTGGAGCGCGCCTGGCGAGATGCCAAGCTGTGCACGATCGGCGAAGGAACCTCCGAAATCCAGCGTATGGTTATCGCTCGTGAGCTGCTGAAAAGCCTCGTGGATCCAAAATGACCAGAAAGCCGGCACTCGATCACATCGGCATCGCGGTCGAGTCGATCGACTCCGGCCTCGCTGTCTATCTGGCGCTCGGTCTCGAGGTAGAGGGCGGTGAAGAGGTTGAGGATCAGAAGGTGCGGGTAGCGTTCCTGCCTGTCGGTGATACCCGCATTGAACTCCTGGAGCCGACCGACGCCACCTCGCCCATTGCCCGCCACCTCGAACGGCGAGGCGCGGGCCTGCACCACATTTGTTTCGGGGTGCCGGACATCCGAGCGGCGATGGCGCAGCTCTCCGGCGAGGGATACCGGCTGCTTTCGGAGGAGCCGCTGCGAGGAGCGCACGATTGTCTGGTGTGCTTTGTTCACCCGAAGTCCGCGGGCGGTGTCTTGATCGAGCTCTCTCAGTCGGCCTCCCACGAAAGCTGATAATCTCGAATGGTGGACGGCATTGAAGAAGGCTCGCTGGTCATTCTCCACTGCGGCAACCCGCGCGAAAAGATGTGGGGGATGCTGATGCGGCTCGACGGGGTGGGGGTCGTGATTCGAGGTCTCGACCTCGAATCAGTGGAGGATTGGTTGCGCCAAGAGAAGGTCGGCGGAGAACGGATGATCGGACCGACCACCTTTTTCCTCCCGACGAATCGGGTCCTGCGAATTGACCTCGACGAGAGCACCACTGTCATCGACAGTTACGGCGACCGGTACCGAACGGCGTGCGGGCGAGAGGTTCGTGACGCTCTGCTAGACGACGGCGGAATCGACGCGTGACTCAGCACCGGGTTCTGCTTCTGGTCCTGTTCACAGGAATCTGCATGGGGAGCGTGCCCGTCGCAGCCCAGTACGAGGGACAGGTCGATGTCAACGCGGTGGTGGTCCCGGTCACCGTACGTAACAAGGCAGGTCGAGTGGTGACCGGTGTGGCGCCGAAGCGTTTCAAGCTCTACGTCGACGGGTTCGAGGTCCCGATCCGCGACCTCGATCTCGAAAGCGATCTCCCGATCAGCCTCGGGTTCATCTTCGATACCTCGGGTTCGATGATGGGTCGTAAGATGAGCGGCAGCCAGCAGCTCATCATGGCCTTTCTGCAGCACAGGAGGGCGGACGATCAGCTCGCCCTGTGGACCTTTGGTGACGATCGGGTGATGGAGCGCTTCCCATTTGGCATGGGTTGGTACCTCTTGCCCCGTGTCCTGGAGACCCTCAAACCGTGGAGCACGACGGCACTGTATGACATGGTTTTGAGGGTGCCCGAGGTTATGGAGAAGGCGCGCCACCATCGGCGAGCCGCGATATTGCTCACCGATGGTGTCGACAATGCATCAACGATCAGCGCCGATCAGGCGACGGCGGTTGCGCAGCGCATCGACACCCCGATATATGTCCTCGGAGTCGAACCCCCACCGCCGATGGCTTCTCCTGATGGGCCGTCCTTTGAGGAGATCCTGACCCTCATTGCCGATGCCTCGGGCGGCCACTACCGCCGGATTCCGCAGGCCGAACAGATGCCCCAGGTGGTCGATGAGCTCTTGAACGAGTTGTCGTCGCGTTTCATCTTGACGTTTGAAACTTCCGGGGTCGGCGCCCGCAAGTGGCGCACCATCGACGTCACCGTGGACGGCTACCAGGCAACCACCCGCTCGGGTTACACCGGCACGCTTCCCTAGCCCGCCCAACCACCCGATACTCGATTCTCGATACTGGATACTCGATCCGCCCACCCGGGCCGAGATTTCGGATTTCGGATTTTCCGCCTACCCGCTCAAATCTGCCCGCAGATGACGCAGATAACGCAGATATAGACCCAGACCTTTGAGATGATCTCTGTCAGTCTGCCTGATCTGCGGAGAGGTTTTCGAATTTGTCAGAGAGAAGATCGTTCACGAGCAGGTGGATGTACCATCTGTCGGCATCCTGCATCCTGCATCTTGCATCTTGTATCCCGGCTCCCTTCCTTGACACACTGAGACACGATCTTCATAGTGGTCAGACTTGGAAAACACAACGAGGAGGTTCCCCATGAGATCATTCAGACGAGCTGCTCTGTTCCTGTCCATTCTGGCCCTTTGCACGCCATTCTCCCAGGCCGCCGAGTTCGAGGCCGACGCTGACGGTCCGTGGATCAATGTCGACATCATCGACCTTGTCGACTACGGGGACGCCACCTACCTCGACTATCTTGGAGAGGGTTATGTCGCGATGCTCGATGCCCTCAAATCCGAAGAGATGATTCTGGACTATGGCGTGATGATGAAAACCACGGGGAGCACCAGCGATGGCGACGTCGTGATCTGGTGGTCGGTCGAGAGTCTGGCCGACTACGAAAAGGCGCTCGAGCGGATGGAAACACTGGCGGGCGAGCTGTGGACCGAAGGCGAGCTGGCGGAGCTCTGGCCAAAACTCGAAAAGGTGCGGACGATCAAAAGCTCGAACCTCTACCGTGCCGTGCTCTGGAACAAGGTTGCAGAGTAGATTTCACAAAAAGACGATCGATAGTCGGCCTCCGGTGCGTGGATTCCGCGCCCCGGAGGCCACTGTATTTCACCCGAGAAGCGAAGCAAACTAGGCCAAAGTAGTGGATTCTGTGCGCTGTATCACTATCGAGGGCTATGAGTAAGTAACCGGACCTCAAGATCTTGGACTGTTTCAAACGGCAGATTTTGGTTTTTTGGGTTACAATATTTAGCAGGGATGGAAAAGCGATTTCGATCGATTAACCGATGGAATTCCCGTGGAGGTATGCATGCGTAAGGCTCT
>RCNG010001516.1_pt1 | contig 11539 bp, 12 predicted proteins | sample 2041371 | NCBI WGS metagenome assembly RCNG01 (sample SAMN09708227, study PRJNA481090) | Marine sediment metagenome, whole genome shotgun sequencing project. | biome: marine sediment; feature: ocean; material: sediment; isolation source: Sewage treatment plant 1 marine sediment (STP1) ... | reverse complement strand
AAGAGTCGAACTCGGGACCTACTGATTACAAATCAGTTGCTCTACCAACTGAGCTATGCCGGCTGATTTTGACCACGTGCAAACGCAGGGGCCGAATTATTGGCTTTTCGAGCCTTCCTGACAAGGGCCTGGGCAACACATTACTTCGGACAACTTGCCTGGTCTCGCAGCAGGACCTGGTCTTCACCGTATTTCTGGACGATCGTCGCCGCACCTTGCCCCGGCAGCAGGGCAACATCGACATAGTAGACAGTTCGGTCCGCCGTTCGCGGTGCGATCTCCGCCGGCAGCTCAAGCGAGCGCGCCTGCAGCTCGATCTTCTCTGCACCCTCAAGGTCGCCGAACAGCCCGAGCGATATCTTCAAGCCCTCATCTTCCGTGCGCACCAGGTACGCGTCGGTCAAGCCACCCTCCGTGAGCGTTTCGAGCATCTCGTTGGCGATGGCGTTGTCCGCGATGTTGCGGATCTGTACCCAGTGCCCGACGAACATCTGCGCCTGCGCCGACCGCACGCTGGTCTTCATGCCCTCGTTGACGTAATTCAGTTCTGCTGTATCGGCATCGTTCCGGACCTTGAACGGGCCTATTGTGACGCACGAGCGACCGATAACTGCCTTCAGATCGGTGGTGGTTCCCGAACCGAGCACTGCACCAACGCTTGCCACATCGTCACGATTCCGATTCGCTGTGACGTTCATAGGTGGACCCAGTTCAGCTTCGTTGATTATTGCAACGCCGGCTTTCGGTTCTTCCTGTTGGTAAAGCCCCCACATGAAGTACAGGATATTGGCTAGCAACAGAAGCAGCAGAAGGTTTTTCATTGAGTACTATCGAGCATGTGTGCCAGCCCCTGCAAAACTAGATGCGGGCGATGTAATGGAGTCGTGGCGAGTGCCTCAAGAATGCGCGACGCGTCTCCTCCGGTCAAGACGGCCGTCGGCTCGACGCCGTCCGACTGCAGCGTTCGAAAAGCCCTGTCGACAGCCCCAACGATGGCGTTCTGCACCCCCTCACGAACCGCAGCAGCGGTGCTGCGACCGAACATCTGCATCGAGGGCGCCTTACCTGCGGGCAGCGGGCGTACGTTCGGAATATCACTGGTCCCGTCAGAAAGCGCGTTGGCCATGATCATGCTGCCGGGAATTATCTGCCCGCCGAGATGCGAGCCGCTGCTGTCAATCGCATCCAGCGTCAGCGCCGTGCCGACATCAATCACCAGGCATGCCGCTTCAACTTCGGCCCATGCACCGACCATCGCCACCCAACGGTCCACGCCCATGCGTCGCGGCTGCGAGTAACTGTTACGAAGGCCCCAGCCCTCCTTCTGCGAGCGCGCGAAACGTACGTCACAGTCACAATGCATACCGACAACACCCGACAGGCGTGTTGCGAAACTGGTACCGGCCACATTGCTGACGAACACCTCATCCACCTTCCGTGGGAGCTTGCTAGTGAGGACCTGCAGCCCCTTGTCGCGAATTCGTTCCTGAGAAATATGACCGGTCTTGTGGATACTGCCGCCGTCGAGGAGACCCCACTTGATGCGTGAGTTGCCGATATCAAGGAGCAGTGCCGTCATGTCACAAGCTCCGCCATTTCAGTCCGGGTTACCGTTCCCGAGCTTACTCGCCGGATACCGGCACTCCCGGTATCGACCAGGAGGGCGCCGTCGTCGGCTATACCCGTACCAACCCCGGTGATCTGCTGCTTCTGCGTCTCGATCGTAACGGTTCTTCCGCGCAGCCAGTCGTATTGCTGCCACTGCTCCCTGAATTGCTCAAAGCCGCCTGCTTCGTAGTCAGGCAGGAGCCTGCAGAGCCGGCTCACCATGCTCGATGCCAGGACGTTCGTATCGGGCACGCTCCCGGCAAAGCTCTTCAAGTCAATGACACGCTGCGCCCAATCCGCCTCTACCTTGAGCGGCGAGTGATCGCCCAGGTCAACGTTCAGGCCGATGCCTGTGACGACGGATATCGTACCGCCCGCTTGTGATTGCGCTTCAGTGAGAATGCCGCCGAGTTTGCTGTCCATTGCCACCAGGTCATTCGGCCACTTCAGCTGAACGCCGGCAACGCCGTGCTCCTGCAGCGCGTTGACAACGCCGAGACCAACAGCGAGCGTCATCGCAGGCAAGTTGTCGGGCCTGGATGCGAACGTATAGGCCAGCGACAGGCACAGACCCGACCCGGGAGGGGACTGCCAGCTGCGACCATGCCGCCCGCGTCCCGCCGTCTGGTTGTCGGTCGCCGCGACCCGAACATGGCCCTCGCTGGGGCCAGGCTGTTGCATGAGGTAGCTGTTGGTCGACCCTATCTCGGCAAAAACCTCCAGCGTCTCCAGTTTTGCCGTCGCGTCGCCAAGGTGCCGTCGGATAGCGTCGGCGTTAAGACTCATCGTCTGCCGTGTGACCTTTCTTCGGCCTGAAGAGCATCAGTTTCAATTTCCGATCCTCAACACCGTCGCGCATACGTTGAATATTGGCACGATGACAATAGATGATGAATCCGGCCATCGCGACGCCATAAATAAACAACGGCTGATCGTCAGGCAGGCGTGTAATCGCAAGCCATACAGGAAGGGAGGTTGCCGCGGTCATAGAAGCGAGCCCGACATAGCCGGAGAGCCCGACGACTATTGCCCATACCAGCAATATCACGATAATTAGCGAAGGGCCGAGGACGGCAAGCGTGCCCACCAGTGTCGCGGCACCTTTGCCGCCCTTAAAACCGTGATAAATCGGCCAGACATGCCCGATAACAGCGGCGGCAGCACAGCACATCGTGAGCCAGGTCCGCGAAACCTCCGGATCGGCCGGCACGAAGGGAATTTCGAGCCCAGGAACGACACCGGCCCCCAGGGCGCCCTTGCCGATGTCGATGATGACCACGCACATGGCGAAAAATACGCCTTGCGTTCTCAGCGCATTGGTACCGCCGGCATTGCCGCTACCCATCGTCCGGATGTCGACACCACCCCGCAGCTTGCCGACGATCATCGCGCCCATGAGCGAGCCAATGAAATAGCTGATCAGGAACTTGACGCCGAGCTCCAACATTTACGATTTCCTATCGCGGAAAAAAGTCGCGAGAACAGTCGCGAGAACAGTCGCGCGCATTGTAGCATCGGTCATCGACGTTCCGTTCTGGCAATTATGACAGCAGAGACAATTCGCCTGTTTCTCAACCCGACCGCCGGCCGGGGCCGTGCCGAGCGTCGCCAGGCACGAATTCTCGAGCTATTGCAGAGCTGCAACCTGCCGATCGAATTGCACCGGAGCCAGGCCGTCGGCGACCTCGAAGAGCAGGTCCGGCAGCACGTCGACCAGGGCACCGAGAGAATAATCGTTGCGGGCGGAGACGGCAGCGTGCACGAAGCAGTCAACGGCATACTGCGTTCCGGCAAGAGCGCTGCTCTCGGCCTGATACCCACTGGCACCGGAAACGATTTCGCTAAAGCCTGTGAAATCCCACTGAACTGGGAGCACGCCGCACAGCTGCTGGCCGATCGGGTGGCAGCAGGACAACACGCAAGGACCATCGACATCGGAATGATGAACGAGCGCTATTTCGCCAATGGCGCCGGTATCGGTCTCGATGCAACGGTCACACGGATTGCCCATTCATATCGACTTCCCATCGGCGATCTCGTTTATTTGCTCGCCGTCTTTCGCGCAATGCTGGACGGCCTCGCGACACCGCGACTTCAGATATCGGATGGCGAGTTTTCCTGGGACGGTCCGGCGACGCTCGCAAGCGTCAGTAACGGACCCTGGATTGGCGGCATGTTCCACATCGCACCGATGGCTGCCAACAACGATGGCAAGTTCGAACTGCTGATCGTCGAATCTGTCACACGTCGCCGCATACTGTCATTGCTGCCAAAACTCATGTCGGGCGAACACATGGACGAGTCCGAGATTCACCATCAGCGTGTAACGAAACTCTCAGTGTTGTCTTCAGAACCGATACCCTCGCACCTGGATGGCGAAGTTCAGCCTCTGCAACAGCGTTTCGACTTCAGCATCCTAGCTGACGCCCTGCGTTTGCTTTGACGGCGGTCGCGAGCCCAGGTAGATGGCAATTAGTGCAATAGCAGCACCCACCAACTCGGTTGCAGTCATGGGTCGAGCGAAGAACAGTACGTCCCAGGCGAAGCTCAGAGTGGGCTGCAGCAACAGCGCAATGCCCGCCTCCGTCGTGGATACATGCGGCAAGCTGCTCGCAATAAACATCCAGCCCAGGCAGTGTGAAAGCAGGCCATAGGCACCAAGCCAAATCGCGTCATCGAGCGAATTGATCGCCAGCGATTCGCCTTCGAGGATCGCAGTGACGCCGAGAATCGCGGCCGTCACGAGCGAAATGATAGCCACCTCTCGGGTCGGCAGGCGGTGTTGCGAACCGGCGCGGGACTCGCGCAAACAAAGCAGGTAGCCCGCGTACGACGCTGCTGTGAGCAAACCGAATATGACGCCCAGCCGGTAGTCGGGAGGCAGGCTCCCCCAGTCGAGACCAACGATCAACGCAAGACCGATGACGGCAAGCGGAATGGCGATCAACTGCACGGGCCGTGGCGATTCACGCAGCATCAGGACACCGGCCGCCGTCATGATGAACACCTGGAAGTTGGCCAGTAAGGTGGAGAGGCCGGGGCCAATATAATTGATGCTTCGATGCCAGAACCAGAGATCGAGTGCAAAGAACACCGAAGCGAACAGCAGAATCTTCCACGTTCGTTTTGAGAGCTGCAGCCGTTGACCTGAAACCAGCAGGTAGAGAGCCAGCGCCGCACCGCCAATCAACACCCGGTAGAAACCACTCGTCGTCGGTGACACACCAACAAGCTTCACCCAGACCGGGGAAAGGCTGATCAACGCCGCACCGATGAACAGCCGCAGCGTCGGGTTACCCAGGAGGCGCATTATTGTCCTAGCCAGGCACCGCGGCGCGATACGACAGCTTTGTCGATATCGTCAATGCATACCAGGTAGCAGGTATCGGTCGGAGCCTCGGCCCATTTCATGCGGACGGAGATCAGTTCATCGCCGCGGAAAACCGTGAGTTCCGAGACATCGCCCGGTCGATAGCGCCGCGTACGAGCCTCACAGCCGGCAATGTCAATGCGCAGGCCATCCAGGGCAACCAATTCGTCGCCAGGCGATACGCCGGCTTGCTCTGCGGGACCGCCATTGTGGACCGAGAGAAATTTCGGTTTCCCGGCCCGGCCCCCCAAAGTTGCGCCCAGCCAGACTGCCGGCAGGTTGGTCTCGCCCGACGGCTTGCCGCCTTTGTCAGCGGCTCCGGATGATCGGCGCAGGATGTAGTCTATGCCATGACTGTGCAGTAGCGACTCAAGCGGCAGCTTGCCGGTGCCACGGACCGTCGCGTCGAAGAAATCCTGCAGATCAACGCCCGAGACATCCATACACAACTTCTCGAGACCATCCTCCGGCATGCCCTCGCCACTTTCGCCCCAACGCGACCACGCCGCCTTCATGACGTCATCCAGTGAGACTCGGTCGTCCGTTTCGTTTCTTAGCTTCAGATCGAGGCACAGCGCGACGAGCGCGCCTTTGGCGTAGTAGCTGACAATTGCATTTGTCGCGTTGGCATCCTGCTTGTAGAACTTCGTCCACGCATCGAAACTCGACGCGCCGATACTTTGCCGACGCCGTCCGGCACCACGTTGCACTCGCGTTATTGTCTGCCCGAGCAATTCGAGGTAGCTGTCGACAGCAATCATGCCGGAGCGCACCAGCGCGAGGTCATCATAGTAAGAGGTAATACCCTCGAATACCCACAGCAGCCCGGTATGCACTTCCCGCGACAGATCGTACGGCGTAAAGACAGCAGGCTTCATGCGCTTGACGTTCCACAGATGAAAATACTCGTGGCTGACCAGGCCCAGGAACATCCGGTATTCGTCGGAAACGCCCTCGTCACCGCGAGCCGGCAGGTTGTCGCGTGAACAGATAAGACTCGACGACCAGCGATGTTCGAGCCCGCCATAGCCTGTACCCGGTGCGTTCAGCAGGAAGAGGTAACGATCGAGGTCGGCGGGCACACCAAGAAACGCCAGGTGATGCTCACATACGGTTTGCAGATCACGGCACAGCCCTGACATGTCGACGCGCGTCTTGCCGCGAATGGCGATAGCGTGCGGGATACCGTTAGCCTCGAACTCACCGATCGTCAATAGGCCAATCTCGACGGGATGGTCGATGAGCTCGGCGTAATCTGCGGCCATGTAGCCGCCGAACTCGTACTCTTTCGCCGTGCCGCGACGCATCGAGGTTGCAACGCGCCAGCCTTTGCCAAACGGTAGTTCGGGCGCGAGAATATCGACGCTGCACGCAACATCTTCCTGTCCGACGACGGCCGGAAAGACACAGGTGCCGTTGAAGAAGGCGTGACTCGCATCGAGGTGGGCACCACGAACGCTCTCATCATGCGCGAAGATTTCGAGAACGAATGTCAGCGCCCGACTCGTCGCTGCCGCACGCCAGCGACTCTTGTCGAGTTTTTCTACCGCAACATCCCTGCCATCCGATTCCGCGCGAACGGAGACAACGTGCCTGGCGTAGTCGCGAATCATGTAGCTGCCAGGTATCCACGCCGGCATTTCGAATACCTGCCCCTCCGGGTCCGGCGTCTGGACCGTCAGCTGGACCTCGAAAACATGCGCAGCGGGGTCTTTGAGGAAGATCTGATATGCGATTGACACAGCCATTGGCAAACCCCGCTAGCGTCGCGGCTCCACGAGCTTGAGTGTCAGACATTTCGCCGAACCGCCGGCCTTCAGAAACTCGCTGAGCTCGACTTCGTGTACACGGAATCCGGCCAGCATGAGCCTGGCTTTCAACGGTTCAGATGCCTTGTTCATAATCACCCTGTCACCAATGTTCACGGCGTTGCAGGCGAAGTTACCGGCATCCATAGTGTCGACAATGATGCGCTTGTGCGGAGGGATGCGGCTTTCTATCGCAATGCGGGACTCGTAGTCGAATGCCGGCGGGTGGTACATGAGGAAACCGTCGGTCAGCGGACAGAAACACGTGTCGATGTGGTAGAAGCGTGCGTCCGTAAGCCGAATAGAGACGACTTCGATATCAAAGAACCTGCGAATCTCCTCATGCGCCTCAATCTCTGTTCGAAATCCATAGCCGGTCCAGAGCCACGGGCCGCGGCGGTCCAGCAAGCAGTCGCCTGCACCCTCGAACCCGATCTTCTCATCGAGGTCGAGTAGCTCGAAGCCGTTTTCTGCAAACCACTTCTTGAAGTAGCGCTCTTCCCCGCGACGCTCGTGCGGCATGAAATGGCTCGCAATCGCCTTGTCGCCGTAGACGACTCCCGCGTTGGCCGTGAATACCATGTCCGGCAAATCCGGCTGCGGCGAGATGGTGACGACCTCGGCGAACCGGCCGACCGTGTCCCGGAGCGTCTCCCACTGGCGCTTCGCGTGTTCCAGGCTCAATGACTCTTCCTGGCCCGCCATCCAGGGATTGATCACGTAGTCCACGTTGAAATAGTCGGGGGGGCACATCAGGATCTTGTCGTTACTCATGGATATCTTTTTTCAGCTTGTTATTAAATGCAAAAATGGGGGCCAGTCACCCGGCTCCCGCTCGTCATGGAGTGACGCCTGCGTCCGGACCATGGCTTCGCGTCGCCCAGGTGCATCAACGGCAATGGACTCGGGCTCGAACCACCAAGGAAATATACCTTGCTTGCCGGATCCTTCGAGATGGCCTTCAGGGCTTCGAGAGACTGCAGTTAAATATACGCCTGATTGCGCGCAATCGCATTGTTGATCTGCGTTATCTCATGGGCCTGGGCGCCGGCAAGTGCACTTCCGCCAGCATGCATCTGACACTGCCGCCGGCAGAGTCCTCGATCGTGTCGATCGGCGCGCAGACGATAGGGCCGTTTGCCTCCATTGCCTCGAGCTGATCCTTGTCCAGCGAGTCCAGGGCCCTTTGTGACATTGCAACAACTCGCTCGCCACTGCTGTTCTTCAGCTCCAGCATATTGCCGGCGAATGCCTCGAGCTGTGTATAACTCAGGCTTATCACCTCATGCCCTGTATCGCGCAGCTGCCGCAAGACCGCATCGCGTTGGTCAGCTTGCCGAATGGCCTCATCACAGATTACCGCCACTTTCTCGCCGACATTCATCAATACGTTCGTGTGGTAAACGGGCACGCCTTCGCGATCGACAGCGTCGAATGCAACAACGGTGTAATTCATCCGCTGTGCAAAATCGCCCAGTGGGTCCAGGTGCGTTCGCGATGAGAGACAGGCGTACGCGATACGATTCACCCGGTCCAGCACCATGCTGCCGGTGCCCTCCAGGTAGTGGCCGGCTTGCTCATGGCTGCTCAGATCGATGATTTCCGTAACCGAGAGACCCTCCTTCTCGCTCAGGTAATCGACGATATCCATGCGTCGCTCGGTGCGCCGGTTTTCCGCTTCCATCGGATACAGCACGACCCGCCCATCACCGTGCATGCTTATCCAGTTGTTGGGGAATATCGAGTCCGGCGTCTCCGGCAAAGGCGTGTCCTCGATGACGATTACGTCAACATCCGCCTGTCGGAGCGTGTCTGCCAGCCGATCGAACTCGTGCGCGGCCGCAGCCTGCTGCGCGTCCGCCGGCAATCCGGTTTTCCCCTGAAATCGGTTCGACTGCGCCGTCAGCGGGTTGCTGCGAAAGCAGACGGGACGGATCATCAGGACACGCTCTGCGAGTTGCGATTCCGGCTCAATCATAGTGAGTGTCTTAGCTGGGAAGGTGATGCATTATACGTCCGTGATCAGCCAATTTCGCAACGCCGTACGGAACCCCGCGTGGGTATGTTTCCTGTGGGCGGGCGTCACGATCGGCATTTCGATGATTGCTACGCCGGTTCGGTTTACAGCACTGTCGATAACCCGCCCGATTGCACTGGATGTCGGCCGCGTAGTATTCGCGGCGCTGAACAAAGCGGAGCTTGCTTTGCTGGTCGCGCTGCTTGTTGTCGTCAGGGTCGCGGGTCTGGCGCGACAATGGTGGGGCATTTGCGCGTTCCTTACACTCGTTGTTCTGGCTCAGGGGGTATGGCTCATACCGGAACTCGCGGCACGCACGAACATCGTAATCTCCGGCGGTGAGCCTCCGCCCTCGTACGCACACGCAATATACTCATCGCTCGAACTGGCAAAAATTGCGGCGCTGCTGTTCTTCGGCTTCTCAACCCTGAAGCCCCGCAACTGATATCAGGCTGTCGCGCTCGGCCGCTTTGACACATCGCCGTACCAGCGCGCCAGATTGGTCGCGTCAGATGGCAGGGGGATCTTTGTCCACGCGGCGAAATCCACAAACACCATTGCCGTGATATCCGCCATCGAGAAGAAATTACCGGCAACATAGGTACATCCAGCAAGGTGCGTTTCGATGCGGCGCATGAAGCGCTCGACGCGTTGGCGGCCCCGTTCGGCGAGCTCGGGGATCTGGGGGTAGGCGTCGGGCCCGGTTAACGCTTTGTCCCTGAGACCTTTCGCCGAGTTCCGAAATGTGTCGGCCATGGCCCCAAGGCCCTGTTGTTCAATTTTGGCGTTCCACATCAGGACGGCTGCCTTGTCTGCCGGCGTCTCGCCCAACATCGCCGGCTCAGGATGGAGCGCCTCAATATAGCTGCATATTGCCACGACCTCGCTGATGCACTGGTCGTCGTCGAGTTGCAGAACCGGTACGACGCAGTCCGGGTTGATTTTCCTGAAGGCCTCGCCAAACTGCTCGCCATCGGCAAGATCGACCTGGATCGTATCCAGTTCGATGCGCTTCTCAGCGAGAAATATCCTGACTCTTCGCGGACTCGGAGCGGTCTTGCAATCATAGAATTTCATGCTATTTCTCCGACGCCCTGGCCGCAGCGAACACGGTCTTGGAGTTTTGATCGAACAGCATCGCTCTCGCCTGCTCATTGCGCGCTTCGTCGCGAGGCCAGTCTTTGCCGAGGTTGATACCTCGCTGCACCGCGGGTCGCACCTTTAGCGTGTCAAACCAGCGCCTCAGATTAGTGAACTTGTCGAGGTCGTTGCCCAAGCGCCGATACGGCAGCACCCAGGGGAAGCTGGCGATATCAGCAATGGAGAGTTCACCCGCCAGGAATTCGCGATCGCGCAGGCGCACGTCCATAACGGCAAGAAGGCGATCATATTCGTTGGCGTATCGATGCAACGCGTAGGGGTTCTCTTCCTTCGTGTAGTTGACGAAATGACTGAGCTGCCCCGCCATGGGACCCAAACCGCCAGCCTGCCAAAATAACCATTGCAGCACGTCGAAACGCGCGGACGACTCCTCTGGCAACAGCATTCCGGATTTTTCCGCCAGGTAGATCAGGATTGCACCGCCCTCAAAAACGGAAATGCCGGTTTCCGTATCGACAATGGCCGGCATCCGGTTATTTGGGCTGATTCGCAGGAATCCGGGATCAAACTGGTCGCCTGCGCCGATATTCACCGGCCTGACCTCGTAATTCAGGCCAATCTCCTCGAGCATCACGGAAATTTTTTGGCCATTCGGCGTTGGCCAGTAGTACAGCTCGATCATTCTTGTTTTCACTCCATATATCTGGCCAAGCCTGCTCACCGTGCAGACTATTGTGCTCACAGTATATGATGTTTGCCTGTAAACCTCTCCGGCCGGACGCCATGACAAAAATGACCTGCACCAGCCATTCACTACATGCGCCGGAATCCCACGACATCCCGATCTACCTCTGGGAACCCGAGGGCAAACCGACTGCAGTTATCCAGGTCATCCATGGTCTTGGCGAGCATTCGGCCCGTTACGAGCGCTTCGCGCTGGAAGCCGTCAGCCGCGGCTTCGCCGTGTGTGCTCACGACCATCGCGGCCACGGTCCGCACTCGTCGCAGATCGGGTTTTTCGCCGCCGAAAACGGCTGGGAACTGCTGGTCACCGACAGTCATCAGGTTACGCAGTTTCTGCGACAGCGATTTCCGGAACGTCCGCTTGTCGTGCTGGGCCACAGCATGGGGTCATACATCGCGCAGAGCTACTCGATGCGATTCGGCGATGGTCTTGGTGCGCTCATTCTATCGGGGTCGACCTGGCCATCACGGCCGCTATTGAGGATCGGGCGTCTGCTGGCATGGCTCGTGTCATTTCGCCGGGGAAAGAGTGGGCAGAGCCCATTGCTGGACAAGATGGGTTTCGGCGACTTCAACAAGAAGTTCGAGCCGGCGCGTACGGAACTCGACTGGCTTTCCCGCGAGCCCGCCGAAGTTGACAAGTATATTGAGGACCCCTTGTGCGGCGGCCCATACACGACCGGCTTGTGGATCGACCTGCTCGGCGGTCTGCTCGAAATTTCGACGAACGCGGGGCTACTCGAAATACCGACTTCTCTGCCCATCCTGATTACGGGCGGCAGCGATGATCCGGTTGGGGGTGAGGATGGTATGCGCAAACTCTCGGCGCACTACGAGGCGACGGGTCATGCCCGGTTGACCACCAGGATCAGCAAAGTGATCAAGGCCAAC
>RCNG010001515.1_pt1 | contig 11540 bp, 11 predicted proteins | sample 2041371 | NCBI WGS metagenome assembly RCNG01 (sample SAMN09708227, study PRJNA481090) | Marine sediment metagenome, whole genome shotgun sequencing project. | biome: marine sediment; feature: ocean; material: sediment; isolation source: Sewage treatment plant 1 marine sediment (STP1) ... | reverse complement strand
ACTCCTTGCCCTCTAAAACAAGGAGGATATCATGGAGAGAAAAAAAAGTTTCCCAAACATCGCTATTGCGATTTTACTCATTCTTTTTATCTGGGTTCCAATGGCATCTGCAGCTGAACCCATTGTCGTCGGCGTCTCCACATCTTTGGGTTTTTTAGAGGGCAAGGAGTCACTAAAAGCCGTACAAATGGCGGTGGAAGAGATCAATGCGGCTGGTGGTGTTTCCGTAGGCATGACCAAGCGAGATCTCAAAGTTGAATCCATCGATCTCAGAGATGCCGCGCCCGGCGTACCAGTACCGGAAGCTTTGCTCGGTATTGAAAAAATTATCCTGGAAAAGAAACCGGCAGCACTTGTTGTAGGTCCGTTTCGCTCAGAGGCCCTCATTGCCGGCATGGACATCATCGCAAAATATAAGGTCCCTCTTCTGGGAACCATTGCTATGTCTCCCGGCTCCGAGAAAAAAATCAAGGAGAACCCGGAAAAATATAAATACGTCTTCAGAACCTGCCTTAACGCCGTGCATCTCGTAAAGTATCTGGCAGGAACCATGGCCGCCATCAAAAAGGAGTTTGGATTCGACAAAGTCTATGTAATGCACCAGGATGTAGCCTGGGCACGTGCCACTGCCGGATTTGTCAAAAAGATGTATTTCGACAAGGCCGGTTGGACTATTGTCGGGCAAGAAAGCTATCCCACAGGGACATCTGACTTCTCCTCGAGCCTGATGAAAGCCAGGGCTACCGGCGCCCAGGTGATCATGCCGATTTTTGACATGCCCCAAAGCGGAACCCTTGTCAAACAATGGAATGGGATGAAAGTACCGGCAATTCTGGCCGGCTTTATCTCACCTCTGGCTGGATCCGATGCCTGGAAGACATTTGATGGCAAGATAGGTGGTGCCATGAATACTATTTTTGAAATGGGCAGCGCCATTGCTTCAGATAAAGTTCCTGCCTCCAAGGCTTTTTACGCTAACTACGAAAAAAAATACGGTAAAAAGATACAGGCGGGCCACGGTCCGGCGCCTTCATATGAATCCGTATACATCCTTAAAGAAGCCATTGAACGTGCAGGCAGCACAGATCCTGATGCTATCGTAGCGGAATTGGAAAAAACCGACCGGATCGGTGTCATGGGCCGCATCCGTTACGATCAAGGCCACCAGGCAGTCTATGGATTCGATCCCAAAGAGACCTGCCTGTCCACGGTCTTCCAATGGACACCCGATGGAGATCGGGTCATTGTTTTTCCCGCAAGCATTGCCGATGGCAAAATTCAGTTGCCTGCGGGGTTGAAATCGTTAAAGTAGATACCATAACCCTATGATTCCCACAGAACCTGAAATCAAGGTGGATATTCTATTTGGAATCGGGAACATATAAAATCCTAAATTCGAATATCGAAATTTGAAATTGTTTCGAATTTCGTGCTTCGGATTTAGGGTTTTTAAGTTTTAATATATCTCTTGGAAATATCACCAATATGTTTGTCGGAACCCTCATATACGCAGTCGTCAACAGTTTTACACTGATACTTCTGGCCATCGGGTTTAACCTGACATTCGGTATCAGCGGCGTTGCCAATTTTGCCTATGGCGCACTCTATGTTTTGTCGGCCTACCTGAGCTGGATGCTGATGAATCTGCTAGGACTTCCATTTTTCCCTTCGGCATTTTTATCGATTCTTGCCACGACATTGTTCGGGGCCCTGATGTATCGTCTGGTGCTTCTGCGCGTACGTGGTCAAGCGCTGTCGGAAGTTATCGCGACTTTTGGTATCGGTCTCTCGGTCCTCGAGCTTTTCCGCTACCTCGGATTTGTTGGTTTCGAATACACCTTGCCGGTATTTTTTGACCATAGCTTTATCATTGCCGGAACCTATATCGACACGCAGCGAATACTCATTGTCGTCCTGGGTCTTCTGCTGGTGGTTTCCCTGTGGCTGTTTACCCACCATACGGCAACCGGTCTTGCATTTCGTGGTATTGCCCAGGATGAAAGAACAGCCTTGACCTTCGGCATCGACTCGGACTGGATCGCAACATTGAGTGTTTCCATGGGGGCGGGTTTAGCGGCCATCGCCGCCACAATCATTATCCCCTTGGGCAGCATCTCCCCCAGCGAAGGTTACGATGTCCTGATCAAAGCACTGGCCGTCTGTATTATCGGCGGTTTAGGAAGCACAGGTGGTGTCATTGCAGCTGGTTTCATCATCGGTTTTGCCGAGCGATTCACGGATACCTATTTCGGGTCACACTGGACCATGATTGTCAGCCTAATTGCGATTTTGCTCGTGCTGCTAATCAAACCTTCCGGTCTTTTCGGACAACAAAAGGAATTGGAAGAAAGGATATGACGTCTTGAAACAACGAAAGGAAAGGATCGATCGGGGCATAAAAGCCAGATCAGGGGATATCTTCGCTCTCAGCTCCTGGCGTGAAATGCTCTATGTGGCAGGGCCAAGGTTGTTACCAATCGTTCTCTTTCTCACATTACCACTTATCCTAAGCCCCTATTGGCAGCGAGTAATGATCTCTCTGGCCGTTTTCGCCATGCTTGCAATCAGCTGGGATCTGCTGGCACAAAGCGGCATGATTTCTTTAGGACAAGCCCTTTTCTTTGGCATGGGTGCCTACTTGTCAGGAATTTTCAATCATTTCTGGGGGTTTCACCCCTTTCTTTCCATACCCCTGGCGACAATCCTGGGAGGTCTCGTCTGTACCATCATTCTGCTACCGGTTCTTCGTTTGAGAGGTATCTATTTTTCCATGTTCACACTGATCCTGCCCTTGATGCTGGTAAGGACCATCGAAGCAACCAAAATTTTCGGTGGCACAGAAGGTTTGAGCGGAATGAGCCCCTTACCGTCCGGCTGGGTCGAGCTCTATTTCATCATCATCGCCACATTACTCGTGTTGTTCGGGTTTCGGCGCTTAATGGCTTCGGATTATGGTCTTGTCCTCCAGGGTATCCGTGACAATGACAGATCCGTCACCAATGCCGGTATCAATATTTACTGGTTCAAAGCCCAGGCGCTTTTTCTATCCAGTGCGGTGGGTGCATTCGCAGGCGCTTACATGACCCATGTGTACATGTTCGTCGGTATGCCGGTCTTCGCTCTTGACTATTCCATCATGCCCATAGCATCAGCGGTTGTCGGTGGTGTCGGTTCCTTTGCCGGCGCAGTTCTGGGTGCAGCCATTCTGGTGCCCTTATCTGAAGTTCTGCGCGGCTTTGGTGGGCTGCGGATAGTTCTGTATGGTCTATTTCTAGTTATTTTTATTGTTGCCATACCTGAAGGTATTTTCCATTATCTTCAACGAAAATATCAACAGGTTGAAAGATGGGTCGATGTCGATAGGTAACAATAAAGGGTTCGAGGGTCCGAGGATAGAACTAAAGCCAAAAGGTTACTGGGTGCGGGTGATATGTATCGATGGGTATAACATAAAAAGATAATAGTTTTTCGTGTTCGTTGGGTTGTCGAATTATCCAAACAGGCTACTGACAACTCACTCGAACTCTTGACCCCTCGAATCCTCGGACCCTATGTGTTTAAAATCTTCATTATCAAACTGGAGAAAACCATATCTGAAATTCTGACTGATATTTGAGAAAAATATGTCTGCCATAATCGAAATACAAAATTTAACCAAGGTCTTTGGTGGTGTCACAGCCGTTTCCGGGCTAGATTGCACCATCAAGCGTGGTGAACTCCTGGGTATTATCGGCCCCAATGGTTCGGGAAAAACCACGCTTGTCAATCTGATGACCGGCTTTGTCAAGCCGACTTCCGGAAAAATACAATACAACGGGCAGAATATTTCCAGAATGCCGGCACACAAAATCATTCAATTGGGTATCGCCAGAACGTTTCAAATGGTACGCCCCTTTTATCAATTACCCGCCTACAAAAATATGATCATACCGCTCTACTCGCCGCGGGTAAAGAAAATGCTCGGTGGTCGCTATGGCGACCGTGATGCCGTGGCCCTGGATCTACTTGAGGAGGTTGGTTTTGAAAGAGATGCATATGTGGCCTACAAACCTGCTGGTGCCCTTCCCCAGGGATACTTAAAACGTCTGGAATTGGCGAAAGCCATCGCGCTTCAGCCCGAACTGATCATTCTTGATGAATTGTTTTCAGGATTAAGCCTGGCCGAAGTCGCCAGTATTGTCCCCATTATCGAAAAACTGCGCCAAAAAGGTAAAACCATCGTTATGATCGAACACCGTTTAAAGGAGCTTTTTCGTATTGCCGACAGGGTGATGGTCCTCAACTTCGGATGCAAAATAGCCATGGGAACGGCCAAGGATGTCATGGCAAACGAAGATGTTAAAAATGCCTATTTAGGCTCGGAAAGATAAACAGATGCTCGATGTTAAAAATTTAATGGTCTTTTTTGAAAATGCCATCGCACTGAATGATTTCAGCATCCAAGTGAAGGAAGGTGAGATTGTGGGTGTGGTAGGTCCCAACAGTGCCGGTAAGACAACACTCATGAATACCCTTTCCGGTCTCATAATCGACATGCAGATCAAGGAAAAAAGAAAGGGTGGTGAGCGAATCACTGTTTATGGGGATATTTTCTACCGGGGCAGCGATATCACCCTTACCAAACCGAGTGAACGTGTCAGGAAAGGTATTGTTCTCTCTCGTGAACGGCATCCGGTATTCCCGGAGAGCAGTATTCTTGAAAACCTTAAAATAGCTGGTTATCTACGCCGCAAGCACGAGATTAGAGAAGGCATTGATTTCGCCATGCAACTGTTTCCAGCCCTGGTTGCACTCAGAAAGAAAAAGGCTGGGTTTCTAAGTGGCGGCGAGCAACAGATGCTGGCCCTTGGAATGGCGCTCATGGTAAAACCCAAATTGCTGCTCCTTGATGAACCGCTCCTGGGGCTGAGCCCCATGATGCAGAACACCCTGATTGACGCCATTGTCAGCCTGAACAAGCAAATTGGTATAACTGTCGTCCTGTGTGAACAATTTGCCCGCCCGGTATTCCCCATCATTGATCGTGGTTATATCGTGGAGAACGGTATGCTGACCCTCATGGGAACCGGTAAAGAACTCATGCAGAACCCTGAAATCAAAGCAGCATATTTTGGAATATAATTAATGGATTCAGCATCAACCCATCGCATCGCCGATCGATTTCGACAAACAGTTGAGACCTATCCAAATCATACGGCTGTCATCTATCTTGGGACACGGTATTCCTACACCAAACTCCATCAGATGTCCAAGAGCTTTGCGGCAGCCCTAAAAGAATTAGGCATCAAGCGCGGGCAGCGGGTAATGATCTATCTTCCCAATAGTATTCAGTGGGTCGTCGCATGGCTGGGGATACAATATATCGACGCAGTCTGTGTCCCCATAACACCTATTTATACCCCCAGCGACATTCAGTATATCGCCTCGGATTGTGAGGCAGATGCCATCGTGTGTGCCGACACCAATTTTGGCTATGTCAAACAGGTACTTCCGGAAACCAAAATCAGGCGTGTGATCATCTCAAGGATGGCCGACCTTTTGCCAGCCTGGAAACGGTTCTTCGGATACTTATTTGATATCGTTCCCAAAGGGAAAATAGCACTCGACGAAGCTACCTATTCCCTAAAAGCTCTTTTAGCACAATATTCACCAGACACAGTCAGCGTTTCGGCACCAGCCGATTTTAGTGGCAGCGATATTGCCCAGATCCTTTACACCGGCGGAACCACAAAATTCCCCAAGGGTGTCCCCATGGGTCACCATCTTTTCTTGAAGTCGGCCATAGAACAGATTGAAATTTCATCGCCACTTTTTTCGCCCCAGGAAAATATTGTCCTGGGCAATGCGCCACTGTTTCATATTCTCGGTCAGACCTGTGGTCTGGCGACGCTGCTGGTCGGCGGAACGCTCCTACTGCAACCACGGGTCAACCTGGATGCGACCCTTGATGTCATCGGCCGATTCAAGGCCAAAACAATGATCGGGGTCCCAGCGCTTTACCGTATGATGTTAGAGCACGAACGACTGGATCTATATGACCTGAAATCAGTCCAGTACTGGTTTTGTGCCGGTGATGTTCTGCCGGTGGAGGTGGGAAAGCGGTGGTACAAACATTTCGGAAAAACTATTTTTCAGGGCTACGGGGCCACGGAAACATGCGGTGGTGTGGCCATGTGTCCAGTGGATCGGGATACACCACCCAAAAGTGTCGGACGCGTGATGCCAAGCAAAAAGGTCAAAATTGTGGACCCGGCCTTTCTGGAACCAACAAAAATCGGAACACCCGGAGAATTACTCGTCTCCTCAGACCCCATGATTACAGAGTACCTGAACAAACCGGAGGAAACCAGCAGTTCGTTTGTAGAACTGGATGGAGTTACATGGTACCGGACCGCTGATATCATGATGATGGACACAGATGAGAACCTCTATTTTGTTGATCGGACCGTTGACACGATCAAACACAAGGGATACCGCATTTCTGCCAGTGAAATCGAATCGGTCCTGCAAGAACATTCGGCAGTTATCGGTGCCTGCGTTGTCGGTGTTCCCGACGAACGGGTCGGCGAGCGAATCAAGGCATATGTTGTACTCAAGGAAGATATCAAAGGTATTACCGGATACGACCTGATTACCTGGTGTCGAAAAACTCTGGTAAGTTATAAAGTACCACAGTACATTGAATTCAGAGACATGTTGCCAAAATCGAAAGTTGGAAAACTTTTGAGACGTGAAATCAGGGATGAAGAAAGCCGACGCGCTGAAACCTGACCTGAAATGTGCCATCCATCAGGACCTGGAGATGGTGTCCCCATTGAAATAGCGCACAGCAAGCAGCTGCCATGCCGCAGTGCTTCGCAGCGACCCTAAGGTTGCCGTTTAACTTAGCGTCCCCCTTCTCAGGGTCTTCTTGACGGAAACGATATTGTCACCGGTACGCTTCAGCAGGATTCTGAGATAATCGATGTTTTTTTGAATTGATTCCGAATACAGGTCTTTGTCCACACCCCAGCGCTGCTTGAAGTGAGCTGTCATGTTGGCAGAGATGCCGCTGAAGTCATGGGCGAGTCTTTGCTTGGCGACATTTTTATAAAACCCTTCGGTCTTTTTTAACAGGTCGAGTTCAGTAGCAAAATCAGGAACCCCTGCTTCCTGGAATTCTTGAAACAGCAGCAGGAGCTTTTCTATATAATATCTGTCCGCAATCTGAGCCATCAGGTCTGCGGTGCCCACAATCTTTCCGAGGGTTTCAATTTCAGATGATCGGAAGGGGATTTCCTTGGGCGGCAAGTTCAAAATTGTGCACATAATCAGGTGGGAGCAGTCCTCGATCTGCTGGTTTGAAAATCCCTTTTGCGACAGGTATTTTCGCATGAACACAATGGATCGCTTTTCATGACCCACCGTGTATTTTGCCCCGGAGCCGACCTTGTCATCTTTGGTTTGAATCAACCCCACATCGTGAAACAGTGATGCATAGACACCCAGCAGCAGGTTGTCCACATCGAATGTCATTCCAACGAGTGTGCAGCCATGAATGAGACGGACCGAAGCTAACACCACGGAGTTGGTGTGCTCAAGATCATGGTATTTTGTATTGCTGGCCTGGTACCCCGGATATTTCCCCCTGAAAAGTGTGACAATATCCCCATAGACCATCTCGAACCTTGATGAATCATACTCTTCAACCGTCAGCATAAGAATCTGTTTTATTTCAGTTAAAACAATCTCTGGGTCACTGACCTCAATAAGGTCATAGAGCACGGTTTTTTTTGTCATCACAAAAATAGACCTTTTACACTTTTCAGGTGAATGCTGCGGGCTCTTGTGTTATTGTAGCGCTTTCCTTTTCAGATAATCGGCCCTGCCGCATGCTTTGACAGGGAAAATAAATATGCCAATTAGATGCCACGGCACGGCTGAAATCTCAAGGTTTTTATTGACGGTTTCGTAAAAAGCCCAACTTCGGCGTTGTGCTGCATTTTGTTATCATTCAACGTACAGTAAGTACGCCTCATGATAGCAAAGTCTGCACGCCTTGAATTTGAATTTTTTACAAACCCGTCTAAATTGGACTTTTTACGAGCTCGTATTTATTGAATAGTGTCCATCCAGAAATAGGGATTTTCTCGTCCTGACAAGGCGGGCGTCAGATTTAACCCGGAAGAATAGCGTGCTATTTTGAGGAGTTAAATCATGGCGCCCAACACCGGCAGGGCGTGAAAAGACCATTTATGGATGGGGACTAAATAACCGACTTGGCATAAGGAGGAACCATGCTCAACCATATCATTCTGATAAAATTCAAGAAAGATACACCCGAAAAAGATATCCAGGATCTTGAAACCCTTCTTGAGGAGCTGCCCAACAAAATTATTGAAATCCACAGCTATGAATTTGGACGGGATATAATCCACACTGATCGCTCTTATGACTTTGCACTCATATCCCTCTTTGCCAACATCGAATCCCTGGAACGCTATCGTGTCCACCCGGACCATCAAACCGTACTGAAAAAAATTCAAGCCATCTCCGATAGCATCATCTGCGCTGACTTCATGGGAACAGATGCCAGTGATCTCAAGGAAAAGACACCGGAACAAGGTATCGGCACCTGGTAATATAAGTTGCAAGGTGCAAATAGGAGAAGCCATAAGCCGCTTAATGCTTATCGCTTAATAACAACTAACAACATGAGAGGCCTACATGACAGAAGACATTTTTCGGCAATTACAGCAAAAACTTGACCAGTACTCCATGGGCTTTCCCCGGCGGAATCCGGCATTGAGATTAAAATTCTGCGTTATCTCTTTTCCCAGGAGGACGCACGGATGTTTTTGTCCCTGACACATAGTCTGGCCCCTGCGTCGTCCATCGCATCGAACCTGAATCGATCCGAAGAGGATGTTGCAGCACAGCTGGAAGATATGACAGATAAAGGACTGGTTTTCCAGGTAAAAAAGAATGGTAACATCAGATATGCCGCTATACCCTTTGTTCACGGTTTGTTTGAATTCCAGGTAAAAGATATCCAACCTGAACTGGCCAAAATGGTGGAAGACTATTTTGACGAAGCATTTGACAATGCCATGCTGAACAATGCCGAATATTTTCTGCGAACCATTCCCGTCAACCAGCCCATCGATGTAACGCACCAGGTGGCAACCTACGACGATGCCATTGAAATTCTGAAAACCAAACCCAGTATCGTGGTAACGGACTGCATCTGCCGCAAACGGAAAGCAGTCATCGATGAAGGTTGTGGTAAAACCATGGAGGCCTGCTTCATGTTCGGCTCCATGGGTCAGTACTATCTTGACAAGGATATGGGCAGGGAAGGTTTCCCTGGCAGAGGCCACCACCATCCTTGAAAATTGCCGGGACGCCGGCCTGGTCATCCAGCCCGCCACCTCCCAGAACCCTTCTGGTATGTGTAACTGCTGCGGCGATTGTTGTGGTGTACTCAAAGCCTTGAACAAACACCCCAAACCTGCTGAAATGGTTTTTTCGAACCACCTGGCATTGGTCGACAGCGATGAATGCACAGGCTGTGAACAGTGCCTGGAACGCTGCCAGATGGATGCCATATCCATGAACGACGATGAACTGGCACAGGTCAACCCGGACCGTTGTATCGGCTGTGGCCTGTGCGTGACCACCTGTCCGGTTGAAGCCATCAAGCTGGCAGCCAAACCCGATGCCACCTTACGACTGCCACCTGCCAATACGGCGGAGCAGATGTTCCTCATGGCGCAAAAGAGGGGAATCGTTTAAAGCTATAAGCGATAAGCACTAAGCATTAAGCTGTTTACCAAAGCTTACAGCTTAGTGCTTATCGCCAACCCTGCTCTATATCACCAACACTTTTGCCCCGCGTATTTTTCGTTCTTTCAGTTCCACCAGGGCCTGGTTGGCCTCCACAAGGGCGAATTCCTGGGTCTCGGGTTTGATGCGCATGTCTGCAGCCAGCGCTAAAAAAGCTTCGACATCCTGCCGCGTCACATTGGCCACACTCTTAATCTCCTTTTCGAGCCACAGGTGGGACGGGTAATCCAACTTGAGAAGGTATTTCCGGTCCGAACCCTCCTTGCGTATGGCGTTGATCACCAGACGGCCGCCGGCGGCGAGGTTGCCCAACGCTTCCACCACGGGTTTCCAGGCCGGGGTCGTATCGATGATGGCATCGAGCTTTACAGGCGATGTATCATGGGTGTTTCCCGCCCAGACAGCTCCCAGCTCCCTGGCAAAGGCCTGTTCGTTTTCACTTCGGGCAAATACGTAAATACCGGTATCCGGATACAGATGGGATGCCAGTTTCATGACCAGGTGTGCGGATGCACCGAATCCGGTCAAACCGAGGCACTGGCCGTTGACAAGGTGTGTGAGGTGCAATGACCGGTATCCGATGGCTCCCGCACACAAAAGGGGCGCTGCCTCCATGTCTGAAAAAATATCCGGAATCCTGTAAACAAATTTCTCCGAGATGGTCATGTATTCGGCATACCCGCCATGAGCGTCTCTTCCGGTTGCTTTGAAATCCGCACACAGATTTTCGTAGCCTTCATTGCAAAAGTGACAGGCACCACAGGCCGAAAAGATCCAGGCAACCCCTACCCTCTCACCCGGTTTATATCCATGTGCATCAGGACCCAATGCATGAACCCGCCCCACGATCTGGTGCCCGGGAATCATGGGTAGCGTCGGCGGCGGTGTTCGCCCCTCTATTTCATCCAGTTCTGTGTGGCACACACCACATGCAGACACTTTTATCAGCAGGTCATCGCCACGAGGTAAAGGCGGTGTCATCTCCACCAATGTCAGGGGGGTTCTGTTTTCCAGCACACTGCCGATATTTTCCAGTATCATGGCTTTCATGGATATCTATTCTACCTCCAAGGATTTTTATCAGTATATGACGTTTTCAAAAATGCATCAAGATGAGAGTGAGGTGACAAAAATCGGGATATCGCCAGGCATAATCTCAGCATAAATAGAAACAAACTTCTACTTAACCCATCCTTTCAAAGTATGTATCAATTTATCAATTACTTAAACCTCGTTTGATCGGACTCTGAATCTCAACATTTACGCCTGACCTGACCTGATTATCAATCTGCCAGCACAATAATATCCTCAAAATTGATAAAATTTTGAAACGGATGAAATTGTTACAAGTCACTTCAATAGGAGGTAATTTGCCGTGGAAGAGGAAATCGCACGAATCAACCGTATTGTAGTAACGACGCTGAAAGATCAAAACGGAGAGCAAAATTTTTGCTTTCGCTATCTGTCGGACTTCCAAAGCAAACAAGGCATTCTCACCATACAACATGCATTTACGGAAGAGAATCTCCGTGAAATGGCATCTGCGTTTCAACAGGCGATTGACTACATAGACCGTCAGTAGATACCCGGGTCCAAAGGGCCCGGCGCTGATTCAACCCTGTAAGGGATTAGTATTATGACCATTCAGCGTGTGGCATCCATTGTTCAGACCATCTCCAACGTTGAGAGGGATCATAATTGTGTGGCAAAGGCAT
>RCNG010001567.1_pt1 | contig 11548 bp, 9 predicted proteins | sample 2041371 | NCBI WGS metagenome assembly RCNG01 (sample SAMN09708227, study PRJNA481090) | Marine sediment metagenome, whole genome shotgun sequencing project. | biome: marine sediment; feature: ocean; material: sediment; isolation source: Sewage treatment plant 1 marine sediment (STP1) ... | reverse complement strand
CTTTGCTCGGGGTTTTCGACATCGTCCTCGGCGCTGGTTGACTGGCGGAAGTATTTGCCCGGCTCTAAGCGGTCGACATCTGGACGAGAAGGCTCGAAGATGGACCATCGGGGACGAGGTGGGCCGTAGGGAAGGGCTGACGGGTGAACCGAAGAACGCGCAGGACATTGATGGTTGCGGTCGTCGCCGGGACTCTGGCGTTGCTGCCGGTCGTCGGCAGTCTCGTCTACACCTACCGGTCGGCGATCAACCGTGCCCAGGCCCAGGCCGAGGAGGTCGCCCGACAGGTCGCCGACCATGTCTACGGGGTGCTGTGGTCCGCCGAGGGCGCCCTGGCCGATCTCGCCTACTTCGCGCGCTCGGGGTGCTCCGCGGAACTGCTCCGCGAATTCAGGAACAAGGCCGCCGCCCTTTACGCCATGCGCGGCTTCGGCTACGTCGACGCCGACGGCTATCTGACCTGCACGTCGTTCGGCAAGTTGGAGCAGCCGGTCAAGATCCGCGAGATCGAGCTTGCGATCAAGCCGGAAGGGTCGATGGTCTGGTTTGTGCCGCCGGTCGAAACCGAATTCGCCCCGGGGATATCCGTCATCGTTTTGCACAACCTTCGCGACGGCAGCATGATCAATGTGCTGTTTCCGCCGGAGCTCCTGCTCAGCACCCTGCTGCCCGACGCCCTCGGTGACGACGGTTTCGTGCGGGTGACCATGCAGGGGGTCGAACTGTCGGCGCTCGGGGCGCGGCCATTGGCGACCGAGGATGCCCTTTCGGTGACCACGGACGTCGGCCTGTTCGACACGCAAGTCACCGCGACGGCGACCCGTTCGTGGGCGCTGAGCGGTTGGCGGCAAAACCTGACGCTGAACGGTGTCATCGGTGGTTTCGTCGGACTGGTGTTGGCGGTGGGGGGAGCCCATCTCGCCGGCCGGCGATCGTCGATCACCGACGAGTTGAAGGACGCCCTCGACAACCATGAGTTCGAGGTCCACTACCAGCCGGTCGTCGATCTCCAGAACGACCGTTGCGTCGGCGCCGAAGCGCTGCTTCGCTGGCGCCACCCGCAGCGCGGGCTGGTGCCGCCCGATCTGTTCATCGCCCTCGCCGAGGAGACCGGCGCGATCATTCCGATCACCCGGTGGATCATGAACCAGGTGGGCGAGGACATGGGGCCGTTGTTGCAGGCCCACACCGATTTCCACATCGCCATCAATCTCGCCCCCGCCCATTTCGCCAACCTCGACGTCGTCGCCGACGCCAAGGAGGTCGCCGAGGCGTGCGGCATCGATCCGGGTCAACTCCTGTTCGAAGTGACCGAGCGGGGGCTGGTCGACGATGCCGGCTGCCGCCAGGTGATCGACGCCCTCGGCGAACTCGGCTCGGAGGTGGCGATCGATGACTTCGGTACCGGCTATTCCAGCCTTGCCTACGTCGAGAAGTTCCGGCTCGACTACCTCAAGATAGACAAGGCGTTCGTCTCGACCATCGGCACCGAGGCAGCCTCGGCGGGTCTCTCCGCGATCATCATCGAAATGGCCAATCAGCTCGGCCTACGGATCATCGCCGAGGGAGTGGAGACCGAGGCGCAGATGATTTACCTGCGCGACCGCGGCGTCACCAACGCCCAGGGCTGGTATTTCGCCAAACCGCTACCCGCCGCCGACTTCCTCGATTTCGCCCGGCGCTACAATGCCCGCCCTCCGGCCGCCGTCGCCTGATCCGCCGCCGCGCCCGCGCCTACTCTCGCCCGGGCTTTGCTTCGGTTACGATTCTGCGGGTGAAGGGCGTCATCATTGACCCCGACTGCCGCTCGGGTCTTCGGGTTGGTTGGCGCGGGCGCCAGCGGTTTTCGAGTGGGCGCGGGGGTGGGCGTCGCGGTGGACCTGGGCGAGGCGGGTGGCGTCGACCTCGGTGTAGCGCTGGGTGGTCGACAGCGAGGCGTGGCCGAGCAGCTCCTGGATGGTCCGCAGGTCGCCGCCGCCGCCGAGCAGGTGGGTGGCGAAGCTGTGGCGGAGCGCGTGCGGTGTCGCCGTCTCGGGCAGGCCGAGCCGGGCGCGCAGCCGGCGGACCTGGCGCTGGACGACGCCGGGATCGAGGCGTTTGCCGCGGGCGCCGATAAACAGCGGGCCGTCGCGCCCGGGATCGTAGGGGCAGGCATCGAGGTAGGAGCCGATCGCCTCGATCACCACCGGCAACACCGGCACCAACCGTTGTTTGCGGCCCTTGCCGGTGACCACCATCGTCTCCTGCTTCGGCGCTTCGCCGCGGTTCAGCGCCAGCGCCTCGCCGATGCGCAGGCCGCCGCCGTAGAGCAGGGTGAGCAAGGCGGCGTCGCGGAGCGCGATCCACGGTTCGTCGTCGAGGGTGGCGACAGTATCGACCGCCTCCAGCGCCTGCGGTGCTGACAGCGGCCTGGGAACGGATTTCGGCACCTTCGGGGTGCGAATGGTCGCGATGGCGGTGTTGTGGGCGAGGTCGTTGCGGTCGAGGAAGCGGAACAGGCTGCGCAGCGTCGCCATCGCTCGGGCGATCGAGCTGCGGGCCAGCCCCGAGGACGCGCGTTCGGCGAGGTAGCCGCGGAAGTCGGCGGGAGTCAGCGCCTCGAGGTCGCCAAGGTCGGGCGCGGACCCGAGGTGGCGGCAGAGGAAGGCGAGGAACGCATTGAGATCGTAGCCGTAGGCCTCGACCGTGTTGGCCGATACCCGTCGTTCGCCAGCCAGCCAGGATCGCCAGCGGTCGACGGCCGCGGCGAGCGCGGGGGAGACGGGCGCGGAGGAGACGGGCGCGGAGGAGACGGGCACTGGGGAAATGGGCATCGGGGAAATGGGCGCAGGCTCGGTCACGGGCCCGCTCGAGTGGGCCCGCTCAAGTGTGACTGTCCAACAGCCGCCGCAGGCATCGCTCGACGACTCGCGCCAGGAAGCGCAACAACTCGGTGCCCTGGCCGGGGTGAAAGGCGCCCTCGCGGCGCAGGCCCAGCGCCAGCAGACCCGCCGGCGCAGCCCCGCCCGGACGCAGCCGCGCGAACGCCGCCGAACGCACCAGTCCGGCGCCGCCGGCGAAGACGGTGCCGTCGTCGAACATCTCGCGGATCAGTGCCACGTCCCGGCCGACGCCGACCAGCCGGTCGACGTCACCGTCTTCGAGGTTGGCGATGTCCGGGCACGCTACTCCCAACGAGTCCGTCGGCTCGAAACCAATCACCGCCATGTCGACGTCGAGCAGGACCGGCAGCTCGTCGGTCACGGTCTCGATCAGTTCCTGGAGATCGCCCGCCGCCAGCACCGCCAGCACCGCATCGTGGGTGCGGCTCTGGAAAGCCATGTTGGACCTGCTGGTCTCGATCACATCGTGGGTGGTGTCGCGGAGGCCGTCGAGCTCGCCGCGCAAGGTATCGACCATGAACCGCTGCATATCGACGACCGATTCGCCGGTCCACCGTTCCGGCGGCGTCATCACCTTGACCAACTCGGGGCGAAGCGCGAGGAAATCCGGATGAAGGTGCAGGTATTCGGCGACCTGCTCGGCGGTCATGTCGGCGGTTTCTGCGGCTTTATCCGCGGCTTTTTCGGCGGCTTCGGCGGCGGCGTCGCCGGCCGTCGCCTCGTCGGAAGTGATGCCTTCGCTTTCCTGGGTCATGGCTGGGCCATATACCAGATTCGTTAACGGGCTGCTAATCGCTATTATACACCCCATGGCCAAAAGCCGCACCAGTGCCGTCGTCAGCGAACGCCGCCATCCGTCCGGCGAGCGGGTCGGCGTGCTGTTGCCGCTGCCCCTCGGCGGCACCTACGACTACCGGATTCCGCGCGGAATGGCACTTTCCGAGGGCGATTTCGTCGAGGTTCCGTTCGGCGCCCGACGCCTCGCCGGGGTGGTCTGGGGGCCCGGTTCGGACACCGTCGGTGAAGACCGGCTGAAGGACGTGCTCGGCTGCTACGACGTCCCGCCGTTGCCGCCGGAATCGCGGCGATTCGTTCACTGGGTCTCCGCCTATACCGTTCATTCGCTGGGATCGGTGCTGCGGATGGTGATGAGCATCCCCGAGGCGCTGCAACCGCCGAAGCCGACCCTGGCCTACGCCCTGTTGCAACCGCCGGACGACGACATCCGATTGACGCCGGCGCGGCGCCGGGTGCTCGACGTGCTCGCCGACGGACCGCCACGCCCGGCGGCGGAGCTGGCCCGTGAGGCCGGTGTCGGTCCTTCGGTGATCAAGGGGTTGGCCGGTGCCGGGCTGATCGCGGCGGTGGAGCGGCAGCCGGTGCCGCCGCCGCTGCCCGACTGGCAGCGGGCCGGCCCGACGTTGTCTCCGGACCAGGACAAGGCGGCGCAGGGGTTGCGGCGGGCGGTTGGCGGCGGCTTCGCCGTCACCCTGGTCGACGGGGTTCCCGGCTCGGGAAAGACCGAGGTCTATTTCGAGGCGATCGCCGAGGCCCTCGAGCAAGGGCGCCAGGCGTTGGTTCTGCTTCCCGAAATCGCCCTCGGCGCCCAGTGGCTGACCCGATTTCACGCCCGGTTCGCGGCGGATCCGGCGCAATGGCATTCCGAGCTCACCCGTGGTCAACGGCGGCGTACCTGGCGGGCGGTGGCCGAGGGCGGCGCTTCGGTGGTGGTCGGCGCGCGTTCGGCGCTGTTCCTGCCGTTCCGCGACCTTGGCCTGATCGTCGTCGACGAGGAGCACGACGCCGCCTTCAAACAGGACGATGGTGTCGCCTACAACGCCCGCGACATGGCGGTGGTCCGCGCCCGCCTCGGCGATCTGCCGATTGCGCTGGTCTCGGCGACGCCGTCGCTGGAGACCGTGGTCAATGTCGACGAGGGCCGCTACGGCGTCGTGCACCTGCCGGATCGCCATGCCGGCGCGCCGCCGCCGCGGGTTACCGTCGTCGACCAGCGCGCCGATCGGCCGCCGCGGGGCATGTGGCTATCGCCGACATTGCGCGATGCGGTGGCTGAAACGGTGAGCGGCGGCTCCCAGGCGCTGCTGTTTCTCAATCGACGGGGTTACGCGCCATTGACCCTGTGCCGGACTTGCGGCCACCGGCTGCGCTGCCCGTGGTGCATTGCCTGGTTGGTCGAGCATCGGTTGATCGGCCGGCTGCAGTGCCATCACTGCGGCTACTCGGCGCCGCTTCCCAAGACCTGCCCGTCGTGCGACGCCGTCGATAGTTTTGCCGCCTGTGGACCCGGAGTCGAACGGCTGGCCGAGGAGGTGACGGAACTGTTTCCGGACCTGCGCTATGCCCTGGCTACCAGCGACACTTTGACCGGGCCCGCCGCCGCCCGGGATCTGGTGCGACGGATCGAGGGGCACGAGGTCGACGTCGTGATTGGCACCCAGATCGTCGCCAAGGGCTATCATTTTCCGTTACTTACCCTGGTCGGGGTGGTCGACGCCGACCTGGGACTTACCGGCGGCGACCTCAGGGCGGCGGAACGCACCTACCAGCTCCTCTATCAGGTGGCCGGCCGCGCCGGCCGCGCCGAACGGCCGGGCCAGGTCATCCTGCAGACCTACATGCCCGAACACCCGGTGATGGCGGCGATGGTTTCGGGCGAACGATCCCAGTTTCTCACCGCCGAAACGGAGGCCCGCCGCGAGCTGCAGATGCCGCCTTTCGGCCGCCTGGCGGCACTGATCGTCTCGGGCCGCGACGAGGGGGCGGTGGACGCGGCCGCCCGCGCCCTGGGCCGCGCCGCGCCGGCGGACAACGGCGTCCGGGTGCTGGGGCCGGCGCCGGCGCCGATGTCGCTCCTGCGCGGCCGCCATCGCCGGCGTTTGCTGCTCAAAGCCACGAAGGACGTCGCCGTGCCGGCGGTGATCAGACGCTGGCTGGCATCGGTATCGCTGCCGGGCTCGGTGCGGGTGCAGGTGGACGTGGATCCGCTGAGTTTTCTATAGTCGACTCCCGGGGCGCGCGCCCCGTCGTTTCCAATTGCTGCGTTGCACCATAAGGGCCACAAAGCTGGCGGCGGCCACAACCCATGGTTTATTCGGGTGGTCGTCATCGATGAATTCCGAGCGGTCGCGCCGCACTCCTCGTGGATCGGGCGCAACTCCGGGCGGGCTGAACAGGGGTGCCCCTCCAAACGGTTGTTTTCAGCCTGTTTCATGCGCCATCAAGCCCTCGGGAGTCGGGTTGCAAGCCCCGAACGAGTATGTTAGACAACAGGCGCTCTGGGGGTGAAATGCCCTCGCGCCATGGTTTTTTGCGGGACACGCGCCTCATCGGCGCGATTTAAGAACAAAGATCGAGGGGTTACCCCTGTGGCTTCCAAAACCAAAGGCTCCTCCGGCCTTGCCGATCGCTATGCGACAGCTCTATTCGAGCTTGCCGAAGCGGACAAGGCGCTGGATAAGGTTGCCGAGGAGTTGCAGAGCATCGGCAACATGATCGGCGAAAGCAGTGACCTGAGGCGGCTGATCGTTTCCCCGGTGATTTCCAGGGATGATCAGTGCAAGGCGATGGACGCGCTGCTCAAAAAGGCTGAGATCAGTGATCTCGTCCGCCGGTTCGTCGGTCTTGTTGCGCGTAACCGGCGTCTGTTTGCACTACCCAATATGATCGCCGCCTTCCAGGATATGCTGGCCGGTCGCCGCGGCGAAACCACGGCCGAAGTTGTTTCTGCCAAGGCATTGACGAAGGCGCAACTCGCCGGCGTTACCGAGTCTCTCACCAAGGCCGTGGGCACCAAGGTCGCCCTCGCCACCAGCGTCGATCCGGAACTCCTTGGCGGAATGGTCGTCAAGGTCGGGTCGCGGATGATCGATAGTTCGCTGCGTACAAAGCTGAATCGTATGCGCCTTGCCATGAAGGGGGTTGGGTGATGGAAATCCGTGCTGCGGAAATCTCCGCCATTCTAAAAGAACAAATTGCCAAGTTTGGAACCGAGGCGGAGGTTGCCGAGGTCGGAACCGTCCTCTCGGTCGGTGACGGTGTGGCCCGTGTCTACGGCCTCGACAAAGTCGAAGCCGGCGAGATGGTGGAGTTCCCCGACGGCACCAAGGGCGTTGCTCTCAACCTCGAGGAAGACAACGTCGGCGTCGTGCTGTTTGGCGACGACCGCAACATTGGTGAAGGCGATACGGTCAAGCGGACTGGCGCCATTGTCGAAGTGCCTGTTGGCATGGCGCTGTTGGGTCGCGTTTTCGACGGCGTTGGCGAACCGATCGACGGCAAGGGTCCGGTCGATTCCTCGGAACGTCGCACGGTTGACGTCAAGGCTCCCGGCATCATTCCGCGCAAGTCGGTGCATGAACCGATGCAGACGGGTATCAAGGCGATCGACTGCCTGATCCCGATCGGCCGCGGCCAGCGCGAACTGATCATCGGCGACCGTCAGACCGGCAAGACCGCCATTATTATCGACACGATCATCAATCAGAAGCTGATCAACGAGAAAGCCACCAACGAGGCGGATAAGCTCTACTGCGTTTATGTGGCCGTTGGTCAGAAACGCTCTTCGGTGGCCCTGTTCGTCAAGCTGCTGGAAGAGTACGACGCGATGGAGTACAGCATCGTCGTCGCCGCTACCGCTTCCGAGGCGGCGCCGCTGCAGTATCTTGCCCCGTACGTCGGCTGCACGATGGGCGAGTACTTCCGCGACAACGGCATGCATGCGGTGGTGTTCTACGACGATCTGTCCAAACAGGCTGTCGCCTATCGGCAGATGTCGCTATTGCTGCGCCGGCCGCCAGGACGCGAGGCCTATCCGGGCGACGTGTTCTACCTGCACTCGCGGTTGCTGGAGCGGGCGGCGAAGATGAACGATGACTACGGCGGGGGATCGCTGACGGCGTTGCCGGTCATCGAGACCCAGGCCAGTGACGTTTCGGCGTATATCCCGACCAACGTCATCTCCATTACCGACGGCCAGATCTTCTTGGAAACCGAACTGTTCTACAAAGGCATTCGCCCGGCGGTGAACGTCGGTATCTCGGTCAGCCGTGTCGGCTCGGCGGCCCAGACCAAGGCGATGAAGAAAGTCTCTGGCTCTATTAAGCTGGAGCTGGCCCAGTTCCGGGAAATGGCGGCTTTTTCTCAATTCGCGTCCGATCTCGATGCCTCGACCCAGAAGTTGCTCTCCCGCGGCGAGCGGTTGACCGAGGTGTTGAAGCAAGGGCAGTTCGCGCCCTATCCGGTCGAGGAGCAGGTCGTCGCCATTTACGCCGGCGTACGCGGTTATTTGGACAAAATTCCGGCCGGCGATGTCGTTCGGTTCGAAGCCGCACTCATGGACGATGTCCGTGCCAGCGGCAGTGATATCCTCGATACGATCCGGACGGAAAAGGACATCTCGGAGGAAACCGACAAGAAGCTGGCGGCGTTTCTCGACCGATTCAGCAAGGCGTTTTCGTGATCGTAGATCCGCAAACGAGCGTACAAGCACGGGAATAGGTCCGCATGGCTACCCTCAAGGATCTGAAGATCCGCATCACCAGTGTCGAGTCGACGCGGAAGATCACGTCGGCGATGAAGATGGTGGCAGCCTCGAAGCTGAGAAGGGCGGAGAGTTCCGCTCGGGAAGGACGCCCATACGCCGAGCGTATGGAGCGGATGTTGTCACATTTGATATCGAGTCTGGCGAACCTCGAGACGGCGCCGAAGCTGTTGTCCGGATACGGCGTTGACGAGAACCACCTGCTCGTTGTTGTGACCGGCGACCGCGGGTTGTGCGGCGGCTTTAACAGCAGCGTCGTGCGCGAAACCAGGCGGCAAGTCCAGGCTCTCCAGCAGCAGGGAAAACAGGTCAAGATCCTGTGTATCGGCCGCAAGGGGCGAGATGGCCTGCAACGTGAGTTCCGATCCCAGATCGTCGACACCGTTGAACAGATGACGCGGAGCGGCGCCCAATTCGGACCGGCGCGGGACCTTGCCCGACGTTTGCGCAAGATGTTCGACAACCGCGAATTCGATGTCTGTACGATCATCTACAATACCTTCAAGTCGGCGATGACCCAGGAGATGACGAAAAAGCAGATCATCCCGTTCCCGGTGCCCGATGTCCCGGTGAAAAGCGAAGAGGCCGACTCCGCGCCGGGCGCGACATACGAGATGGAACCGGCGGACGATCTTCTGCTTGGCGCTTTGCTGCCGGCTAACCTGTCGATGCAGGTATTTCGCGCGTTATCGGAGAGCTTTGCCTCCGAACAGGGGGCGCGGATGACCGCCATGGACAACGCCTCACGCAACGCGGGCGAAATGATCGATGGTCTGAAGCTGACCTACAATCGAAGCCGCCAGGCTTCCATTACCAAGGAACTCATCGAAATTATTTCCGGTGCCGAGGCGGTGTAATGCCCCGGCCGCGTAGGATGCACGGAATGCCAAAGGAGCTTTCACGATGACCAGCAAGAACTCTATCGGCACCATCACCCGGGTTACCGGCGCCGTGGTCGACGTGCACTTTGAGGGAGACCTTCCGGAGATCCTCAATGCGCTGCACGTCCAGCACCAGGGAAAAACGCTGGTTCTCGAGGTTGCCCAGCAATTGGGCGAGTCGACGGTGCGTACGATTGCCATGGATATCACCGACGGCCTCGTCCGTGGCCAGGAGGCTGTCGATACCGGCGACGCGATCATGGTTCCGGTGGGGCCGGAGACCCTCGGCCGCATTATCAACGTCACCGGCGAACCGGTGGATGAACGCGGGCCGGTCAACGCCAAAAAGAAGTATCCGATTCACCGGCTTGCGCCCACGTTCCTGGAGCAGTCGACGGAAAGCGAGATTTTGATCACCGGCATCAAGGTCATCGACCTTATCGAGCCGTATTCCAAAGGCGGAAAGGTTGGCCTGTTCGGCGGCGCCGGTGTCGGCAAGACGGTGATCATCATGGAGTTGATCAATAACATCGCCAAGGCGCACGGCGGCTATTCGGTGTTCGCCGGCGTTGGCGAGCGGACCCGTGAGGGTAACGATCTCTACCATGAAATGATGGAATCCGGCGTCATCAAGATTGACGAGGAAGGCTCGAAGGCGGCGCTCGTCTACGGCCAGATGAACGAGCCACCAGGAGCCCGCGCCCGCGTCGCCCTCACCGGCCTAACCGCCGCCGAGTACTTCCGCGACGAGGAAGGCCAGGACGTGTTGTTCTTCATCGACAACATTTTCCGGTTCACCCAGGCCGGCTCCGAAGTGTCCGCGCTGTTGGGCCGCATTCCGTCGGCGGTGGGTTACCAGCCGACCCTCGCCACCGATATGGGGACCCTGCAGGAGCGTATCACTTCGACGAAAAAGGGCTCGATTACGTCGGTGCAGGCCATCTACGTGCCGGCCGACGATCTCACCGATCCGGCGCCGGCGACGTCGTTCGCGCACTTGGACGCGACGACGGTGCTCAGCCGGCAGATCGCCGAACTCGGCATCTATCCGGCGGTGGATCCGCTGGATTCGACCTCGAGGGTGCTCGACCCGCGAGTCGTCGGTGATGACCACTACAACATCGCCCGCGAGGTACAGCGGATTCTGCAGACGTACAAGTCCTTGCAGGACATCATCGCCATCCTCGGCATGGACGAGCTTTCCGAAGATGATAAGCTGACGGTGTCCCGCGCCCGTAAGATCCAGCGGTTCCTCAGCCAGCCCTTCCACGTTGCCGAGGTGTTTACCGGAACACCGGGCGTTTTCGTGAACCTTGAAGACACGATCAAGGGTTTCCAAGGTATCGTCGCCGGCGAGTACGACCACCTTCCCGAGGCGGCCTTCTACATGGTTGGCACCATCGAAGAGGTGGTGGAGAAGGCGAAGAAGATGGCGGAGGAAGCGGCTTAAGCGTAGCCGGCGGGAGCGAATGTGATGGCCGAAAAATTCCTCTTCGAGATTGTAACGCCTGGGCGGATGATGCGTTCTGATGAGGCGGACTTGGTGGTGATCCCAGGAGGCGCCGGCAATTTGGGCGTTTTGCCGGGCCATTCGCCTATCCTTTCCACCCTGCGGCCAGGCGTGATCGAGATTATGGACAAGAACTACAAGGTTCTCGACCAGATCTTCGTTGAGGAAGGCTTTGCCGAGGTCACGCCCGAACGGTGTACGGTGCTGGCCGAGGAGGCGGTGCGAGTGGACGAGATCACCCGCGACCAGGCCGAGGCCAGGCTGAAGCACGCCCACGACGCGCTTTTGGGTGCCGATACGCCAGGTGCCCGACTCGGCGCCGAACGCGAACTGAGGGCCGCGGAAGCAATGTGCGAAGCCCTTGATGCCTATGAGGCCTCGCGCGGAAGGTCCAACTAGTACCTACCGGCTTTCGCAATTCCGTGCCCTATCTGACGGCCTTTCGAGGCCGTCCGAGAGTCCGGCTCATAATGTATTGCGTATTTTCAACGAGTTGGAAGGGCGCCCATGCCAGGAAACGTGCCGAAGGCGATGCTGGAGCATCGTCGAGGTGCGTTGACGCCGCAGGGGCGCCCTTCCATCTCGTTGAAAATACGCAATACATTACGGGTCGGACTCTGATGATTGCCAGGAGGTTCGGTTGATGGCGAGGCGTAAAGGCAGTGGTCCGGAACGTGTAGCATACAAAAACGCCCGGCTGATCGATCCGACCACC
>RCNG010001514.1_pt1 | contig 11551 bp, 11 predicted proteins | sample 2041371 | NCBI WGS metagenome assembly RCNG01 (sample SAMN09708227, study PRJNA481090) | Marine sediment metagenome, whole genome shotgun sequencing project. | biome: marine sediment; feature: ocean; material: sediment; isolation source: Sewage treatment plant 1 marine sediment (STP1) ... | reverse complement strand
TGGTGCAAGGGGATCGTACCGGCGACGTCTGTCTGTTGGATCTGGGCAAACGATGGCTCAAGGCGCGTTACCATAAGCCCGGCAAGGTTTTTCTGGCCATGGTTCACCGGCTGGACCGGCCGGTGGCCGGGCTGGTCCTGTTTGCCCGCACCTCCAAAGCAGCCGGTCGTCTCTCCAGGCAGTTCCGGGAACGGACCGTGGAAAAACGATATCTGGCTGTGGTCAACGGCAAGGTTGCCGGTGATTCCGGTCGGATGATCGATCACATCGAACGCCGGGAACGCGTCAGTCTTGTGGTTCCGGTACCCACGGAAAAGAGTCAGGAGGCCCGGTTGCGCTATTCAGTCCTTGCCAGGGACCATGAAAAAAGCCTGCTGAAGGTTTCCCTGGAAACCGGCCGGCGTCACCAGATCCGCATTCAACTGGCCCACATGGGGCACCCGATCCTGGGGGACCTGCGTTATGGTGCCGAGACGCCGCTCCCCGAGCGGCAGATCGCCCTGCTGGCCCAGTCGTTAAGCGTGGATCATCCCACCCGGAACAACCGATTACTATTGACCAGCCCAATCCCCCTGCAATGGCCCTGGCCGTATGACGAATTATCAGACAGCCCACGCGCCCCCTGGGATTGGCGGGCATTTGCAACGACAATCGATTCTACCGAAACCATTTAAATATCGGATAGTTATTATGGTTCAACCCATCTACCTGGACTACAATGGCACCACCCCCCACGACCCGGAAGTGATCGCGGTCATGCGGCCATTCCTGGAAACTGAATTTGGCAACCCGTCGAGTTCGCACTGCTACGGCATCCGGCCCAAGCGGGCCATTGAATCGGCCCGGCGGCAGGTGGCCGGTCTGTTGGGCTGCCAGCCGGATGAGGTGTTTTTCACCTCAGGCGGCACCGAATCCAACAATCACGCCATCAAAGGCATGGCCCGGGCACTGAAGGATAAAGGCCGCCATCTCATCACTAGCACGGTGGAGCATCCGGCGGTGCTGGACGTGCACCGTTACCTGGTACAGGAAGGCTTTGAAACCACGTTTGTTGATGTCGATGAGACTGGCATGGTCAGCGTGGACGACCTGGCCGCCGCCATCCGGCCGGACACTATCCTGATTTCCGTCATGCATGCCAACAACGAGGTCGGAACGATTCAGCCTGTCGACGGAATCGCCAGAATCGCCAGTCAACAAGAGATATGCATTCACACTGATGCGGCCCAGAGCCTCGGTAAGATCGCCGTCGATGTTCAGTCGATGAACGTAGACATGCTCTCTGTGGCCGGGCATAAACTCTACGCTCCCAAAGGCATCGGGGCGCTTTATGTGAGAAAGGGGCTGCTGCCCGAAAAATTCTGCCATGGGGCGGGTCAAGAGATGGGCTGGCGGGCCGGCACCGAAAACGTCATGGCGATCGTGGGGTTGGGCAAGGCCTGCGAGATGGCCGACCGCAGCCTCGATCATGCCGGCCGCCACCTGATGGCCATGCGGGACCGGCTGCACAAGGGGCTGGCCGCTGGTCTCGTGGATATGCGCCTCAACGGCCACCCTGAGCGCCGTCTGCCCAATACCCTGAGCCTCTCTTTCAAGGGGCTGGAGGCCAACCGCCTTCTGGAGGAGATCGGCCTGGAGGTGGCCGCGTCGGCCGGCGCCGCATGCCATTCGGATACCGTTACCCTGTCTCACGTCCTCGAGGCCATGCGGGTGCCGGTGGAATGGTCCAAGGGCACCGTTCGCTTTTCCACGGGACGGATGACCACCGTTGAACAGATCGATAGAGCAATAACGGCTGTGGCCACGGCGGTTAAGCGGTTACGGTTGAAAGGAAACTGAATGCCAGTTTAAAGGAGGGCTTTGTGAGAACCGAGAAGAAACCATCGGTACCGAGGATATTGAACCTGATCGAGCAGTTTTGCGACGCGCATCTGAACGACGAATATCATTCCTATGCGATGGGACTGATGGATCGGATCACCAACATGCCAGATTTAAATTTGTCGCGGGGGCGTCCGGAAATTTGGGCTGCAACCATCGTTACTGTCATCGCCCGACTTAACTTTCTGTTCGACAAGGCTGATCTTGATGCGATTACCATGGAGGACATCAGCGCTTTTTTTGGTACAGTCAAGAGTACCATCGGCAACAAGGCCACCGTCGTCGAAGAGGCCTGCGATATCGGTATGGGTGAGCCGGGGTTGTGCCGGGAAGAAATTACCGAGGCACTGACTGTTTATGAAACCCCGGAAGGGTTCATCGTTCCTTTGAGCATGCTAAGCGACAGGGGGGAGGTTGTTAAGCATGCTGATAAAAGGCATAAAACGCAAAAAAATAGCCCAACAACGAACAATAATAGGCTGCCTGTAAAAAATAAAAAGGACAACCGTTGGAATGATCGCCAATTAAGTTTGTTTGACGATTTCTGATCCGCTCCATCAGAAAAACAGGTACTGCTCACCCGGGGACCGGGCTGTCTTCTCCTCAAAGACTAAGCCGAGGCCGGCTGACAGGAGGATGGCCTGCAGCTTTTTGGTTGGACGATGCGCATGATCAGTGTTTTTGAAACGAAGACCTCGATGAACCCGCCGATGCGAGTGCCCAGCAACATGAAGGGCAGTGCTTGCAGAAAAATGGAAACGAAGGTGATGCTCAACGTGACGAATTCAGGGGTATGCCGAAAGAAAAGGATCAGGCTGGCAAGTGCCGCGAAAAATGCGAACTGGGCAACTACGATCAGCCAGGCAGCGGGCGTCGCATGCAGCGCGGGGTGATGATTCGCATGATTGGCCCGGTGGTTGGATAGGAGAGCGGTCATTTACTTCATACAGTTCTTGCAGATGCCATCCACGCGGACTTCCACCTTGTCGATGCGGCCGGGAAAGGTTTTCCACAATTCGTCGCTATCCACATTCAGGCTGTCTGGGGTCAAACAGTCCATCTGGCCGCAACGCTTGCAGTAAAAATGGGGATGGGGATGGTGGTTGGCATTGGGGGCCATGCCATAGTAAAAAGCCCGGCCGCCGGTGCTGATTCGATCCACCAGTTCATGTTCCACCAGCAGGTCCAGGATGCGGTAGACGGTAACCCGGTTGATGCTGCCGTTGCGTTCCAGGGTGTTGTAAATATCGGCGGCGGACAGGGGGAAGCTGTTGTTGCCGATGACTTCGAGCACACGAATCCGATTGTCGGTTGTATCCAGATGAGCGGCGTTCAGCAGGTCCTCATAATTACATTGATTGCACATGCTAGCTCCTCTGCGGATCCACTGCGCTGTTTTCTTCCGGGATCGGGGATGTCGGTAACTTTCTTGGCTTGGGGACCAACCGCTCAACCAGGAGGTTCAGGAAAAAAAAGAGGCCGGCCACCATGATGATGGAAGCCCCCGAGGTGAGGTCAAAAGCGTAGGAAATCCACAGCCCGGCTACGGTAAACACAACGCCCAATACGCTGGATCCGATCATCATCTGCAACAGCGACCGGGCATGCTTTTCCATAATAAAGGGAGGAATGGTCAGCAGCGCAATCACCAGGATCAGTCCCACCACCTGGATCACCATCACCACGGTCACCGCCAGCATGCCGATGAGCAGAAAGTACAAGGCGGTTACCGGCACCCCGCGAATGCGGGCGAACTCTTCGTCGTAGGAGAGCGCCAGCAGGTCCTTGTAGTAGACCGCTACCAGGGCAACGATGCAAAAACCCATGACCATCATGATCCACAGGTCGGTGTCCGGTACGGTCAGGATGCTGCCGAACAGGTAGCTCATCAGATCCACGTTGTAGCCGGGGCTAAGGTCGACCAGGATGATGCCGCAGGCCATGCCCAGGGCCCAGATGACCCCGATGACGGTGTCGGCCCGGTGGCGGGCCTTCAGGGTCACGGCAGCCATGATCATGGCTGCTCCCAGTGAAAATCCCAGGGTCCCCGCCAGGTATGGCCAGCCGAAGTAAAATGCCAGGCCGATGCCACCATAGGCGGCGTGGGCGATGCCACCGGAAAGGAAAACGATACGGTTGACCACCACCAGGGTGCCCATGATGCCGCAGATGATGCTTGCAAGCAGACCGGCGGCCAGTGCATTGCGCATAAATTCGAACTGCAGGGCCTCGATCATCGATCACTCCTTGTGGTGCTGCAGCACCCGGTGGGGCAGGTGACCGTGGGTCACCAGTTCCACGGGGCAGACCTCTTCGACGGTGCACGGGTACATGGTCTCGAGCATGTCACCGGTGATTTCGGCCTGCCGGTGGTAGTGCAACCGGCCGTTCACACAGGCCACAGACTTCACGTAGGTGGAGATTACCAGCAGGTCGTGACTGACCACAATAATCGTGATGTCCCTGTTCAGCCGTTTGAGCAATCGGAAAAAGTCCGTCTGCCCCTTGGAATCGATGCTCGCCGTGGGTTCGTCCAGCAACAGCAGCCGGGGCCGGGTGACCAGGGCCCGGGCGATGAACACCCGCTGACGCTGGCCACCGGACAGTTCGCCGATGCGGCGATCGGCCAGGTCGGCCATGTCGATACGTCCCAGTGCCTCCAAGGCATCCCGGCGGTCCTGCTGCGCGTTGGTTGACCATCTTTTTCCGGGGGCCAGCTTGCCCATGAGCACCACGTCCAGGGCAGTAATGGGAAAACTGCGGTTGATGTGAACATCCTGGGGCACATAACCGATGTGATGGGAGACCCGTGGTGCCGGTTTTCCCATGACTCGGATCCGGCCCCGCTCCGGCTTGAGCAGTCCCAGCATGAGCCTGAGCAAGGTGGTTTTTCCGCCGCCATTGGGACCGATCATGGCGATGAAATCTCCCTCCCAGACCTCCAGATTGACGTTCTGGAGCACGCGCTGCCCGTTGTAGGCAAAGTCGAGATCCGAGATCTGGATGATGGGATCGCTGTTTGGGTGATTATTCGAAGGCATTTTTAAATTCCTCGGCCACCTGGCGCAAATTGTTTGCCCAGTCCTGGGCCAGCGGGTCGACCACGGCTACCCGCCCGCCGATCGCTTTTGATATCTGTTGAGCGCTTTTTGACGAGAACTGGGGCTGCGCGAAAACAACCTTGATCCGGTTCGACCGCGCCCGTTCGATCAGATCCTTGAGTTGCGCCGGTTTAGGGCTTTTGCCTTCGATTTCGATGGGTACCTGTTTCAGCCCGTAGGTGTGGGCAAATGTTCCCCAGGAGGGGTGAAACACCATGAACGGGGATCCCTTCAACCCGTCAAAGGTCGCTCTCAATTGATCATCCAGATCGATGATTTCCAGGATGAACGCCCGGTAATTGGCTTCGTAGGCCGACCGATGGGCCGGGTCAACGGCTTGAAGTGCCGTGAGGATCGACCGGGCCTGCAACATCACCAGGGGCGGCGAGAGCCAGATATGCGGATCGAGACCGCCCTGGTGATGATCGTCGCTATGCTCATTTTTCGTGTCGTGGTCATCATGGGGCGCCATGGGCAGCTTCATGATATCTTGATCGGTGTGAACCACCTGCATGCGAGGATTCACGGCGGATATTTTGGCCAATTTTGCGGTCTCAAACTCGATGCCGATGGCAAAATAGAGCACCGTCTTGGACAGAGCAACCATCTGCTGCGGTTTGGGTTCATAGGTGTGCGGATCGGCGCCGGGTTCCACCAGCACATGCACATCGACAAGGTCCTTGCCAATTTGTTGCACGAAGTACCCTTGGGGGGCAATGCTGACGAACACGGGAACTCGTTCCGCCGCCCATCCGCTGGCTACAAGACCGCATATAAGAGCAGAAAAGATTAATATTGATCCTTTACTGTATTTCATTGCTCACCCTGCATGACGGGTCACGTTTATTTGTCTGCGGAACCACACTCAATGCAAATGTATTGCATTGAATGGGCCTTAGCAAGGTCTGATGGGGAAAATGCCTGAACATAGGGTTGGGCATAGGGATGCCCACTGTTTTCATTTTCAACGACATGTGGGAGGCAATCAGATTATTCCGGCTTCAGACCTTTTCACCCAGCCGATCTTATCCTCGGTGTAGCGGATGAGCAGGCGGGTGTCGGTTTCGCGCTCGACGCGGACTCTGGTGCCGGCGTGCAGGACGAAAAGCTGGGTGGCGGTGTCTGTGAAACCGGAACGAACGGCTACCTGTTCGGTTAGAATGACTGCGTAGCGCTCCTGGATGGCTTCGACATAGTTGAAGGCGGCAGTGGCGCAAAAAATCACCGTGGCGGCGGCAGTCAGAACGACGGAGGGGCGCAGGAGGCGTTTTTTCCGGACGACCAAAATCGACAGGGCAATCCATAGGGCCGCGTTGAGGAGAATGGCTATCCAGCCGACAGTTGAAGGACTTAACTGGTATTTCCAGAAAAAAAGGATACGCGACAGGGGCGAGTCCTTTTCGCCCCGTTCGTCTTTAGTCAGTGTCAGGGCGTATTCGTAGTTGAAGCGCAGATCCGGGTCATCCGGAATATGTTTCAGGGCCCGTTCGTACCACATCAGGGCTCGGCCCAGGTCATCGTTTTTCAAATAGGCATTGCCCAGGTTGTAGAAGAGCTTGCCACTGTTCACCCCACTCTCGGCAAGTCTTTCAAAAGCGGCGATGGCGGCCGGCCAGTCCCCGTTGCGGTAGGCTTCGGTGCCGTCCATGAAGGTTCGGGCGCTTTGCGTCGCCGGGGCAGTGGCGGCAACCGCCAGGAGCAGCGCGAGAATTCCGGCTGTCAGTAAAAAGCGCTTCATCGGGCCAGCCTCCGCACAGCCTGCCGGGTTCGACCCATCAGGTCCGCCCGCTTTTCTTCCTTGAGCCTGTCCCCGGAGTAGTTGAACGATTCGATCTCCTCCAGGAGCCGCGCAGCGGCGGTGGCATCATCCGCATTCCACCCAATTTTCAGCAGTTGATCGCTGGCCTCCGACCAGGTGAGGGAGGTGCCCATGACGCCCTGCCGGCCGAGGATGGCCGATACCAGCGCCCGGTAAAGGGCAGAGAGAAATTCGCCATCCGTGCTGTCGGCAGGGGCGGCGGATTTAAGCGCCTGTGTGGCCCGATCGGCCATGATTCGGCCCGGCGAGTCGTCTTTTTGGGCCATCTGCATTACGGTTCGGGCAGCCAGAAATACCAGCATTGGGATCGCCATGAAGAGGCCAAACCACAAGGGCGGCAGTGATCGTTGGGGTTTCAAGGCTTCCAGTCCCTCCTTCAGCGGGAGGATGTCCCTGCCGGTAAACTCGACCCGTTTTTTGAGCGAAGGGGTTTGCAAGGGGGTGCCCCGGAACACCTCGATGTCGGCCGACGCCGTCTCGGAAGGCGAGACGGTGACATCGAAAGCCGATGTCGATATGTCACGGTAACCACCAGTGTTTAAGTCGAAATAGGTCAATCCGACGGGGTCGATGCGATATCGGCCCGGCTGCACGGGGACCAGGGCCGTGCGGAAGATCTTGTTGCCTGAATAGCCTTGGGGGCCCGGTTTGATCTGCGTTTCGGGGTTGTCGGCATAGGCCTTGAATTCAGCCGGCGCGGGAATGGCCGGTTCAGGGGTATCCATGATGTTGCCGGTACCGCTGACGGTGACGGTCAATGTGGTTGAATCGCCCACCCGCAAGGCCGTCTTGTCCAGGCTGGCAGCCATCTCAAACCGGCCCACCAGACCGGAAAAGGAGGTTCCCGGCGGTCTTGGCGGCAAGTCTTTGACATGGACCGCAATGGGGTCGGTTTCCAGGATGCGGGTGGTCATTTGGCTGCGCCCGAAAAAAGCGTCCATTCCCGAGAAGGGCCGCGGCCGGCGGTTGCGCTGCAGCATCCCCACCTGAAGCACCGCCGGTTCAATTTCCAATGTGCCCGTTTTAATCGGCACCAGGATGAACACCACGTCCGTTACGATGAACTCCCGTCCGTTGACCACCGTTCGATGGGATTGGCGGTCCTCCCGTTCCTCGGCGGTGAACCCATTGAATTCCGGGGCCTGGAACTTGGCGTCGGCCACCTGGACGGCGTTGAAAAGCTGGAAGGTATAGACCATCTGCTGACCGACCCACGGCGACGGATCCGACACCTCGGCGGTCACGTAGACATCGCGCTGGCCGCTGTCGGCCGGGGGGTCTCTGGCAATCGTGACGCCGATGGGGGTCGTATAATGAATCCTGCCGTCGATCGTCACCGGGATGGCCGGGATATTCAGGTTGCCGGCTTTCAGGGGAATCAGAGCATAATTGTGGATCAGCTGGCGGGAGGTGCGGCCGTTTATCATCTGGAAGCTGCTGCTGGTTCCGTGGGAGACGGTCTTGAAATCGACGAGCCCGGAAAGGTCCACTTCACCCTCGCCGCCGTCGATGGCCACCTGCAGAGCGATGGACTCCCCCACGGTGGCCTGGTTGCGATCCACCACGGCACGCACGGCGGCGGCATCGGCGAATGCCGCGGCCGCCAGCAAGATCATTACAGTGATGGTAAGCGTTTTTCCCACTGATATTCTTATAAAAATTTGGTTGTCAGACGGTGTTGTAAAAAGTTCAAGATCAAGGCTTGCGGGCCGCTATAAAGCGAGCTTGAGCGAGCGAACAGCAAATCGATCTTCATCCTTACGGCGAACATTCATGTTCCATCCCGAAGAATGAGGCGTACATCATGTACACCGCAGTGACGAGGGATGAAGCGTAACGCCGATATTGAGCTTTTTTCGACGCCGTCACCAATCTTTCTCCACCGTCCGTCTGCCGGTGGCGGGCATGAGGGCCCGTCCCGGCTGATCTTCAAGGCGGTTCAGCATCCGTTCGGCCTGCTCAGGGTCGCCGGCCGCCTCACCTGGCTGGGCCGATTGAGGCTGGGCTGGTTGTTGCCCATTATTTTGGGGTTTATCGGCCCGGGCCTGCTTTTGTTTTTGTTGCTCGTCCATTTCATCGCCGAACTCGGGACGTTGCTGCTGCTGTTCACCATCCGGTCGGTTTTCCCGGGCGCCATCCTGTTCCTGATCCTCGGTTGATTGCGCATCCCCATCTTCTTTGGGTTGGGTTTCATTCTCCTGGCCCTGATCCTTCTTGTCCTGATTCTTCCGGTCGTCTCCCGATTGCTGCTGTTGCTGCTCCATGATCTTTTTTACGAAGGCCAGGTTCTCTTGGGTCTGTCGGTCGTCGGGATCGATGGCCAGCGCCGCTTTATAGTGGCCGATGGCCTCCTTGGCCCTGCCCCGTCGAAATTCGGCGTTGCCCAGGTTGTAAAGGGCCTTGCGTTTCAACTGCGTATCGTCGGTCTCCAGCGCCTGTTTGTAGTGTTCGGCCGCCGCATCGAAATTGCCGGTTTTATAGTAGCCATCGGCCACATTGTAAAGCGTTTCAGGCTTGTCCGGGGCATTGAGCTGGGCATCGGTGAAGTGCTTGAGGGCCTGTTCGAAGTCCCCTTTCTCATAGGCGGCAATGCCGTCTCGGGTGTCGCTGGCCTCGGCCGGCTGCTGCAATCCGAGTATCAGCATCGCCAACAGCGAGACAAGTAGGGTTTTGCGGGCAACGGGCAGCATCAGTTCGATCGCGAGGCAGAGCAGTGCCAGTGCCAGGGGCCACTGGAATCGATCCTCCCAGACCTGCTTGCGTCCCGAGGAGACCGTTTTCGCTTCCATCGTCCGACGGATTTCATCGGTGTAAATGGCGTCGAGGTCCATGTCCCCGGCTACGGAGCGCACGTAGGTGCCACCGGTGACCACGGCCATTTTCTTGAGCGTGTTTTCATCCAGACGAGAGAGCACAATTTGTCCGGAGCGATCTTTTTTGAATCCGCCGTCAGGTTCGGGAATCGGCACCCCGTCGCTGCTGCCTACACCGATGCAAAACAGTTTGATTTTATTTTCTTTCAAGGTCTCGGCCGCCTTCAACGGATCGCCGCCGCCCGTGTTTTCACCGTCGGTGATCAGGATCACCGCTTTATCAGAAGCACTTTTCGGATCGAAGCTGTCCAGGGCCGTGGCCAGTGCCCCGGTAATGTCGGTGCCGCCCACCGGGAGATAATCGGGTGACAGCGAATTCAAAAACAGATTGAAGGCATCGTAATCTAAGGTTAGCGGACACTGCAGGAAGGCCGTGCCGGCAAAGGCCACCAACCCCACGCGGTCACCTTTCAGCATGGCCAGCAGGTCAAACACTTCACGTTTGGCGCGCTCCAGGCGGTTCGGTTGGATGTCGGCGGCGATCATAGAGCGCGAGCAGTCTAAAGCGATGATGATGTCCACCCCCTGCTGGCGGATCTCCTGCCAGCGATAGCCATATCTGGGCCCGGCCAGGGCCACGGCGGTGAAGAGTACCGTGCCCATGAGCAGGGATGCCTTGACCCACCGCCGGCTGCCGACGGTGTCCGGGGCGATCACGTCGAGGCCGTGGGCGGAGGAAAAACGGTGCATGATTTCACGCCGCCGTCGCGTCCCGTAAACGATCACCAGAAACAACACCGGCACGGCCCAGATGAAAAACAGCATTTCGGTTCTGAAAAAAGTCATGGCTTAAAAAACATCATGGAATGATTAGGTACCTCGTGTTGCGCAAGATCACGTAAAGGGTCAGCATCGCCAGTGCCGGAATCAACAGCCAGGGGTAGATTTCGTTGTATTCGGCAAAGATGTCCACCTTGACCGCGGTGGTTTCCATGCCGTCGATGGTGTCATAGATCTGTTGCAGGCCCTCCAGGTTCTCGGCCCGGAAATAGAGCCCCCCGGTCTTGTCGGCAATGGTGCGCAGGGTGTCTTCGTCGATATTCACCTGCTGGTACACGTAGCGTTCGCCGAACAGGGGGTCCTTGAACAGATAGGGTGCTTTTCCCCGGGTGCCCACACCGATGGTGTAGATCTTGACCCCTTTTTGCGCGGCGATTTCGCCGGCAGTATCCGGTGAGAGCTCGCCGGCATTGCTCTGCCCGTCGGTGAGCAGGATGATGATATTGGACCGGCTCTCGATGTCGGCCAGCCGTTTCAAAGAGATACCGATGGCATCGCCGATGGCCGTGCTTTTGCCGGCGGCACCGATCTCCAGGCGGTCCAGAATGCTGACCAAGGTGTTATAGTCCCGGGTCAGGGGCAGCTGCGTGTACGCATGGGTGCCGAAGACCACCATGCCGATGCGGTCACCGCTGCGCTTGGAGACGAATTCCTGCACCACCCCTTTGACCGCCTCCAGCCGGTTGACGACGCGTCCCTTTTTCTTGAAATCGAGGGCGGCCATGCTTTCGGACAGGTCAAGCGCCAGCACGATGTTGACGCCTTTGGTGAGCACTTCGGTGCGTTCGGTACCCCACTGGGGCCGGGCCAGGGCCACCACCATCAGGCAAAGGACCGCGTATTTGATGGCCGGCACCAGGCGGCGCAGCCGCAGGGCCGGAGATGCCGGGATGCCCGCTGCGGGGAACAGGGCGCTGCTGGCCATGGCGGGCGTCCGGTGCCGCCGGTAACGATACCAGATCATCGCCGGTAAAAGCGGCATGAGCAAGAGAAAATAGGGTGATGCGAAGCGTAACATAAGTATCTTAAATCACAATAATCAAAATACAAATAACAAATAAATCACAACTGCCCAAAACTCAAATTCCAAACCACAT
>RCNG010001513.1_pt1 | contig 11551 bp, 10 predicted proteins | sample 2041371 | NCBI WGS metagenome assembly RCNG01 (sample SAMN09708227, study PRJNA481090) | Marine sediment metagenome, whole genome shotgun sequencing project. | biome: marine sediment; feature: ocean; material: sediment; isolation source: Sewage treatment plant 1 marine sediment (STP1) ... | reverse complement strand
CGCCTTCACCCTTCGCCGTTCCGTAGGGGCTGAATGCCGGCAGCGCGACGATGGCGCCTTCGGTCTCTTTCGGTCCCCAGTCGAACGACTCGTCGCCGCCGAAGAGCATCTGCATCTCGTCGCCGAGCACGATGGCCGGTTTCGCTTCGCGCAGCCATTTGATCAGGTCGCGCGCCTTGTCCGGTTCGACCCCCTCGATCAACTCCCAGTTGACCGCCACAGCCGGGGCACCGCCGCAGGCTCCTGCGCACTCGACATGCTCGACCGAGATCTCACCGTCCGGCGTCGTCTCTCCGTCGAGGATCCCGGTGGCGTCCTCGATCGCTTCAAGCACGGCGTCGGCTCCCCTGAGGTAGCAAGAGATCGACGTGCATACCGAGACGAGGTAGTCCCCGACCGGGTCACGCTTGTACATCGTGTAGAACGAGGCAACGGCCTGGACCTGCACCGACGAAAGGCCAGTCATCTCTGCAACCTCTCGCATCGCCTCGTCCGTGACGTAGCCGTGCTCGTGCGCCGCGACGTAGAGCAGCGGCATGGCGGCCGATCGCTTCTCTGGATACGCATCAAGCAGCTGCTGCGCTCGCCGCTGGTTCTCGTGACTCCAGGAGCTGATCATCGGTCGACGTCTCCCAACACCGGATCGAGCGAGGCGAGCGTCGCTATGACGTCGGCGACAATGAGATCCGTCATCATCGCCGGAAGCGCCTGAACGGTTGCGAACGACGGTGCGCGCACGTGGAGACGCCACGGCTTCGCTCCGCCTTTCGAAACGAGGTACATGCCAAGCTCGCCGCGCGGCGATTCGACGGCTTGGTAGGCCTCGCCAACCGGGACCTTGAAACCCTCGGTGAACAGCTTGAAGTGATGGATCAACGCTTCCATCGACTCGTCAATGCGCTTGCGCGGCGGCGGCGTCACCTTGCGATCGTCGGTTCGATAGTCGCCGGCCGGCATGGTCTCGAGCACCTGTTCGACGATGCGCAGCGACTGTCGGACCTCTTCGGTACGCACGAGGTAGCGGTCGAACACGTCGCCGTGCTTGCCGAGGGGTACGTCGAACTCGTACTGCTCGATACCGCTGTACGGGAAGGCCTTGCGCAGGTCGAAGTTGATGCCCGCAGCGCGAGCGATTGGACCGGTCACGCCATATTGGTGGGCTTCCGCAGGCGTGATGACGCCGACCCCCTGGGTTCGGTCGAGGAAGATTGGGTTTCCGTTGAGCAGGTCCTCGTAGTCGTCGAGCCCCGCTCGCACGACATCGAAGATGCCCTCAACGTCGTCCTCCCAGCCTTCTGGCAGATCGGCGGCGACACCACCGGGGCGGATGTAGTTGTGGTTCATCCGGAGCCCGGTCACCTTCTCGAAGAACGCGAGGATCGACTCGCGTTCCCGGAAGCCGTAGAGCATCATCGAGAGAGCGCCCACATCGATGCCGAACGTCCCAAGCCAGACAAGGTGGCTCGAGACCCGGTTCAGCTCGGTCATCAGAACCCGGATGGCTTGTCCCCTCGGCGGGATATCGACGCCGAGCAGTTGCTCAACGACAAGCGAATAGCAGAGCTCGTTGTTGAGTGGCGAGAGGTAGTCCATGCGGGTCACGTTGGTCCCGCCCGACATGTACGGCAGCGTCTCGGCCGTCTTCTCCATGCCGGTGTGAAGGTATCCGATGATCGGTTTCACGCGGCGAACCGTCTCGCCCTCGAGCTCCATCTGGAGACGAAGCACGCCGTGGGTTGCCGGGTGCTGCGGTCCCATGTTGATGATCTGTCGCTCGTCGTCGACGATCACTTCGTCTTCGATGTAGTCGTCATCGACGGTGACACCGCGCTGGATGGAGAGAGCCGGATCGAGGTCGCGGGGCAGCATCTCCTGGGCGCCTTCGTCCGTTGCGTTGGCGATCCACTCCGGCTCTTCCGTTCCTGCGACCCAGATGTCGTGCTCGCGCCGGCGCCCGTCGGCGTCCAGGGCGCCATCGGTCGCCTCGGCCGGCGAATCGAGCGTCGGGGCAGGGGCCGCGTCTTCGGGGGTGCGGGTTGAATCGCTCATGTTGACTTGTGCGATCCCTTGAACTGCACCGGCACCGAGCCGACGCTGTAGTTCTTGCGCAACGGGTGCCCGCTCCATTCGTCGGGGAGCAGGATCCTGGTGAGGTCGGTGTGGCCATCGAAGACGATCCCGAACAGGTCCCAGGTCTCGCGCTCGTAGAAGTTCGCGCCGGCGTAGATCGCGGAAATCGACGGAACGGTCGGGTCGTTGCCCAGGATCTCGACCTTGATCCTCAGCCGCTGCGTGTGTTCCATGGAGAGCACGTTGATGACCACGTCGTAGCGCGGATCCTGGTTGAGGTGATCGACGCCGCAGACGTCGATGAACGTCTCGAATCCGGCGTCCTTCACCGCTTGCGTGAATGCAAGCAGTTCGTCGCGTTCGACGATCGCAGTGTCTTGGCGCGGGCCGTTTCGCGGCTGGAACGAGGTGAACTCGACCCCGGGAAACGCCGTCGCGAGGTCGGCGAGGATCGGGTCATCCGGGAGCACGCGAGCGGGTGCGCCTTCGGCGACCTCCTCCGCCTCCAGGGACGCATCCTGCGGGATCGCTTCGTCGCTCATCACACGAGCATCCCGCCGTCGCGCTTGATCTCACCGGACATGATCTTGTCGTGCAGCGTGAGGATGCCGTGCATCAGCGACTGCGGGCCGGGTGGGCATCCGGGAACGTACACGTCGACGGGGACGATCTCGTCGACGCCCTGGACGAGGGCGTAGTTGTTGAACATTCCGCCCGTCGATGCGCACGCACCCATCGAGATGACCCACTTCGGTTCGGCCATCTGGTCGTAGACCTGGCGGAGCACCGGCGCCATCTTCTGAGATACGCGACCGGCAACAATCATCAGGTCGGCCTGTCGTGGAGAGGCGCGGAACACCTCCATGCCAAATCGTGCAAGGTCGTAGTGCGCGGTGCCGGCTGCCATCATCTCGATAGCGCAGCAAGCCAGCCCAAAGGTCGCCGGCCACATCGAGCGGGTGCGCGTCCAGTTGACGCCCTTCTCCATGGTGGTGAGGAGAAAGTTCGGATTGCTCGCTTCGCCGGCCACTACGCGGCCTCCTCGATCGTGGCGTCCGGAGCGACCACTCGGCGATAGCGTGCCCGGGATGCGACATTCCAGTCGAGAGCTCCGCGCTTCCAGACGTAGCCGAGCGTCTCGATGAGCAGGATCATGAAGATGCCGACAGCGGCGATCCCAGCCCAGCCGAATTCGTCCATGCGGACCGCCCACGCGAAGAGGAAGATGATCTCGACGTCGAAGATCACGAAGAGCATCGCGACCAGATAGAACTTCACTGGGAACCGCTCGGCCGGCTCTTGGAGAGGCACGATGCCGCACTCGTAGGGGGCGAGCTTCTCGGGCGTCGGGTTGTTCGGGGCGAGCTTCCACGACAGATACAGCGAGACCACCGCGAACCCGAGTCCGAGGAGGAACATCAAAGCGATCGGAAGATACGCAGCAAGATCCATGTTCAGGGCGAGAGTCTACGGCTCTCAGGCAGCTTGCCAAACTGTGGACACAGTCGCCAGTCTTCAGCCGCCAGTCTCCAGTCCGGGTTGGCTAGTCCCAGTCGGGCATCCCAACTGGTGCGTGCGAAACCGACGACTCTGCAGCATCGGCGGGAACCGCTACGGAAGCGACAAGGAGCGGCAATCAGAAGCGGAGGCCGACGCCCCACGACTGGCGACTGGCGACCGACAACCGACGACTTCTCTCCTACTCTCCCCCGCCATGATCGAACTTGCTGATCGTTCGCTGCTTCGTTGGGCGGTTGTTGGGGACGTGGCCGTCCTGGTCGTCCTCACGGTGATCGGCTTCGCTTCACATTCCACCCTCGACCAGACGTGGCGGTTGGTGGTCACGACACTCGGCGTCCTCGCGGCATGGGCGATCGTGGGGCCGTGGTTCGGCGTCTTCTCGGTAGAGCTATTGACGCGATGGCAGTCGGTGTGGAGGGTCGCGCTGGCGTGGGCAATCGCAGCTCCGGTGGCCGGCTTCCTGCGGGGCCTGGTGCTCGACCTGAGTGTCTCCCCGACGTTCATCCTCGTGACGATCATCGTCAACGGGGCTGCGATGGTGGTGTGGCGAGCGGCGTACGCCGCGTTCGAGGCTCGCCGGGTCTGATCAGGGCTTGATCCGCCGCGCCCCCGGGAGCTCCACCGCTCGCTCAATCGCGACGTAGACCTTCTCGGCCATGCCGCGCTCCTCCGGCTCCAGCAGGTTCGCCATGACCTTCAGCACCCACTCCATGAGCGGACGTGAGCGTATGCCGACGGTCGTGAGCGTGCGCATGATCGCCGGATTGCCAATTGCCGAGACGAAGATCCGCGCTACGCGGTGGTAGGCCGCGTACGCCTCGACCAGTGCATCGTCGTAGGTCGCGAGCACCGCCGGTTCATCCGTCGCAATCGCCTCGGCAATGAGATTGGCGGCAAGACGGCCGGTCTCGTACGCGTAGTCGATCCCTTCGCCGTTGAACGGATTGACCGCTCCTGCGGCATCGCCGACGACGACCCAATTCCTCCCCGTCTTCGGTCCGACCGAGAACGCCATCGGCAGCTTGCCGCCGATCGGACGGGCGACCGGGTCGTTCCCGACCTGCCAGTGGTCGGGAAGGTCGGCGAGGTAGGCGTCGAGGATTCGGCTCGTGTTGATGTCCTTCCACCCCTTGAACGTCGACACGAGGCCAGCACCGACATTGACGGTGCCGTCCCCCATCGGGAACACCCAGCCGTAACCCGGCATGGCCCTTCCCTGCCGGTCGCGGATGTCAAGTTGGCTCTCGATGAAGCCGTCGGTCGAATTCGGACTCTCCCAGTAGCCACGCACCGCGAGACCGAACGGGTAGTCGCGGCGCCGCTCGGTGCCGAGCTTCCGGCCGAAGCGCGACAACGAGCCGTCCGCCACCACCACATAGTCGGGGCGGATGACCTCGGGATCCTCGTCCTCGCGACGGAGTTCGACGGCGGTCAATTCAGAGCCGTCGACAACGGGAACCGCTTCGACGCCCTGAAGCACCGTCGCTCCTGCAGACTCGGCAAGGCCGGCCACGCGGCCGTCGAGATCCGATCGGCGGAGCGTCGCTCCCCAGTTCGGGTAGATGGAGTGCTCCGGCCACGGCATCTCGAGCATCACATCGCCGGCGTAGGACCGCAGCCCAACAATGCGGTGAACGTCCGGCCGATCAAAGTCGAACCCCATATCGACGAGTTGACGGACTGCTCGCGGCGTGAGGCCGTCTCCGCACGCCTTCTCTCTGGGATAGTGCTTCTTCTCGACCAGCAACACATCGACGCCGCTCTGAGCGAGCCAGAAGGCGGCAGAGGCACCGCCGGGTCCACCGCCGACGACGAGCACTTGGGGAGATTCGGACATGCAGCAGAGGCTAGAACCGGCCGTCGTCTTCTTTCGAGGAAGGTCGGCTCAGCCCTCGGCGTCGACGGCCTCGAAGCCGCATTCTGATTCGACGGCCTCGACTTCGAGACCTCCGAACTCGACGCGTTCGTAGAGCGTGACCTGCGCAATCTCGGCCTCGGTGAGTTGCCCCTCGAACCCGGGCATGCCGCCGGCGACCGGGGTGTTGTTGGCGCCGTAGGTAGCGTCCGGCCAGTCGCTCGAACCGAGAGCGATCCACTCGATCTGCGACGAGCACGAATCGACAGGGAACGCTTCGAGGACGGCACCGCCCGCCATCGCCGGGCCGGCGCCGCCGCCGCCGTTCACACCGTGGCACACGGCACACGCGGCAACGTAAATCTCGGCACTGGCAGAGAAGTTGCTGACCTCATCCACGCCATATGCCCCGCCATCGCAGCTCACAGCTTCTCCCGTGGCCGGGTCGATCGCGAGTTGGCCGGCGCTGCCGCAGGTCGGCTGGTTCGGAACTACGACGACGTAGAGCACCGCGAGAAGCGGGACCACGATCAGCACCGCTGCAAGCCAAGCCGGATAGCGGCTGCGCAGCGACCGTGGTTCCTCTGGTTCGGGCTCTTCGATCACGTCTTCAACGGGACTCGGAATGGCGGCCTTCGCTGGTTCGCTGACTGGCCCCCCTGCGTCGTTGCTTCGCTCCTCCGCGTCCCCCGGTCCTTCAGCCGGGGGGACGGCAACTGCGCCACCGACTTCGATCCCCTCTTCGGCGGCCCACTCGGCGAGGACATCATCAACCGAACCGCCCTGCTGCTTCGCACGCGCCTTCGCAGAACGCTCAACCAACGACTCCGGCATCTTGCGCGCCGCCGCAACCGCAGCCAAAACGGACGCACCCGACGCGACAGGCGCTTCGTCCGGCCCCCCTGCGTCGTCGCTTCGCTCCTCCGCGTCCCCCCGTCCTTCAGCCGGGGGGACTCCAGCGGCGGCACCTACGTCAAGACCCTCTTCCTCAGCCCATTCGCGCAGGACGTCGTCGAGGTCAACGCCGGCAGTCTTGGCCCGCGCTGCGGCTGAGCGCTCGGTGAGCGATTCGGGCAACCCGCGGGCTTCGGCAACGGCCGTCAAGAGGGCGGCACCAGACAACACAGGGCCGGACTCCACAGCAGCGGAAGAAGCAGACTGCCCCCCTGCATCGTCGCTTCGCTTCTCAGCGTCCCCCGGTCCTTCGGCCGGTGGGACAGCAACGGCGCCACCGAGTTCAATACCCTCTTCGGTGGCCCACTCCTGGAGGACATCATCAACGGAGCCGCCCTGCTGCTTCGCACGCGCCTTTGCAGAACGCTCAACCAACGACTCCGGCATCTTGCGCGCCACAGCAACCGCGGCGAGAAGGGCCGCGCCACTCAAGGCAGCCGACTGACCCCCTCCGTCAGCGGCTCCGCCACTGCCACCTCCCCCTGAAGGGGAGGAAACCTCGGGAGAGGGATCCTGATCAACGGGGACGGCAGACGGTTCAGTTGCCGTCAGGCCTTCTTCGGTGGCCCACTCTTGGAAGACAGCGTCAACGGAGCCGCCGGTCGCGCCCGCCCGAGCCTTGGCCGACCGCTCGATCAGGGATTCCGGCATACCGCGGGCTTCGGCGACCGCAGCGAGAAGGGCGGCACCGGAAGGAGCCCCCGCGGGCGGATCTGCTTGACCCCCTCCGTCAGCGGCTCCTCGGCCGCCACCTGCCCCTGAAGGGGGGGAAACCTCGGCCGCGGGGACAGCAGGTGAATCGGCTCCGCCTGATCCGACCCAGCTGGCGATTACGGCTTCGGCGGTCGAGCCGGAAGCCTTGGCTCGAGCGGCTGCGGACCGCTCGAAGAGAGACGCCGGTGCGCCGTAGGTCGCTTCGAGTTGTTGGAGGTTCTCTTCCATCGCTACCTCAGTGAGAGCAGGTACTCGGCGAGGGCATCGAGGTCGCCCTGGGTTAGGTATCGGTAGGACGGCATTATCGACCAAGGCCGCTCTGCCCGCGGATTGTCGAGATGGTCCTTGAGCTGTCCGACGTCTTCGATTCGGCTGCCAACGTGCATGAGATCGGGCCCGAGTCGTTCGATTCCGATGAGCGCCGGCGCCTCGTTCACGTAGTCGCCCGCCAGACTCACTGGGCCGAGTCCGACATCGGGGACGATCGGTCGGACCGACTGCGTGTGGCACGCAATGCATGTCTCCCGCACGTAGATCGCTCTCCCGTCGGCGGCCGCGGAACCATCCGGGATGGACCGTGCCGACTCGGCGAGGATCGTCTCATCCATGACCGCGGGATCGAGAGCGGGGACGAACACCGTAAGGAGAGCCACCGCCAGGAACGCACCGACGATCCCACCGCGCAAGGCGGGGCACGAGATGGTTGCTCCCGAGCTCTCGAGTTGGAGGTCGAATGGATCGTCTTCCACATCGAGAACCCAGTCCGACGTCTTCCACGGTGCCGTGAGTAACGCCGCGACGAAGATCAGCTGGGCAACAGCGAACGCCACCACACCGGCGGCGCGCACGGCAAGGAACGGACCAACGGCCTCGTCGACGAACGCCCATCCCTCGCCAAACGAGGTGAACTCTGCCGAGTTGACTCCTGCAGCCCACACGAGACCGGTCGCCGCTCCGGCAATCCACATGCCAGCAACGGAGACCACAACGCCGACGGCAGCCAGCACCAAGTGCCCGCTCGCAAGCCCGCGCCGGCTCGTGGCGGCCCCACTCGCGTAGTAGCCGAAGGCGAAGAGCCAGAACGTGAATGCACCGCCAAAGAGCAGCAGATCTCCTGCGGCGGTCCACTCGGTGAGGCCGACAACGGCGCTCGAACTCCTCAGCGCCTGTGCCACGTTGTGGATCGGCACAAGCACGAAGAACAGCATGCCGACGGCCGCGAATGCAAGCGTCACGCGATCCTGCACGAGCCGGGCACGGCCGCGCATCAGAATCGACAGATCGCGAGTGATCAAGGCGACCGGAACGAACAACGCGATCGAGAAGGCGACGCCGACGCTCTGGAGCCATCCGGGGATTGGACCGTAGATGTAGAGCACCGGTCCGGTCGCAGCCCACACGAAAACGAGGGACCAGAACCCGAGAGCGGAGAGCGGCGTTCCACCGAACGAGACCTGCCCCGTCAGCTTGGGGACGAGGTAGTAGAGGAATGCAAGGCCTGCGGCCACGAACCAGAACCCGGCGAGCCCGGCACGGAAGAAACCGATCTGAAGGGCGCCGACCGAGCCGGGCAGACCGGGAAGCACCCCGAATGCCACGAGAAGTACCGCCCACCACGATGAACCGAGCAGGTACCACTGCGCAGGGACGAGATTCCCAGCATCCTGCGCAACCGTTCGTGTCACAGTGATCGCCGAGAGCATGAGGCCGACCAGCATCAACAGCTCGGCCACAGCTGGAGCTTGGAGATATGGACGGCCGTCGCTCAGCCCGGCGAGGATGGCGATTGCACCGAAGGCAACACCGAAAGCGATTGCGGCGAACGAGAACGGCAGGAGCCTTTCGCCCTTTACCTCCCGGCCCGAAATCCGTGGGAGAACGAAGTAGACGGCGGCGAGGAAACCGAGCGCCAACCACCCATAGAGAAAGAGGTGCACCGCCGCGGCCGACAATCGCCCATAGGAGAGGTAGGAGACACGAGCGAAGAGCTCGGGGAACACCAGCTGGAGCGATGCGACGGCGCCGGCCAGCACCGAGAGAACGAGGAACACCGACGCCGACAATAGGTGCCAGCGGACGCTTCCTTCAACGCCGGAATGCATGTCATCCGGTGTTGCGTTCTCCGCATTCACGATTGCACCGACCTCCGTCGCCATGGCAGGCCCGTCTCTCCTTCGGGCGGCCGAAAGCCTAGCGGCACCCATGCCGGTTCACAGCCTGGGGTGCGTTGCCGATCGCAAAGCGGTGGCCTCGATCGTCGAGCCAACACGCCGTACAGACAGCGTTTCGATGCTCTTGCACGCACGGCGCATCAGTTCGGCATAGAATCGCCGCCGTGTGGAGAAGTACGTCGTGACGGATCGAACAAAGCTTGGCATTGGCCTCACCGCCATCGTGGTGGGGAGTGTCGTGGTCTTGGCCGCGTCGCTTTTCGTCCACGCGGCGCAGGCCCCGACCACCGACCTCGTTGGGAACGAGCTCTATCCGCTCGTACCGCGCGGCTGGGTACCGGCGACCATCGGCCAACTCATCGCGATCGGCGGCGTCTTCCTGATCCTCGGCGGCGCAACCCTCGCATTCGTATACGACCGCCCGTTCACGTGGGCACGCGCCGCGATCGGCGCATGGCTCTTCGTCGCGATGGTGCTCGTCGTATTCGCCGTCATCCCAAATCAATGGGTCGCCCTCACCCAAGCTTCGCTCGAGTGGACCCCGCAGAAGATCCTGGTCACCGTCCCTCCCGTCCTCGTGCTCGGCAGCGACATCTCGGTTTCCTATGCCACGCTTTCGCAGATGGTCATCGGGGGTTACCCGGTCGTCATGCTCGGCCTCATCGCCACAGCGATGGTTGTGCTGCAGAACCGGAAGAAGGCCATCGCCAAGACAAAGCCGACGCCGGTGTCGTCGTTCGGACGGCCGATGAGAGAAGGTCTGGGATGACGCCCGACCGCACCAATTGGTTTGGGTGGCGACCCGCAGCCGGACTGCCGGACCACGGGAGAGGGATCACGTGACGGACGACAACGGCAGCGGGAAGGGCATCGGCGGCGCCGTGACCGGCGTGCTCGACCACATCCGCGAGAGTCAGGTATGGACGTCCATCTTCCGCCCAGGCTCCCCGATGCGTGTCGACAACCAGGACACGCCGCGCAACCGCTCGTACGTTGTGATGAACAACGTGCTCTATCACCTTCACCCGGTCAAGGTGAAGCGCCACGGAGTGCGCCTCTCCTACACGCTGTGCCTTGGTGGCCTGAGCTTCTTCATGTTCATCGTGCTCACGATCACCGGCATCTTCCTGATGTTCTACTACTCGCCGACGTCGCCTCAGGCATACTTCGATCTCGAAGCCCTGAACACCGATGTGGCCTTCGGGCAGCTCGTGCGCAACATGCACCGGTGGGGCGCTCACCTCATGGTCCTGACGGTGTTCCTCCATATGGCTCGGGTCTTCTATCACGGCGCGTACAAGCCGCCGCGCGAGTTCAACTGGATCGTCGGCGTGATCCTCCTGATGCTCACCCTCCTGATGTCGTTCACCGGCTACCTCCTGCCCTGGGACCAGCTCGCGCTGTGGGCCGTCACCGTCGGAACGACCATGGGGCAATACGCACCAGTGTTTGGCGAGCAAGTCAGCTTCGCCCTGATCGGCGGTGTGCAGATCACTCCGGACACCCTGCTGCGTTGGTACGTGCTCCACGTCGTGTTCCTCCCGTTCATCATCACGCTGTTCATGGCCGTCCACTTCTGGCGCGTCCGCAAAGACGGCGGAATCTCAGGACCGCTGTAGGGAGGCGCCGTGGCACAAATACCCGACAACATCCTGAGGCGCTCGGCCGAAGCGAGAGCGAAGAAGGAGGGGCGCCCGGTCGACGAGATTCTCGCTGAGATGAAGGGCGAGGCTCCGGCGCCGGCAGCATCGAACGACCCGGTCCCCGAACCGGCTGCCGCCCCCACGCCGGCCGCCACTCCGGAGCCCGCCGCCACGCCCCCGGCCGCCGCCGTTGCCGTGATGGAAGAAGAGACGGCCGTCGACGTCGACGGAAACGTCGAGCTGGCCGGAGCAACATCCGACCGACTCCTCACCGTCATCCGGGCCGGCGAGGTCCAGCGGATTCGATCTGCACCCGCCGACCGAGTCACCGTCTGGCCGCATTTGCTGGCCATCGAGTTCGTGGCGCTGCTCGTGGTGCTGACCTTGCTGATCGTGCTCGCGATCTTCATCGACGCGCCGTTGCTCGAGTTCGCGAACTTCAACGAACAGCCAAACCCCTCGAAGGCACCCTGGTACTTCCTCGGGTTGCAGGAGTTGCTCGCATACTTCGATCCGCAAGTCGCCGGCATCATCATTCCGACGTTCGGCGCGCTCGCAATTGCGATCATCCCCTACATCGACAAGAACCCCTCGGTGCGCCCGTCGCATCGCAAACTCGCCAT
>RCNG010001511.1_pt1 | contig 11556 bp, 11 predicted proteins | sample 2041371 | NCBI WGS metagenome assembly RCNG01 (sample SAMN09708227, study PRJNA481090) | Marine sediment metagenome, whole genome shotgun sequencing project. | biome: marine sediment; feature: ocean; material: sediment; isolation source: Sewage treatment plant 1 marine sediment (STP1) ... | reverse complement strand
ACCGTCTGGTTTGTTGTTCTGGCTTTTATTGCGCCTGTCGCTTTAGCTTATCTTATATTCTTTTTTGTTGATGTTAAGTCGTTTGTAAATCATGGTGAGATTTTAAATCCCATCGTTCATATAGCCAGTTTTGAATTAAAAAACAAACAGGACGAAATTATTGCGGAAAAAGAACTGACTTATAAATGGCGCTTAATTTCATTTCTGGGTAAAGATTGCGATCAACAGTGTGAAAAACGTCTATTTGATACGCGACAAATTCATACTTCTTTAGCTAAAGACCAGCACCGTCTGAGCCGTATGTTTGTCCACCTTGAGCCAGCAGGTGACGCTTTATCAAAATTAATAACTGAAACACACCCTGGCGTCATACAGGTTAATGGTAATGCAAATATTATTATTAAGGCACTGGGTGTTAATATTCGTGGAGATGTCAGCATTCGCAATAATGAAACCTATATTATGGATCCAATGGGTAATGTCATGATGCGTTTCACCCAGGAGCAGCCAGAAAAAGAGTTTCTATACGATTTGAAAAAATTACTAAAAGCTTCGCAGATTGGATAATTCAACTACACAACATCGTAGCTTGAGTTATAAGCTAAGCCTGTTCGCGGTTGTTTTAGCCTTTACTGTGGTATTGCTTGGTGCCTATACAAGATTAGTTGATGCTGGCCTGGGCTGTCCTGACTGGCCGGGCTGTTATGGTTTTATCACCGTGCCGGATGAACAGCATGAACTGGATGCTGCCATTGAAGCCTTTCCACATGCGCCGGTAGAAGCAGATAAAGCCTGGCCGGAAATGATACATCGTTATTTTGCAGGCAGTTTAGGTTTGCTGGTTGCTGCTTTAGCGTTAACTGGTTTTATTAATCGTAGCAAAAATGAGCAACCCTTAATATTAACTTATGCCCTGCTTGGCATTATAATATTTCAGGCCGCGGTAGGTATGTGGACGGTTACCATGGGTTTATTGCCCATAATCGTTATGGGGCATTTGTTAGGTGGTTTTATTACGCTGACATTACTGCTGGTTCTGTTTTTAAACATTCGTCATCATAATCCGGTTGCCTGGGCTAATCCAGTTCGGTCACTGGCATTAGTCGGTATTGTTATCGTATTTGTTCAGATTGTATTAGGTGGCTGGACCAGTGCTAATTATGCTGCCATTATTTGTAGCGACTTTCCTGCCTGTCAGGGGAATTTGATTCCACCACTGGATTTCTCTGGTGCTTTCACTATCAGCACTGAAGGTGTGAGCAGTTATCTTGGTGGGCATTTGGGCAACGATGCCCGTGTCACTATTCATTGGATGCATCGTTTAGGCGCGTTAATCACCACAGTTTATCTGTTATTTTTAATTTTCAAAATGTTTATAGCAGGCTGGAGTAAGTTTGCACTGTGGATATTACTGGTATTAATTACTCAGCTAACGTTGGGCATTTCCAATGTTTTGTTTTCTTTACCTTTGCCTGTTGCTGTTGCACATAATGGTGTAGCTGTTTTATTACTAATGAGTTTGGCGGCATTGGTGCATTATTCTGGCTTAAAAAAATAGAGCTGTAATCATCCTACGGACTATTACCAATAAGATATTACTATGAATACTGAAACAATAGATGATACGAAAAAAAGCGCTACATGGCGTGATTATTTTGATTTATGTAAACCAAAAGTTGTCGCTCTGTTGCTCCTTACCTCAGTCGTTGGTGTTGTCCTGGCCAGTCCGCCGGGTGATATTTCTTTATTTATACTATTTTTCTCAACCCTTGGTATAGGCCTGGGGGCTGCTGCAGGCGCTGCCATCAACCAGATCGTAGAAAGGGATAGCGATGCACGAATGGCGAGGACTGAGAACCGGCCTATGCCTCAGGGCCGTGTAAGCCAGCAAAATGCTTTCATTTTTGCTGTCTTAATGGCGGCCGCTTCAGTTTTTGTTTTGACTGCATGGATTAATATCTTAACGGCAGTGTTAACTTTTGCCAGTATGATTGGTTATGCCGTTATTTATACTATGTACCTTAAAAAAGCTACACCACAGAATATTGTTATTGGTGGTCTGGCGGGTGCAACGCCACCATTGCTGGGCTGGACCTCGGTGACAGGATCAATAGACCCGCATGGTCTATTACTTGTGTTAATTATATATACCTGGACGCCGCCACATTTCTGGGCGTTAGCGATACACCGTCGCGATGACTATGCCAAAGTTAATCTGCCTATGTTGCCGGTAACGCACGGTATTGAGTTTACCAAATATTCAATTTTAGGTTATACCATCTTAATGTTTATGGTTACCTTACTTCCTTACCTTGCTTATATGCGTGGTGAAATATATTTAATTTCTGCGCTATTACTGGGTTTATATTTCTTTTATAAAGTTTTTATGCTGATGTTTAGCAAAAGAAAAAATGCAGCAATTTCCACTTTTGTGTATTCAATTAATTATTTAATGCTGCTGTTTATTGCCATGGTGGTTGATCACTACTTTGCAAATTCTGTTAGCCACTACTTCCATTAATAATATGTCAATAAAAACAAAAGGTATTTTAGTTATAGCCGCTGTTGCCGCGATGTCTGCCGGTTTCTGGCTGTCTTTGTTACAGCAGGACAGTAATGAAAAAATTTATGAAGATACTTTAGAAAAGGCCCATGAAAAAGAAGTAGCTGAAGCTCGAAAAAACTTTTCACCGATTCAGGGAACGATTCTCTCCCCTGCACGTAAAATTGCAGTTCCTGCGCTTGTTAAAGATGATGGTCGTGTTTTCTCACTCGACGATTTAACGGGTCACTGGAGTCTCTTGTTTTTTGGATATACACACTGCCCTGATGTTTGCCCGACAACGATGGCGGTACTGGCACAGGCCAGTAAAATAGCTCAGGCAAATAATCACATGTTTCCACAGGTTATTTTTATCTCAGTTGATCCTGAGCGCGATAAGGTAGAAATGTTGACTGAGTATGTTCAGTATTTTGACAAAGATTTTATTGCTGTTACTGGAAATGAAAAACTAATAAAAGCATTAACCTTACAGATGAGTGTCGTCTACATGAAGATGCCAGTGGATAATAATTCAGCAGCTGGTTCGGCTGACAGCGGTTATCTTATTGACCACAGTGCTGCGCTTTTACTGCTTAACCCTGAAGGTAAACTCGTTGCATTCTTAAATCCACCGCATGATCCGAAAACTATTGTTAATGATTTTCAGACGGTGGTTAACTTAAGAAACTAGTTGGCAGTTATCAGTAGGCAGTTTGCAGTTAAAAGCACACTGAAGTCATTCCTCGGCACACCACATCGCTGCCCCTCGGTAACCGCTCCTGCGTTACCCTAATAAGTTACATCCGTGTAACGATGCGTTGTCCTAGTACGACCACATGGATGGTGGAAGTGCAGATATTGCAGGAGCAAATATCTGTCCGTCCATCCATGTAGCTAACCGCACCGCCCTTCCTGGCTCCTTGCGGAATACGCTCCATCCATGGAGATTCACTGGAATTGTTCCTGACAATTCTCAGCATACACTCCATCCATGGAGATAAAAGACTGTTTTAAAAGCTGATATATTTTTAAAATTACTGCCTACTGCCAACTATCTTTTCTAAGGTGCGTCGTCTACCAGCACTTCCTTGGCTTCAACCAGAAAATCCTGCTTTTGAATATTCAATATCATCAAGGTGCTGCTAGCAATATAAATTGAAGAGTATGTACCAACAATAACTCCTATTATTAATGCCAGTGCAAAACCATGAATAATTTCACCGCCAAAAAAGAACAGGGAGAATAACACTAATAAAGTGGTGAACGATGTGATTAATGTGCGCGATAACGTCTGGTTAATAGAGATATTTAAGATGTCTTCTGCAGACGTTTTGCGTATATTTCGGAAGGTTTCACGAATACGGTCGAGAACGACAACGGTGTCATTTAGCGAATAACCAATCACCGCCAGAATGGATGCCAGTATAGTAAGATCAAACTCTATTTGAAATATTGCGAAAATGCCAATAGTAATAATGACATCATGAACCAAAGCAAGGATTGCGCCAACAGCCGATTTTAACTGGAAACGCAGGCTAATATAAATAAGAATGCCACCGAGAGCGACTAATAATGCAATGCCACCGTCATCTCGTAATTCATCACCTACCTGCGGGCCGACAAATTCAACACGGCGCATGCTTACTTCCTGTTGCGATGTTGTTTTCAGGACTGTTAATATGCTATCGCCAATAGCGGCTTTATTTATATCTTCGCGTGGTGCAATGCGCACAATAATGTCTTTTGATGAGCCAAAGTGCTGCACCTGTGCATCTTTAAATTTTGCATCGGCTAAAGCAGTTCTTACCTCATCAAGATTTACATCATCCTGGTAACCGGCCTCAATTAAATAACCGCCGGTAAAATCGATGCCCAGGTTTAGCCCGTTTACGACTATACCTCCCAGTGAGGCAATGATTAACAATACTGAAAAAATCATTGCCTGTTTTCTTTTGTTCATGAAGTTAATCAAAACTTTATTGCTTGTCTGTGTTTGTGACATATTACTTACCTGAAGCTGTTAAATTGTTTTTTATTGATTGTTTTTTATGGCTATCTCAATGTAAAAGAGCTGACCTTATATAGACAGTTTTTTAATATCGTGATTACCGTATAACAGATTAACCACTGCACGTGTGCCAACGATAGCAGTAAACATCGAGGTTACAATGCCAATGCATAAGGTGATAGCAAAACCTTTAACCGGCCCGGTACCCAGGGTGAATAATACAATGGCTGCAAGTAAAGTGGTGACGTTGGCGTCGGTAATTGTGCTGAACGCTTTTTCATAACCTGCATGAATGCTGGCCTGCGGTGAGTTTCCGTTTTTAATTTCTTCTTTTATCCGTTCAAAAATAAGTACATTAGCATCCACCGCCATACCCACGGTTAATACAATTCCGGCAATGCCCGGCAGGGTTAATGTTGCCTGTAATAGTGAAAGCACAGCAATAATGATGACCAGGTTTGCGGTTAATGCAATATTGGCGATAAGGCCAAAACCTTTGTAATAAACCGTCATAAATACCAGTACCAGACAGAAGCCGATAATAACGGACATGAAACCTTTGTTTATATTGTCTTTACCCAGGCTTGGACCGACGGTGCGTTCCTCTATTATTTCAACCGGTGCACGTAAGGAACCCGCGCGTAGTAATAAAGCCAGGTCGCGGGCTTCCTGTGATTCCAGTCCGGTTATCTGGAAGCGGTTGCTGAACTGGCCCTGGATGGTTGCAACGTTGATAACTTCTTTTGATGTTGTACGATGCTTTGTAGTGATATCATCAACTTTTTTGGTTTCAATTTTGTTTTCAATATACACCACACCCATAGGATTACCGATGTTGTCACGAGTGGTATCTCCCATCTTGTTGGCGCCTTTGCCGTTTAGCCTGACCGACACTGCGGGTGTGCCCTTCTGACTATCAAAAGTGGAGGCGGCATCAATAATCTGGTCACCGGTAACGATGACTCGACGATTTAACAAGACCGGACTACCATCACGTTCATGGTAAAGAATTGCGTTAAGCGGCGTACGCCCGCTTTTTTCGGCTTCAAGCCAGTCGGCACGTGTGCCTTCAGCCAGTCTGAACTCAAGTGTTGCGGTTGCACCAAGAATTTTTTTCGCACCGGCAGTATCCTGTATGCCGGGCAATTGAACAACGATGCGTGAGCTGCCCTCTTGCTGGATTACAGGCTCGGCAACACCCAGTTCGTTGACACGATTGCGCAGGGTAATAATGTTTTGCTGAAGGGCTGATTTCTTTTCATTTCTTATCGCGACTTCAAGCAGTGTCGCATTAATGGTTAAGGTTCCTTCATTTTCAGTAAATTCCAGATCACGAAATTGTCGAGGTAATACCTCAGCGGCCTGCTGTAGGTTGGCTAGTTCACGGAAAGTAATGTGTAAGCCAGTATCATCACGACGTACACCACGGTAGCGAATTTTTTCATCACGCAAATAGCTGCGTATATCCGATAACATGCTTTCTTCCAGGCGTTTAATAGCGGCTACCATGTCTACTTCCATTAGAAAATGTACACCACCTCGCAAATCCAGTCCTAAATACATGGGGTCAGCACTTAAGGCGCGTAACCAGTCAGGCGTTGCCGGTGCCAGGTTAAGTGCGATTAAGTACTGTTTGTCCAGTGCCTGTTTCAATGCTTCAGCAGCAACCAGCTGTGTTTCTGTATCATTGAAACGAACCAGGATGCGACCCTGTTCGACCTCGCTCGACTTAATGGTTATCTGTTTATTATTGATGGCCTGCTCTACAGTCAGTTTGTCTTCTTCAGTTAACGATTTTGTACGATGGCTAATTTGAACCGCAGGGTCTTCACCGTACAGGTTAGGTAAGGCATAGATACTGGCTAAAAGCAGTACCGCAACGAGTAATATATATTTCCACAGTGGATATTGATTCAGCATGGCTGAGTGTTCCCGATTATTTTTTTATAGTGAATAATTAATGGTTGACGTTTTCGCTTCAAAAAGATTTAACGGTCTTTATATAAACGTCAACTTTGCTCTTTAATAGTACCTTTAGGCATTATTGTTTGTACTGCACTTTTCTGTATTTTTAATGAAACCTCTTTGGCAATTTCCAGTGTAATAAAATCATCATTGATGTTGGTGACTTTACCCAGAATCCCACCAGAGGTTAAAATTTCTTCGCCTTTTTGCAGATCATTTACCAATTTTTTATGTTCTTTCTGGCGTTTGCTTTGTGGGCGAATCAGGAAAAAATAAAATAATACTACCAGTCCAATCGGCAATATTAATGAAGCCAATGGATCTGCTGATTGTGTAGCAGCTGCGCCGGCATCAGCCATTGCGTCAGAAATGAAAAAACTCATGTTTAACCTCTTAAATAAATAATTAGACGCTTATCAACGTTCTTTAATGGCGCGGTATTATGCCATAAATGAGGGCGTTTCTGTGGTTTTTATTGGTAATTATTAATAAGGCGTCCATGATAAACATACAGCCAGCATGTGCTGCTCTGAAAGGCTGAGTTCGACGCTTATCGTACAGTCAAAAACATTAAAAGCGTTTTTCACCATAGAGGCGCAGAGGACACAGAGAAAAACATTTAAGATTTATTGTTAGCTGCGCCGCAGGCGAAGCTAACAATAAAATTCTTCCACTGTGTCCTCTGTGCCTCTGTGGTGAATCGTTTTTGACTTGTTTTTGAACTGGCGTTATTCGCCGAAATTGCTCACGTATTTACTGACAGGTTTGCATAAAACCCATTTACATAGGCATCAAAACGATCTTCTTCGATGGCTGAACGAATATCCGACATTAGCTGCTGATAATAATACAGATTGTGAATAGTGTTTAAGCGCGAGCCTAATATTTCACCGCATTTATCCAGATGGCGTAGATAAGAACGAGAATAATTCTGGCAGGTGTAACACTGACAGTTTTCGTCAACTGGACGGATATCATCCTGGTAACGGCTGTTTCTGATTTTCAAAATGCCCGTAGAGGTATAAAGAAAACCGGTACGAGCGTGGCGTGTTGGAATGACACAGTCAAACATATCGATACCGCGTTTAACGGCTTCAATAATATCCTCAGGTCGACCTACCCCCATCAGGTATCGAGGTTTATCTGCGGGTAATTCAGGTACGGTGAAATCAAGTACCTGGTTACGCTCTTCCATGGGTTCGCCAACGGACAGGCCGCCTATAGCGTAACCGTCAAAATTCAGTTTCGCCAGGCCATGTGCAGACTCATGGCGTAATGTTTCGTACATACCACCCTGGACAATGCCAAATAATGCGGAGGCATTACCCTGATGGGCTATTTTACAACGATCGGCCCAGCGTAGAGATAACTGCATCGATTCCATGGCTTCCCGTTCAGTTGCCGGGTATGGCGTACATTCATCGAAAATCATGACAATATCAGAACCCAGTTCCTGCTGGATCTGCATCGAATATTCAGGAGTTAGCTCTATTTTGCGTCCATCTACCGGGGAATTAAATAATACACCCTGCTCGGTAATTTTTCGCATTTTTGCCAGACTGTAAACCTGGAATCCACCTGAATCTGTCAGAATAGGCTTTTCCCAATGCATAAAATCATGCAGGTCACCGTGTTTACGAATAATTTCAATACCGGGACGCAACATTAAATGAAAGGTATTGCCCAGGATAATCTCAGTGCCAATGCCGGTCAGCTCCTCAGGCGTCATCGCTTTAACCGTGCCATAAGTACCTACTGGCATAAACGCCGGTGTTTCAATGCTGCCGCGCTCAAAACATAGCTGACCTCTTCGCGCACCATTATTTTGTTTAGATAATTTAAATAACATCAATGCTTTACAATATAGTTTTAAGTTATAAGTTTAAAGTGATAAGTATTCAGGTTGCAACAACTTTTAACTTAAAACTTGCAACTTGTAACTTATAACTAGCTAATAAACATCGCATCGCCATAACTAAAAAAGCGGTATTCCTCGGCCACTGCTTCTGTGTAACAACGCATCATCTCATCTTTACCTGCAAATGCGCTAATTAGCATTAATAATGTTGATTCCGGTAAATGAAAATTAGTGATCAAAACATCAACGCTTTTGAACTGATAACCTGGATAGATAAATATATTGGTTTCACCAGCATATGTTTTCAATTGACCGTTTTGCGAGGCAGCTTCCAGTGAACGCACCGTTGTCGTGCCTACAGCAATAATTCGGCCGCCATATTGCCGTGTATGTTGGCATTTATCGACCGTTTGTTGTGGTACAACGAGATATTCATAATGCATTTCATGGTCTTCAATCTGCTCACTTCGTACCGGTTGAAAAGTCCCTGCGCCGACGTGAAGGGTGACAAATGCAGACTCCACGCCTTTATCTTTAAGCTTATTGAGTAACATCTCATCAAAATGTAAACCAGCTGTAGGTGCGGCTACGGCACCAGGATTGTCGGCATAAACGGTCTGATATCGAGAAAAATCATCTACGGTATCTACACGGCTAATATAGGGTGGTAATGGCATATGACCGATGTTTTCCATAATCTCTGCCATGGTACTGCCGGTCTCTGAGCTGAGTAAAAATAAATCCCCTTCACGGCCTTCAACTGAAACGGTAAATTGTTGTTGCTTACCCTGATTTTCTTTTTCTGGATCGCATAGTGTGAGCTTGCTACCGGGTTTTGGTGTTTTACTGGCTTTTACATGGGCGAGGCATCGAAACTCGGAAGTTAGTCGTTCGATCAATATTTCAACTTTGCCGCCGGTGTCTTTGTAACCATAAATGCGTGCAGGAATGACTCGGGTGTTGTTAAAGACCAGCAAATCGCCTGGATTTATCAGATCGATGATATTGCTAAATTGAAGATGTTTGATATTTTGAGTTGCACGCGAGTAATGTAATAAACGACTCTGTGAACGTACTTCACTGGGTTTTTGTGCGATTAGTTGCTGAGGAAGTTTGTAATGGAATTCGCGTGTTTTCATGAAAAGAAAGTTGGCTGAAAAGCAGTTGGCAGTTGGCAGTAATTTTAAAAAGTTACGGCTGCTTTTAAAGCTGTTTTTCGCTTTTAACTTATAACTGCAAATTTATAACTGATAACTTCTTTTTAGCCAACTGCCAACTTTCTTCTAATCTGAGCTCATTTTACCCACAGCGCAACTAACAAATGATTTAGCTTTGGCTTTAGCCGCTTTCAGGCCGTCTGCTGTGCCGCATTCAGGATAACCCAGTTTTAGTAATAATTGAGTGACTTCCGCTCTATTAGCTTCAGCATTAGACTCATCACCCGTTATGCTAACAATGCCACGTTCGACATCAACCTGACAGTCGCTGACTGCTTCCAGTTCATTTAAGCGTCTGGTAATGGTGCCCGCACAACCACCACATTTTATATTTTCTACTGAAATTTCGTATGTCATTTTCATCATTTTTGTCTTGAGTCTATCGGATTTAGCAATCCATAAATTGACGAATGCCGCCAATGTTATGCACCTGATCAAAGCCGAGCCGATCCAGATAGTTTTTAACCATACCAGAGCGAGCGCCCGTGCGGCAATACAGTAACACAGGTTTTGAGCTATCGATATCGTCTTTCAGGTATTGAAAGTTATCAATCGGCATATTCACTGCGCCACGTAAAGCACCATGGCTGAACTCTATAGCTGAGCGCACATCAATAAGCTGCCCGCCTTCACTTAATATTTTCTGTACAACATTACAACAGTATTTTTCGAATATCATAAAACAAATAGCGGTAGAAATATTAACGCTTTATAATACAGGAAAAACACTGCACTATCAATACGTTATGAATAGTCGCTAATTTGCAGCTATTACCCCTGATATCTCATAGAATTGCAGGATTTTACTAAAATATAAAAGCCTCAGATTGAAAAATCCTATGATGAATGTACTGCTATGAAATATCAGGGTTAAATGTAATAGAGGAGCCCTTACTATTCATGCCGTTCTAATGTTGATATTTATCCGCTTCTAGTCAAAATGGTATGATGAGCACATTAGATCAGTTAAATGTCGATAACACCTTTACCAGATTGCCAGAAATCTTTTTTCAAGCACAAACCAAAAGCTTTGTCTGAAGACTATGACTGAAACGCGATTAGAAAGGCACGGGATGAAAAGGATTATTCTGAAATAAGTAACTTAATGAAAATGTTGAGTCATCCTTTTGAAAAACATCTAGAGTTTGAACACTATGCAGGTCATCCGCCTGAATGGGTACAGCAAATCGAAGTGAGCTGCTCGTCATAAGAAATCAAGTAAATGGTCAAATGAATGAATTGTTAGTAACACTTTATTATGTGCATGATCCTATGTGCAGCTGGTGCTGGGGCTTTCGTCCGGTATGGACTAAGGTGCAGGATGAGTTAAAAAATAAAGTTCATATCCAGTATGTTTTAGGCGGATTGGCTCCGGATACAGATCTGCCAATGTCTGAGAACATGCGGGTCAGTATTCGTGATAACTGGCAACGAATTCAGCGAGAAATTCCTGGTATTGAATTCAACTATGATTTCTGGACACTTTGCCAGCCACGCCGTTCAACATACCCTTCCTGTAGAGCAGTTATCGCCTGTAAAATACAACAGCCACTGTTAGAAAAAGACATGATATTGGCCATTCAACAGGCATATTACCTTGATGCGAGAAACCCTTCTGATGAAGAGATATTAATACAATTGGCTGATGATATAGGGCTTAACACTGATTCATTTGTACACGATTTTAAAAGCAAAACATGCACCAAAGCGTTAGAAAGAGAGCTGTTACTGGCTAGAAGGTTGTATGTGAGCAGTTTTCCAGCTCTGGTTTTATCTCAAGGTAGTACAGAGAGTGCAATACATATTGATTACAACAGTAGTGATAATATTATTAAACAAATATTTCAAATTTAAATGCGTCATAGATTTTGCTTGATAAAAACTCAACTACTATGGACTGAAAGTCCATAGGTTGTTTAAGAGTGATTAAAAATCACATCTAGTACCTGTCATCTCGACCATAGGG
>RCNG010001510.1_pt1 | contig 11559 bp, 8 predicted proteins | sample 2041371 | NCBI WGS metagenome assembly RCNG01 (sample SAMN09708227, study PRJNA481090) | Marine sediment metagenome, whole genome shotgun sequencing project. | biome: marine sediment; feature: ocean; material: sediment; isolation source: Sewage treatment plant 1 marine sediment (STP1) ... | reverse complement strand
AAGTCGGTGTTGGCCTCGCCAAATCGTTCCGTCTCGATCGGTTCGCGGACGAATGCCCGCACCACCCGGATGCCGCTGATCTGTTCGCGTAGCACCTTGTTGACGGTGTCGAGCTTCTTCTGCATCGAGCGGAACCCGGGCACCATGTGCGAGAGCAGGAATCCGATCACTGCGACGAGTGCAATCACGGTGACCGCCACCAGCCAGGCAAGGCCGACATCCTCTCGCAGCGCCATGAAGATGCCACCAACCATCATGATCGGCGCGGCGATCAGCATGGTGAACGTCGTGAGCACCAGCATCTGGACCTGTTGGACGTCGTTCGTGTTGCGGGTGAGGAGCGACGGTGCGCCAAATCGTGCCATCTCGCGGCTCGAGAACGAGATGACCCGGTGGAAGATCGCGGACCGGACATCGCGCCCGAACGCCATCGCGGTCCGTGCGCCGAAGTACACCGCCGTCACCGTGGTGGCCGCCTGGACGAGCGACACGAGCAGCATCACCGCTCCGATGCGAAGGATGTAGTCGGTGTCGCCGAGTACGACGCCGTTGTCGATGAGGTCCGCGTTGAGGCTCGGCAGATAGAGGGCGGCGATCGTCCCGACGGTCTGGAGCACGACCACGATCACGATCTCTCGTCTGTACGGCCTGAGGAAGCGACGGAGGATTCGAAGGAGCATCAGGCAGTGGCCTTGTCGTCTGGCGCTGCGATGCCGTTGAGGAGAATCGAAACTATTTCGTTGGGGGTCGGCTTCTCCTTCGGCGCCAAGAGGGTATGACCGCTCGCGAGCACGAACCCTTGGAACGCCACCGCGGCGCGCTCAGGAGCGATGCGCAGGCGGTCCTCATGTCGCTGGAGCAGGGTGGTGAGTGCGGCTCTGGTGGCTGCGTTAGCCTCGATCACGTATTGCCTGGCCCCGGCCGGCGGTCCGGACGAAGGCGATCGTACCTCGCGAAGCATCCCGAAGAGAGCCATGACACGCTCGCTACGTGCCAGCAAGATCCGTGCCGCGTCCTCGAGCTGGGCATCCATGGGGATCGTCGACGGGATTGCCGCGAGTGCCTGCCGGACCGGTTCCGGGTCCATGCTGGCCTTGACGGCCTCATGGATCACGGACGGCTTGTCTGCAAAGACACGGAAGATCGTCCCTTCGGCGATCCCGGCGGCTTCGGCCATTTCCCGCGTCGTGACGGCCGGTCCCTTCTCCAACAGGAGGGGCATGACGGCCTCGATGATCGCGCGGCGGCGATCGTCGGGCGGCAGCGGCTCAGCTCGTTCGTGCTTCTCGGTCACCAGCGCAGTATACATGAGTGAGCGCTCACTCAGTTCGGTTCGTTGTTGTGCCGAGCGGGTTCGTTTCGGCGAGTCCGTGCGGCCTATCGAGTCCAGGGGTCCCCGACGTCCGGGTCGATTCCTGTACGTTCGATCGCGTCTCGAACGACGCTTGGGTCGATGCGCTGGTCCTTGGCCAGGGCCGAGAGCGTTGCAACGACGAGGTGGTCGGCGTCGGTCTCGAAGAACTCTCGTAGTGATTCGCGTGTGTCGCTCCGCCCGAATCCATCGGTCCCCAGCGACGTGTACGAGCGCGGCACCCAACGTGAGATCTGGTCGGGGACGGTCCTCATGTAGTCGGTCACCGCGATCACCGGACCGAGCGTGCCCTCGAGCTGGCGCGTCACGTACGGGATCCGTGGGCCCTCGCCGGGGTGGAGGTAGTTCCACCGTTCGACGGAAAGCGCCTCTTCCCTGAGGCGCTTGTATGACGTCGCGCTCCACAGCTCGGCACCGACGCCGTATTCCTCGGCGAGAATTGCTTGTGCCTCGCGAGCGGCCTTGTGGGCCGGACCGGAGAACAGGATCGTCGCTCGATACTTGGCCCCGGTCGGCGCGGACGCCCACTTGTAGAGGCCCTCGATGATTCCCTGATCCGATCCCTCCGGCTTGGGCGGCTGCGCGTAGCTCTCGTTGTACAAGGTCAGGTAGTAATAGACGTCCTCGTTGTCGACGTACATGCGCTTGAGGCCGTGGTCGATGATGGTTGCCAATTCGTACGCGAACGCGGGGTCGTAGGCCTGACACGACGGGATCACCGAGGCGAGCACGTGGCTGTGGCCGTCCTGATGCTGGAGACCCTCGCCGACCAGTGTGGTGCGCCCGGACGTTGCCCCGAGCAGGAACCCGCGGGCCCGCGAATCCGCCGCGGCCCAGAGCAGGTCGCCGACACGCTGGAAGCCGAACATCGAGTAGTAGGTGTAGAACGGGACCATCGGCACACCACGGGTGGCGTACGACGTGCCTGCAGCGATCCAGCTCGCCGTCGATCCCGCCTCAGTAATGCCCTGCTCGAGGATCTGGCCGTCCTGCGACTCCTTGTACGACAGGATGAGCTTGTGATCGACCGGCTCGTAGAGCTGACCCTGCGAGGCGTAGATCTGGAGCTCCTTGAAAAGAGCATCCATGCCGAACGTGCGGCCCTCATCGGGGATGATCGGCACCACGCGGCGGCCCAGTTGGTCGTCGCGGGCCAGGCTTCGCAACAATCGCGTGAATACACCGGTCGTGGATGCCTCGGCATCACCCGACCCAGCGTCGAATTCGGCAAACACTGCAGGATCGGGCATTTCGATCGGCGTCCGGATGCCGAGCGTCCGGCTGGGAACCGGACCGTTCAACGCGTCTCGGCGCTCGACCAGATACCGGTACTCAGGAGAATCAACGGGTGGTCGGTAGTACGGCGGATTGTCGAGTTCGAGCACCTCGTCCGGGATCTCGTCGTTCAACGAGAGCAGGTCGCGCATGCCGTGCAGCTGGTCCTTCGTGAGGTTCTTGATCGAATGCGTGGCGTTCTTGCCCGCGACATCCGGTCCGAGCGTCCAGCCCTTGATGGTCTTGGCGAGAATGACGGTCGGAGCGCCCTTCAGCTCGGTCGCGGTCTTGTAGGCCGAGTAAATCTTTCGATAGTCGAGGCCGCCGCGCCGCAGACGCCAAATGTCGTCGTCGGTCATGTCGCGCACGAGTTCGGTCAAACGCGGATCCTTGCCGAAGAAATTCTCGCGCACGTACGCGCCCGACTCAGCCTTGTACCGCTGGTACTCACCGTCGACCGTCGAGGTCATCACGTCGATGAGGGCGCCATCGGGATCCTTGGCGAGCAACGGGTCCCATCCGGAGCCCCAGATGACCTTGATCACGTTCCACCCGGCGCCGCGGAACATGGCTTCGAGTTCCTGGATGATCTTGCCGTTGCCGCGGACGGGCCCGTCGAGGCGCTGCAGGTTGCAGTTGATCACCCAGGTGAGGTTGTCGAGCTTCTCGCGCCCCGCCAGCGAGATCGAGCCGAGCGTCTCAGGCTCATCGGTCTCTCCGTCGCCGAGGAACGACCACACGCGCGATCCCGCCGTGTCGTCGAGGCCACGGTTCTCGAGGTACTTCAGGAACTGGGCGTGGTAGATCGAGTTGATCGGGCCGAGGCCCATCGAGACCGTCGGGTACTCCCAGAATTCGGGCATGAGCCGCGGGTGCGGATAGCTCGACAGCCCGGGCTCGCCGATCTCGCGACGGAAGCGATCGAGGTCACCCTCGTCGAGGCGGCGCTCGAGAAACGCCCTCGCGTAAACACCGGGAGAGGCATGGCCCTGGAAGTACACATGGTCACCCGGCAGTCCGTCGGCGGTGCCGCGGAAGAAGTGGTTGTAGCCAACTTCATAGAGCGTCGCCGAAGAGGCGAAGGTCGACAGGTGGCCACCGATGCCGGGGGCAGCCCGGTTCGCACGGATGACCATGACGGCGGCATTCCACCGGATGAACCGGCGTATGCGCTTCTCGAGTTGGGCGTCGCCTGGGAACGGCACCTCGTCCTCGGGTGGGATGGTGTTGACGTAGGGCGTCGAGACGGCGCCCGGGACCGAGATGTGGTCTTTGGCGGCACGCTCCAAGAGGCGTGCCACGAGATAGCGCGCGCGGTTCGGGCCGTCGGTCGAGACGACCGAATCGAAGGCCTCGAGCCATTCGCCCGTTTCGGCGGGATCGGTGTCGATGCGGGGGCCGGTGTAACCGTCGATGGAAGTGGGTGGTTCGCTCATATCCCTGAATCGTTGGGTTGCAGGGGTTTGAGCGTACCGAGTTGCGCGGTCTTGAGCGACGCGAATCCACGGAAGAGGCGGGGAATGGGCACGGATCGGCGCATCCATCCGGTGTGCCAACCGTCCACGTGCTCTGCGTGGCGCCGGCCGATGCACTGTCTTCTGCTGCGAAACACGTCGCTCGGATGTGCAACGACGGGCCGCCCAATCGCTCGGAGCCCCCTGGCGTCGCTCACCTCACTTGGGGCGGAGTTCCTGTGCCGACATCGGCCGTTCTAACCGAACGCGGCGGTTTTGGGGTCCGGGTGCGCCGCCCAACCGAGGGCGGGTCTGGTCGCCGCTGATGGTGCCATGAGGTCGAAGAAGGAGATCACTGTGTCAGATTCCAAGAACTCACCGTTGTCGGAGCAGGCATACGCGTTGGGTGTCCAGGCGTACATCTGGGGATATCCGATGGTCGTGATGCAGAAGAGTCGCGACGCGATGACCAAGGGTGGTGATGCGCCGGTCACCGCTGAGCAGTTCAACAAGACGGGACAGCTCTTCGCTCCAGTGAATCAGGTGGCCAATGCTTGGGGCATGCTCGGCCCCCAGTTCTCTGCTGTTCAGTCGGGGAACAGTGATACGCAGTACTCCGTAACGTGGTTCGACGCCTCAGATGAGCCGTTCGTCTTGCACCTTCCCGATATGAAGGGCCGGTACTACACGTTCCAGTTCATCGACGCCTTCACCAACAACTTCAACTATGCGAGCACGCGGACGATGGGGTCTCAGGGCCAGGACTATGCGCTCGTTGCTCCGGGCTGGAAAGGCAGACTGCCTTCGGGCGTCACCCGCGTGGACTGTCCCACCCCGACGGGCTTCATAATCGGGCGCATCTTCGTTGCCTCGCAGGCGGACGTCGCCGCTGTGAATGCGCTCCAGAAGCAAGTCGCGATGACCCCGCTGAGCAGCTTCGGCAAGTCGTACGACCCGCCAAAGGTTCCGGTCGTTCCGGCCAAGGCCTACTCAGGCGATTTGGCGTTCTTCGAGCAGCTTGGTGACACACTCGTCGCGAACGGGGCACCCATTGCCGACGCCGGCTTGCTCGGCCTGCTGGAGAACATCGGGTTGACGGTCGATCACGGGTTCGATGCCTCCGGACTCATCGATGGGGAGAAGGACGCGCTCAAGCGAGCTGCCACCGACGGTGAGGCGATACTGGCGGCCAAGGCTGCCGCCATGGGCAAAGAGGTGAATGGCTGGCAGCTGTCGCCGGTGTTCGACGAGTACTTCGGCACCAGCTATCTCTTCCGTGGAGCGGTCGGCTACCAGGCCATGTTCGTGAATACGCCGATCGAGGCGTACTACCCCGCCGTGTACGCCGACCTGACGGGTTCGGCGCTCGACGGCTCCGCTCACGAGTACACGATCACGTTCCCGAAAGGCGACACGCCGCCGGTGGGCGCCTTCTGGTCGGTGACGATGTACGGCGCCAAGAAGCGGCTGATGGTCACCAATTCGATCGACCGCTACAAGATCGGCAGCGCCGACAACCTCAAACCCGACGCCGACGGATCGGTGACGATCCGGATTCAGCACAAATCCCCCGGCAAGAACGATGAGTCGAACTGGCTGCCCGCTCCGGATGCGCCGTTCTACATGCTGTTCCGCATGTACTTGCCCAAGATCGAGGTTCTGAACGGCCAATACGAGCTTCCGGGGATCCAACAAGCCAAGTAGATCCAACGGAACGACCGCGAAGACCGAGCGGTTCAGGTCGCGGGGGCTGGACTGTTCCGGCGGCCGGTGGAGATGCGCGTCTCCCGAGGTACCAGCGCCGGTTGGCCGTTCCGGACTACCAGGGCGGGGCGTGGATCGCCGGCCGGATGAATCTCCGGCGGTGCGGGGGGCTAGAGGGATCGATCGCGAACCCGCGTCCGTGCACAACCACGTGATGATGGAACCAGCACAGCGTGGTGAGGTTGTGCTCGCTCGTGACGCCGCTTTCTGACCACGGGACGATGTGGTGCGCCTGGAGTCGGTAGCGGCTGGTGCAGCCTTCGACCGTGCAGAAGCCGCCGTCACGCTGGAGCACGAATCGGCGGAGCCTTGGCGGCACGACTCTGGTTCGGCGGCCCATGTTGATCGGCTCTCCGGACGCGCCGCGGGCGGTTACTTCGATGATCCCGTCACACAGGATCGCTTCGATCGTGGAAGGGCCGACGCGCGGGCCCGCCTCGATGACGACACCCGACTCGCCGTTCGTGGCGGCCGCCCGGTTGGCATCCACGAAGACCGTGAGGAGCGGCGTGGCCGAGTCGATCGAGGCGCCGTCGCCTCCGGCAAGGCTGTCGAGGCTCATTGTCCACAGGGCATCGGCATACCGGGTGGTCCTGGATCGGTTGCCGTCCGGGTCTTCGGGAAGCTCGTCGCACTTGGCGTCGAGCGCCTCCACGAAGACGCGCCCGGCCGGTCCGGGAAGCGAGCCGTGGACCCGCCACGATGACTCATCCAGATTCGGCTGAGCAGCGAGGTAGCGGGTCTCGACGGCCTCGCGCTCCGTGGCTCGGGTGGTACGGCGGCGGCAAGCGACGAGGCGCTGGATCCCGGCGATGTCGTACCGTGCCATTTCGTCGAGGATCTCGCCATCCTCGCTCGGGTCTGCGATGCGCGCCACCGCTGCGATGCGATCGAAGCTGATCGATCCGTCGGCTGCGCCGGACTCGACAATCGGGAGACCTTCGAGGCGATGCGTCGTCGAGACCAGCGTCTTGGCGGTGTCGGGGGAGACGTCGAGGCGACCGGTTACCCACTCGACCATGGAGCGACATCCGTCGGCCATCGGCGCCTGGCGGCGGTCGGCTTCGCGGATCAGGGTCATCTGCGCCGCTCTGATCCGGGCGATCGCCGCCTCGCCACGAGCAAGTCGCTGCTCGATGGTGTCCATCGTGAGGGTGTCGTTGCCGACCATGGAGACAACGTATCAGCCATCGATGACAGAAATGCAGGTTCGGGACATCAACTACCGGGTTGATGCTCGGCGGTGGACTGCTGCGATTCTCGCTACTCAGAAACGTGAATCATCAGGCCTCTGCGTTACCCGGCGACGTCGTCCTGTCCCACGAATCGTTCGATTCGGAGACGAGCTGCCAACCCGCCGGCAACTCCGTTTCGAGCGCCGAATTCTTGAGCCCGCTCCTCGCCCATGTAGCGGGCACCGATGGCGGTAGCAGCGCGTCGCACCTCGTCGAGGTCGTCGATCATTTCGACCACTCCCTCGACCATCACATACCCGTATGGCGGCTCCTGGTGGTCGACGACCAGTGATGCCCTCGCATCAGCCCTGAGGTTGCGAGCCTTCACACTCTTGTGCCAGGTGTTGAAGACGAGATCCTCACCCTCGACGATGAACCACACCGGAACGACGTGTGGGCGTCCGTCGGGCCGGACGGTGGCAAGCTTCCCGGTGCGAGTTCCGGTTGCGAGGAACACCAGGGCTTCCTGTCGTGTCATGTCGTTCATGGGCTTCGAGCCTATTCGGCCTCAGGCACGGTGAGCGCGGTTTCCACCGGCGGACGCATCTTCTCCAGTCAACCGACCGACTCCGACACGCCGGAGCGCTCGGCAGCCGCGACCGGCGCTTCACTGCGCCGCCGGCGGAGCCAATTGACCACGAGGCTGTTCAGCCGATCGGTCTCGATGAGGAACGCGTCGTGACCCTGCGGTTCATCGAGGAGCGCAAACTCACCGTCACCGAGCGATCGCGCCAACGCCTCGCCCTCACCCACGGGGTAGAGGACATCGGAGGAGATGCCGACGACGAGCGCTGGGGTCTTGACATGACGAAGCACCGCCTCGGTGGGTCCACGGCTTCGGCCGAGGTCGTGGCCGTCCATGGCGGCGAGCAGCGTGAGGTACGTGTTGGCGTCGAACCGCTCGACGAGCTTGGTACCTTGGTGACGGAGATAGGACTGCACGGCGAAACCGCCTTCACCCTGCTCGACGCGGCCGAACCGGGAGGCGAAGTTCTCCGGACTCCGGTAGCTGCACATAGCGATCATGCGGGCGGTGGCCAGACCGTTGTGAGGGCCCCTGCCATTGCGATAGTGCCCGCCTCGGAACCCGGGATCGGTCACGATGGCATGCCGCTGGGCCTCGGACAGACCAACCGCCCAGGGGGACTGCGCAGCGCCGATGCCGATCGGGACGATCGCATCGACGCGTTCTGGATACATGAGGGCCCACTCGAGCGACTGCATTCCGCCCATCGATCCACCAATGACGAGCCGCAGCCGCGCGACCCCGAGGTGGGTGAGGGTCAGCGCTTGGAGGCGAACCATGTCGCGGATCGAGACGTCAGGGAAGTCCGGCCCGTAGGGAGCGAGACGCCCCGGTCGCGGGGTTGTGGGCCCGGTGGTGCCGGAGCAACCGCCGAGCACGTTGATCGCGACGATGTAGTCGCGCGCTTGGTCGAAGACCCTTTCGGGTCCGAACAGGCCGTCCCACCAGTCGTCCGCATCTGCGGAGCCGGTGAGCGCGTGACAGATCAGGGTCGCCTCGGCCTTCGGCTCGCCCCACGTGCGGTATGCAACTCGCACTCCGTCGAGGCTTCCCCCTCCTTCGAGGGGGAAGACACCCGGGAGGTCGAGGTACTGGGTGGTCATGCCGCTGCCTCATCGAGGCCCGCTCGTGCGAAGGCGGTCGCGAAGTCGGCGATGATGTCCTCGATGTGCTCGATGCCGACCGAGACCCGGATCAGGTCGTCGGTGACACCGGCCGACTGCTGCTCCTCTGCGGACAGCTGCTGGTGCGTCGTTGACGCCGGGTTGATGACCAAGGTCTTCGCATCGCCGACGTTCGCGAGGTGTGATGCCAATTCAACCGAGTCGATGAACCGCTGGGCAGCCTTGGCACCGCCGCGGATGCCGAACGAGAGGACCGAGCCGTATCCGTTGGTGAGGAGGCGCTTCGCCGTTTCGTGATCCGGATGGTCGACGAGGCCCGGGTAGTTGACCCACTCGACCGTTGGGTGGATCTGGAGCCAGGTGGCGAGTTCCAGGGCATTGTCGACGTGGCGCTGGACTCGCAGCGACAGTGTCTCGACTCCTTGCAAGAGGAGGAAGGAGTTGAATGGGCTGAGGCAGGCACCGATATCGCGAAGCCCCTCGACCCGCGCCCGGATCGCGAAGGCGATGTTCCCGAACGGGCTGTCTGGGCCGAACGTCTCTGCGAAGCGCAGCCCGTGGTAGCCGGGGGACGGCTCTGTGAAGGTGGGGAAGCGCCCGTTCGACCAGTCGAAGTTGCCGGAATCGACGATGATTCCACCGATCGAGTTGCCATGACCGCCAATCCACTTGGTCGCTGAGGCCACCACGATGTCGGCACCGTGATCGATCGGCCGGCAGAGGTAGCCGGCGGCGCCGAACGTGTTGTCGACGACGAGCGGCACCCCAGCGTCGTGCGCCACCCGGGCGAGCTCGGGGAGATCGGCGACGTTGAACCGGGGGTTGCCGATCGACTCAAGGAAGAGCGCCTTCGTGCGGTCGTCGATGCGGCTCGCGAAGTCGGCCGGGTCGTCGCCTTTGACGAACCGGACCTCGATGCCGAGCCGGTCGAACGTCACCTTGAACTGGTTGTACGTCCCCCCGTAGAGATAGGAGGTCGACACGATGTTGTCGCCGGCCTCGGCGAGCGTCGTTAAGGCCGTGAACTGCGCCGCCTGCCCGCTCGCCGTCGCCACGGCAGCGACGCCTCCCTCGAGGGCGGCGATCCGCTTCTCGAACACGTCGGTTGTCGGGTTCTGGATGCGCGTGTAGATGTTCCCGAACTCTTCGAGGGCGAACAGCTTTGCGCCGTGCTCGGAGCTGTCGAACGTGTAGGACGTGGTCTGGTAGATCGGAACAGCCCGTGCGTTGGTGCCCGGCGCCGGTTCCTGCCCTGCGTGGACCTGCAGAGTCTCGTATCGGTAGTCGCTCATCTGTTTCCCTCCCGGGGATCGGTGTCTGTGATCGGTCGGGGAGGGTCGTCCAACGAAAACGATCCGCCCCGTTGCCGGTGCGGATCCTTCGTTGGTCAGTTGGTGGTCGGTGCTACGCGACGACTCCACACGGCTTCATATGGGCCATGGGCATCATCATGTTGGTGCGTGCAGCGGTCATTGGCGTGGGAAGGTAGTGCCGGCGTCGGTCGCATGTCAAGGCTTGTCCGAGGGCTTGCATCTCATCCGGCATCGGTGACCGCTCGAACGACGGCCGCGGTGGCCTCGATGATGACTTCCTGCTGCTCTTCGCGAGTGATCGTTGCGGGGTTGTCGCCACGCTGGTCGCCGTACCAGCCGAAGTAGGAATGATTCCCCCCTTCTGCGGCAACGAACGTGCTGTCGGCGGGCAGGTTCGGGCGCGAGCCTTCGATGTCTTCAACGGTCGTGAGACCGTCGAGCGTTCCGAAGATTGATGCCACGGCGCCGGTCCATGGGGCCAGGTCGACACCGTCTTGCGGGTAGGCGGCCCAGAGCGCCAGGCCGCCGATCGTGTCCCGGTGGTCGGCCGCGTATCCGGCGGCCATGACGCCGCCAAGCGAGTGCCCGGCGATGGTCCACGTCTCGATCTCGGGGTACGCGTCGATGACACCGTCGGCCCGGTTCTTCCCGAGGATCGCAAGGCTGAACGGCATTGGCACGATCGCCACGAAGGTCCCGTCCTCCGCAAGCGCCCGTGCCGCCGGGGCATAGGAGCGCGGCTCCACAAAGGCCCCGGGGTAGATGATGACGCCGTCGGTCGCTGGATCGGCGGGCGTAAACGTGATCGGTCGCCCGTCGTTGACGGTGACCGACGGGCTTGAATCCATGGCCGGCAGCGCTTCCGGCATCGGGCCCTTGGTCAGGACCGGAGGGACGATCAGAACGACGGCGAGCGCAAGCACGGCGAGCGCCGCCGCCACGATCCCGATGATCGTCATCACACGCCGCATGCTGTCGCTCTCCTCCGCCCTCGTGATCTGTTCATTGCCATTCTCGCGGACTGCACATTCGTTTCAGCGTTTCGCCCGATCGAAGCGACGGAGGGTGTTCTCTCTCGCTACGGCATGGTTGACGATTGGATAGGGGTAGGTGTCGCCGAGGGTGACCCCGGCGGCAGCGGCTTCCAGCGGGCGTTCCCAGGGTTCATGCACGATCGCGGTCGTGAGCGGCCGTAACTCCGGGACGTACCGACGGATGTAGTCGCCATCCGGATCGAACCGTCGGCTCTGGGTGATTGGGTTCATGATGCGGAAGTAGGGGGCGGCGTCGGCGCCGGTGCCGGCGACCCACTGCCAGTTTCCGACGTTTTGCGCGACGTCGGCATCGATGAGGAGTCGCCGGAAGTGCGCTTCCCCGACTCGCCAGTCGATTCCGAGGTCCTTGACAAGGAAGGATGCGGCAATCATGCGCACCCGGCCGTGCATCCAGCCTTCCGTTTGAAGCTGGCGCATCCCCGCATCGACGAGTGGGTAGCC
>RCNG010001509.1_pt1 | contig 11561 bp, 8 predicted proteins | sample 2041371 | NCBI WGS metagenome assembly RCNG01 (sample SAMN09708227, study PRJNA481090) | Marine sediment metagenome, whole genome shotgun sequencing project. | biome: marine sediment; feature: ocean; material: sediment; isolation source: Sewage treatment plant 1 marine sediment (STP1) ... | reverse complement strand
GATCAGTTGGTGCAGAAATACTGGAAGACCTCTGATCCGAAGATTTCCGTGGAGCATGCCATGACCGGAACAGACATTCAAGGACCCTTACCTTTTGCACGGGCGGGAGGGATCGAGGTCGACTTCTGGTGGGATCAGGGCAACCCGGAAGAAGTGAAACGCGCAACAACTATGCTGCATAAGACACAACGGCTCATGCTGGAATTCGGAGGGGCCCTCTTTCGAAACATGTTCGGCGCCGGTGAATACCATCTGCCCCTTTGGGGCATCGTCAGTGAGTATTTGAATATCTTGAAAGACACGAGAAAGGCCTTCGATCCGGCCAACCTCATGCACCCCGACGTGTTACCGTCCACGGATGATTATATTTAGGATTCGTCGTAACGGAGGCAACCGTGGGTGAGGACGTCTACTACAGGCTGGGAGAGCGTCTGAACGAGAACCAGGTCAAGTTGCCTCTGGTGGATCAGTTTCTTGAGATTTTGCGGGAATACTATACAGAGGAACAGGCAGCAGTGGGGGCCGAGTTTCCATTAGGCTCCCACAAGGTGGGGCCTCTGGCAAAATCGATGGACCGAGACGAGACAGCGTTACTCGGTGTCCTCGAGAGCATGGCTGACGAAGGTTTGGTCTTCACCCTCCGGCATGACGACGGTGATCTCGCGTACTCCTTGACTCCCTTTTTTCCCGGCGCCTGGGAGTTTCAGCTGATGCGGGGCACGGACACCCCCCGGGACCGCAAGCTGGCCAAGATGACCCACGAATTCCTTGGCGGGCTCCAGGACATGATCGCTGAGACCATGAAGACCCCTGAGGTTTTCAAGGAACTCATGCCCGATGCGGTGGCCAGAACCGTCACAATTGAGGAGGAGCTGCCGTCGGAAACGGAAATCTTCCCCTTTGAAAAACTGACGGAACTGGTGGAACAATTCGACTCTTTCTCTGCTGCGGTCTGCTATTGCCGGCATCACGCCCATCTGGTCGGAAACCCCTGCAAGGTGGATGGCGTGCCTGAGCATAGCTGCCTGGCCTTTGGCCCTACTGCTGACTATGTGGTGGAACGAGAATTCGGCAAGAAGATCGCCAAAGAGGAATGCCTCGACATCCTGAAGGCCTCGGCAAAGGCCGGGTTGGTTCACAACACGAACAACTACCTCGGAGATATCGTCTTCGTGTGTAACTGCTGCGGCTGCTGTTGCGGGATGCTGGATCTGCTCAAGAGGGTCAAGGCGACGACCACGCTGACCTATTCCAACTTTCAAGTTTCCATCGCGCGAAAAAGCTGTACCGGGTGCAGGGACTGTGTGGAACGATGTCCCATGGACGCCTTGAGCCTCGTGGAAGAAATCGCCAGCGTGGACCCTGTCCTGTGCGTGGGTTGTGGCAACTGCGTCACGGCCTGTCCGACGGAGAGCCTCTCCATGGTACGAAGGGCCAAGGAGATTCCCCCGCAGGACGACCGGGAGTTCCCCGGCATGGGTGTCTGAGGCATAAGGGTCGTGAGGAGAAATGAAGGATAGGACTCGATTGCTCGTCGTTCCGTTCCTGATCCTGCACACCGCCCCTTGTGGATCGATGGATTCTCTTCCAAACCCGTGTAAAATGGCTCCTCGGACCTCTTCAATACGGCTCTTCTGTGAGCCCCCTCTTGCAGACAATCCACAGTCTAACCGGAGACCGTAATCTTGAATCTCAACATGCTCCTGTACGTCGTTCTCTTCTTCATCATACTCGGTCTCTTCCTTGCCTCCCTCCTGAGGAGTAGGAGAGGGACAAGAAGAAGCAGGCAGGATACGAGTGTACCAGGAAGAAGACAAGCCGACCCGAAGGATGAACCGGAGGACAAGGGTAAGTGAAGCCGATCCTTATTCGTTTTGCAGATACCTCCTTCATATACTCCGGCCACTTCATGCTCTTCCTCGGTGCCCTGGCGGCCATCGTCGTCCTCGCACGCGAGATGAAAAGGAGCGGCGAGCAGCCAGCGGAAATCTACGGATTGCTCCTCCTTCTCTTCATTTCAACCATCGCCGGTGCCCGCATTCTCTACTGCATGGACTTCAACGACGAGTTTCAATACAGCCTTGTGGACATCCTCAAGTTCTGGAACGGGGGACTGACGTTATACGGAGGAGCCCTTCTCGCCGTTGCCACCTTTGTCCTATTCATCCGCTGGAGGCAATTGGACTTCTGGAGAATCGCGGACCTCTTCACTCCACCGGCGGCCCTGTTCGTCACCTTTGCCAGGGGCGGGTGCATCCTGATGGGCTGCTGCTACGGCAAGCAGTGCGACCCCGACTTCCCCCTTGCCATGACCTTCACGGAAGGTATCTCCGGGACACCCAGGGGCGTCCCGCTCTATCCGACACAGGCCCTGTTTGCGGCCGCGGCCCTGCTCGTATTTTTCGTCGTCCGGAGGGCCAGAAGACGAGAAGGATTCAAGGGCGAAGCAGTTCTCCTTGGGGTCTCTCTCTATTCTCTCCTCAGCCTCATCATCGAGTTCTTGCGTGCAGACCGCCGGGTCCTCTACGAGATGTTCGCGGGTACCTTGTCCCAAAACCAGATCATTGGCGCGCTTGTCTTCCTTTCGGCAACGGGTCTATATTTTTACCGTAGAGGAAGGGCCAGGGACTCTTCCTCCTTCGATTGATTTCGGACGAGGGGCCGACTCGATTGCTTTCCTCGTCTCGCATGAAAGTACCTGTACACACGGATAGCTTTATATTAGATACTTAGCTGCTTTTCTTAATTCTTTACTTCACCCCGAGTCATGACCTCACAAGCCCCTGCCCTCCCCCTTAACCCGCGGATCTTGGTGCAGGGCCATGCACCTCGCCCCAGATTCGGAATTATTCCTTGACACCTCTTCTCAAAAGGTCGTATAATGACTGCCAGTCATAAAGCAACCAGTGGTCACGCGCCCTCCGAAACGGGCCGACCACCAGACAAACCTCGAGCCTCTGACCATGACGACGACCGTTCAAGACGTGAACAAGGCCTTTCACGAGAAGAAGATGGCCATCCAGCTTCCCTATCCGGAGGATTGGCTGGTCAAGGACCTGCAGATCCTCGAGAAGAAGGACACGGCCAGCACCGTGAAGGTCCTGCTTGCGATCGAGCTGATACGGGAAGGGAAGCTGATTCGCGACACGTGCTACCTGGAAGGTCAGATCGAACGTGAGCAGGTCAGAGGGTCGATGGAAGTCCCAACTCTCGAGAAAACGAAATACGTCCTGCCGGTTCGAAATCGACTCGGCTTTACCACTGAAGAGGAAGCACTCGGCCATCTGAAGCAGGCCTTTGCCTCCCTCTTGCAGGAACACGACTATATCATCGAGGACCATCCTGACGTGGATGTGTACGGCACCCTTGGCCAACGGGGGTTCTTTGCAGTCCTCGCACTACGTTGTGACGAGTCCGCACACCAGAAGGCGCAGGGTCTGGTCGAGCTCCGGAAGCAATACAAACACCTGAACGATTACGCCCTGGTCGTGCCAGCCTTTCAGGAGCCGCTGGATGTCCCTCTGTCTCAACAGGAGGCCTGGGTCCAGGCCCACGTGGACTCACTCAGTTCACACAGGGTTGGCATCTACGGGGTGGACAACTCGGATCCGAACCGGATCTACCCTTTTACAGTGTACCCCCAGGTGAGGGGGTTGTTGCGCTATTTTGTGACCGCATCCCGGCAGTGGATGGATGTGCGCGCCCAGTTCATCCTGTCCCGCGGGGACAGAGACGGATGGTGAGAAAGGGAAGGTAGAGATATGAACCTGGAAGGATTGCAGGAAACCCTGGCAGAATACCTTAAGAAGGGGGAAGACCCCCTGGGTGTCATCATGGGCCAAGAGGAGACGAAGAAGGGGATTCTCGCCTCCATACTGGCGGGTCATCACGTCCTGCTCGAGGGGCCCCCCGGAGTTGGCAAGACCACCCTGGCCCGGCATCTCGCCTCCACCCTGCCTGCCGTGGACGCGGTGGCGGACTGCCCCTTCCACTGCAACCCGATCGATCCGGTCTGCCCGGCCTGCAGGGACAAGAAGGAAAAGGGCGATGCCCTCGAAACAGTGTCCATACAGGGCAGCCAGAGATTCATTCGGATTCAGGGGAGCCCGGATTTGACGGCCGAGGACCTGCTCGGTGACATCGATCCGAGCATGGCCTTTCAGTACGGCTGTCACGATTGGCGCGCCTTCACGCCCGGCAAGCTGCTCAAGGGTAACCGCGGGATCGTCTTCTTCGACGAGCTCAACCGCATCCCGGAAAAACTCCAGAACGCCCTCCTGCAGGTACTCGAGGAACACACGGCCACGATCGGTCCCTACGATGTGGACTATTCAGCCGAATTCCTGATGCTGGCCACCATGAATCCCCTGGAGCACGCCGGTGTGGAGGAGCTTTCGGATGTGTTGCTGGACCGGTTTGATGTGGTCACCATGGGGTACCCGGAAACGGCGCTCATAGAGAGACAGATCCTTCTGAAGTACGGCGGCAAACTGGACGGCATCGAATTCCCCGACGATGCCCTCGACAAGTTGCTCGTCGCCGTCCGGTCAACCCGGCAGGATCCGTGGGGCAAGGAGATGGATCAGGGAGCGTCCGTCAGGGCTGCACTGGCGCTTTACGAGAAAGCGCAGGCGCAGGCCTGGCTCCAGGGGGATCGTTCGGTAACCGCGGATCATCTTCGCAGCGTAGCCGTCTCCACAATGGCCGGAAGGATAAAGACCAGCCCAGAATCGAAGTACTACGACGATGCGGTCGGTCTGGTGAACGAGCTTATCGAAGAAGTCCTCAGGACACCGAAGGGATGATCGGTATGAAAGACCCGTCACCGGTAAAAGGATTCACCATCGTAGTGGCCGGCAAGGGGGGCACAGGGAAGACATTGGTGAGCGCCCTGCTCGTGCGGGATCAGCGCAAACACGGGGCCGTGTTGGCCATCGACGCCGACCCGGACGCCAACCTGCCCGAGACACTCGGGGTCCAGGCCGTGAGCACCGTAGGCCAGGCACGAGAAAAGGTTTTGGACTACAAGACACGCCGGAACGAAACCAGCACGATCACGTCTGAGCAGCAGTTCGAGCAGCACCTTATGGAATCGATCGTGGAAGAGGAAGACTTTGATCTGCTCGTTATGGGACGGAGCGAGGGGGAAGGCTGCTACTGTGCCGTGAACCACATCTTGCGTGGGATCATCGACACGCAGGCACTCAATTACCCCACAGTCGTCATCGATTCGGAGGCAGGCCTCGAGCACATTTCCCGTCGTACCGCCCGGGACGTGGACGTGATGCTGGTCGTAACCGATGCTTCGGCCAGGGGCCTCAACACCGCTCGTCGCGTCGCGGAACTCGCGAGAGAACTGCGGGTCGACTTTGGCCGACTCCTGGTGCTCGTGAACAAGATCACGGATCAGACACAACCGATCGTCGAAAAACATGCAGAAGAGTCAGGTTTGGAATTGATCGGGTTTCTCCCCTTTGACCACCAGGTCGTGGAGAACGACGCCCTCGGAAAACCGATCTGGGACCTGCCCGAGGATCAGCCCGTGGTCAGCGCTGCCCGGGAGATATTCGCAAAGATCGATGCCATTCGTGAAGAGAAGCTGAGCAAGGTGAAGTCTCAAGGAGCCGAGGGGGCCCCGCCTTCGCGGGGATGACCGGAAGTGATGTCTATGACGGTTCAGGTAGAAATCAGGGAACGGATCCGAGCACTCGGGCACGAGAAGGCTCGAGAAATCCTGTTCGACGGGATGTCTCTGCCCTCGACCACGAGGGACGACCTGCTCGCCTCTATGATCTCGGGCCACCACATCTACCTGGCCGGCCCACCCGGAGTCGGCAAGACCATGCTGGCCAAGAGGATCGTGCAACTCCTGTCCCCAAGGGAAGTCGTGGACGATTGTCCTGTCAACTGCGCGATCGAAGCGCCTTCCTGCCCCTGGTGCCTCGAGCGGTTGACCCGCGGAGAGAACCTCGCAAAGACCACCCTGACCGGGACGAACAGGGTTCGTTACGTGTCGGGCAGCGCCGAGTTGAAGACGGCTGACCTGATCGGAGACTTCAACCCTTTACAGGCCCTGGAGTTCGGTGTCCTGGACCCGAGAGCCTTTGTTCCCGGTAAGTTTCTCCGGGCCAACGGCGGCATCCTCCTCGTGGACTTCATCGATCGCGTGCCGGAACGCGTGTTGAACTCGATCCTGGCAGGACTCGCCGGAGACGGTGTCTCCATCGGCAACCGCGACGAACTGTTCCCCCTGGACGTGTTGATCGTGGCCACGGGGTCGGAATCCGGCCTTGCCCAGATGCCCATGGACCTGGCCGACCACTTCGACCGGATCTCCCTCGACTACGTCTCTGACCGCGCCTTCGAGAGGCGCCTGGTATCCGCAGCCCAGGCATCTGCCGACTTGACAGAACCCGCCCTGAAGATCGTGCACAAGACGCGACATCACGACGATCTCTCACGAGGGGTTTCGAACCGGGGAACCCTGCGGTACGGTGAACTGCTGGCCTCTTGCGAGAAGGTCCTGGCCGGGGATTCCCTGGAGATGCTTGTGCAAAAGGCCTCCATGGTCGCCCTCCCCCACCGGGTGCAATTGGCCTCACACGCCATCACCAACCGTTCGTCCCAGCAGGTCATCCGGGAAATCACCGATGAGGCCCTGGGGATCTCCAACTCTTCAGAGGACTGGATTCCCCTGTCTTCCGAAAAGATGCTGGCCATTGTCGACGAGATCGCAAAAATGGACCACTTCCGCAAACCTCTCAAGTTCGGCCTCTTCGATCTCCTGCTCAAGCGGGTCAAGCGGTTCCCGGAGTCCGAGTTGGCCATCATGCACCAGCAGATGGTCGATCGAATGCTCGCGAAGTGGCGGGATCGCCAGATGGAGGACAACCTCACCTTCGACTTGCTGTCCGACATCGATGAAACCAGGAAGAGACAGGAACGCCTCTCTGCAGAGCTGCGTGCCAAGCTGGAGGCCGAGGCGCTCATCCGAACGGTTGAACAACTCGAAGAACGTCAGATCCTGTCTCGCAAGGAGCGGGGCTACAAGCTGTCCCGCAGGGGAATCGCCCTGTTACTCGAGAGGCTTGCGCCGCGGGTGTGGGAAGGCAGCCAACTGACCGGCATGGGCAAGCACCGGGCCGGGAAGAAATGCCTCGTCGGCGAAGGACGCATCGTGGGGACACGACCCTGGCGGTTCGGGGACTGTTATCGAGACTTCTCGCTCAAGGACACGATACGGCAGGCCATCCGAAACCGCCACCGGCAGGTTGCGCGCGAAGACATCCGGGTGGTGCAGAGGGACATTCGCACCCGCTTGAACATTCTCCTCTGCCTGGACCTCTCCGGCACAATGGATCAACTCGAGAAGCTCTGGTACGCAAAAGAGGGTGCCATCGCGCTGGCCATGGCCTCGTCGCAATATGGGGACAGGATGGGGGTCGTGACCTTCTCCAACCTGGCCAACGTGGTTGCCGACCTCACGACGAACACGTACCTGCTGACGGAAAAGGTCCTGGACCTCGACCTCCACGACAACGCCTTTACGAATATCGGTTTCGGGCTCTTACGGGCCCGCGGGCTCTTCGCAAGGCACTCCAAGAGCCGCGGCAAGCAGCACATCATCCTTGTCTCGGACGGAGATGCAACCGCACCGCACCCGTCTCCGGCGCGCTTTGCCATCCAGGAGGCGGCAAAGACGGTTCGAAAGGGAATCAGCATTTCGTGCATCTGTATCAACGAGAAGAACGCGGACCCGGACCTGATGCACAAGATCGCCCGGATCGGACGGGGCAGGATGACCGTCATCGAGCATACGGAAGGAATGAAAGACGCGGTGGTGGAAGAACGTGGTATAGCGGGGGTTTGATAGTATACCAACAACTCGAAAGGAGCATCTGATGTCGGACGCTGTCCTCTGTGGGATGTGTAACCACAACGAAGCCGCGGAGAAATGCGTAGTCTGTGGGATCGATCTTTGCGAGATGTGCCGGCAGGTAGTGCAGACCGAAGACATCTCTGCATCCCATCGCGTCAAGGGAATCAGCACGGAGGGGGCACTCGGTCCGGCCCAGAAACGGCGCACGGTCTGCGCCAAGTGCATGGCCGAAACCGACTTCATCGACAAGGACGACCACGAACCCGCCGCCGCGGAAACCAAAACCCATGAGCTGCGCAAGGACCGATTGAAGGGGTTCAAGCAACCCAAGGAGGGGGAAGTCACCGAAAAGGTAGGCGACCTCGCCGTGGACCTCGGGAAGATCACACCCGATATCCGAGGAAACGAGGAGCTGGTTCGTCAGATCCTGCGCGACGATTACATCGAGACCCGGGTCAAACAGTATGAGACCAAGATACGGCCCTTCACGAGGGCAGAGGATTTGGCCGAATGGGACCGGATACTCCTGAAACGGTATCGCCCCCTGTATACCCAGTCTGATCCGAAGAACGGGTCATCCGCGGTCCAGGCCACTCGCGAGACAGCTCTGGCGCTCGGGAACCTGGAAGAGCATGTGTCCGCTGCGACCAAGGCCGTCGCTTCCGCACGGGAGGTCCTGACTGAGGCCCTGAAGGTCTTCGGATCCGAAAAGGCGATCGAATTGGGACAGTCGATCGTCTACCCGACGTGCAACATCGCCGCCCTGACCGGTTTCGAGCCAAAGAACCTCGCCCAACTCGACCAGGCCCTCAGCTACGCAGAGGCGCAGTTGATCGAGCAGGCATCCGTCGTTTCGCAAGGTGGAGGTGACCCGCTGGATCTGGAGTCACGGGCCTTGCACCTCGGCTCTCTTCAATTCCTGGCCACCGAAGTCGAAGAACTCGTCAAGATCTGTTGTTTCGAGTCCCTCTCCACGGGCGACCTCCCGGTCAAAGAGATGGCATTCTATCCCGAGGCTCGCACCCCCGTGGGTTTGGGCACGGTGGATCAGAGCCGACCCGTTCTCGCCTTCTTCGGTGACGACTGCCTTCCGATCCTTTACACAGTCGGACGCCTGGAAGAGGAGGACCTGGCCCCCGGCATCGAGATCACCGGCCTGGGAAATGCGGGCCACGAACTTGTCCGCCTCTATCCGGCCGGAAAGGTGCTCACCTCGACCGGTAAGGCGATCAAGGGCATCCGTTCCGGAATCCCGGATCTGATCGTGGCATCCAGGTCCTGTTATCCTCTGGACGTCATCGGCCAGGCTAAGAAGGCGGGCATTCCGGTTCTGGCAACCGGCTCGGCCGTTTCCGTCTCCGCCCCCGACCTTTCGGAGGAGCCTGTGGAGAAGATCGTAGGACGGTTGAAAGAGGCAGAGAGCCTGGTGGTGAGGTCCGTCGAAAAAGCTGCGGATGCCGTTGCGGCCTTCTTCAAGGATTTTCCCGGAAAAATGGGCAAAGTACCGGATCCTGCCGTCATCGAGCAAGGAGCCAAGAAGTGCACAGGGTGTGATGCCTGCTTTCACGTGTGCCCGAACTCACTTCCGATCAGTACGGCCCTGAAGAACGCTGGAGGGGCTTCCCTGGCGGACCTGTATGACAGGTGTCTCTTTTGCGGAGAATGCGAGGCGGTCTGTGCCGAGGAAATTCCGGTCATGGATTGCCTGTTGGCCGCTGCCACCGACAAGGTTGCCGCCGACAAATTCCGGATGCGACCGGGACGAGGACCTCTCAGCCACCTTGAGTTTCGGGATCTGACCTTTGGCCTGGTCCTGGGCGGCAACGGGCCCGGCATGGTCTCCCTTCTGGGATGTGGCCACTACCCCGGTGGGGACGACGAACTGGCGGACATGGCCAAGGAGTTGCTCGACCGGAATTGTGTCGTCATGACCGCCGGCTGTGCAGCCGGGGACGTTGCCCGGAAGCTGGACGAGGAGACGGGCAAGGCCTTTCCGGAAAACTACCCCAGCATGGCCACCCTCAAGGGATTGGTCAATTGCGGCGGCTGCTCCGCAGACACCCACATCATGGCGTCCATGTACAAGTTCGCACAGCTTGGCGGCGGCATCTCCGGCAAGGCGAACTTCGATCAGGTGGCCGACTACAGCTTGAACCGGGCACCTTTCGCCGTGATCATCTGGGGCCCTGCATCGGACAAGATGATGGCCAAGGCCTCAGGGTTCGCGCGGATAGGCGCTCCGGTGGTGATCGGGCCCTCAGGCTTCAAGTTCAAGCGCATGCTGGTAGGCAACAAGTACACGCGGGACGACTGGACCATGTACGACGGAATCGACGGCTCGGTCCGTGAGGTGGACCCTTCCCCGCCGCATCTGATCTTCCCGGTGGAGACCAAGGAAGAGGCCGTCGCGATGGCCCTCAAACTCTGCTTCACCACGTGCGCACTCCGGGAGCCGCGGCTTTCCACGATCGACAACTACACGGAGATCCACCAGAAGTACTTCCACTCGCTCCCGGACGACTGGACCTACTATCTGCGCAGTCCCCTGGAGTTGCACGTGATGAAGAGGATGAGGCTTCTCAAGATTCTCCGGGACGAACACGGCTGGGAGGTGGAACGAACCACCGCTAACCGGGTGAGGAACCGCAACGGAGAACTCGTCACCATGGACCAGTACATCGATAACTACGGTATCAAACAGGGGCGCTACGCCACAATGCTCAAGCGCCTGATCATGCGCGAAGCCGTGAAGGAGTAGAACGATGCAGACCTTCGACGCACAAGACTGGGCCCAAGAAATCCGGAAACACACGAATCCCCTGGTGGTCGCAGGCGACGGATGCGAGCGCATCTCTCTCGATGGAAAGCCGCTGGTTGCGTACGCAACAGAGCTGGCAGAAGCCCTCTCCTGCCCGGTGGCTGCTACCGGCAACATTGTTCTCGCCGTCCAGCAACAGTCAGGGCATGTGAAAACCAAGAAGATGTGGCTCGCCGAGCTTTTCCGGTGCCTCGAAGACGACTGGGAGGACTCTATTCTCGAGAACCGCCCCGATCTCCTGCTGATGATCGGCTATCGCCCGGAGATGGTTCAGGGAATGGCCGCAGGCCTGCAACAGGTTTCCCTCGCCCATCTCGGACCGGGGGTGGTCTCGACCGCAAAGCTGACCATGGACGAAATCCCTCTCGTAGAGTGGAAGCGCAGACTCGACGAGTTGGTTGCCGCATTCAAGTGATCAAGATCGCATCGTACCCGATAAAGGAGGTCATCACATGATACGAATCGACGCCGTCAAACTACCCGAGGGAAAGGTGTTTCAGGCACCCACGGAACTCGATGAACTGTTCGATGGCGTGGAGATCGAGATTTCTCCGCGCTGGATGGGGCAGAAGATCCGCAAGGCCGACATGTACATGGAAATCGGCGGGCCGAAACACGGGTACCAGAGCTACATCCACGTAGATGTGGTGCCCGATGAAGATCAAGTCGAGGACGGCCGCATCGAGCTCATCGGGCCTGACATCGACGAGATCGAGCCGGGCAGCTCTTTCCCCTTCGGCATCTGGCTGCGTTGCTGGGGAAGCCAGCTCAACGAGGATCACGTAGACCCCCTGATCCGCGCCGGGTTCATGCCCTTCGAGCAGGGAGAGGGCTGGATGCTCGTCAACACCCGCGACACCATCT
>RCNG010001508.1_pt1 | contig 11564 bp, 3 predicted proteins | sample 2041371 | NCBI WGS metagenome assembly RCNG01 (sample SAMN09708227, study PRJNA481090) | Marine sediment metagenome, whole genome shotgun sequencing project. | biome: marine sediment; feature: ocean; material: sediment; isolation source: Sewage treatment plant 1 marine sediment (STP1) ... | reverse complement strand
CAATGAGGGTTTGTACAACACCTTCATGGAAAACTTTCCAATAACTGACACAAGAAATCAATTTGTACTGGAATTTCTTGATTACTTTATAGATCCACCTAGATATTCCATCCAGGAGTGTATAGAAAGAGGTCTAACCTATAGTGTGCCTCTAAAAGCGCGTTTAAAACTTTATTGTACGGATCCGGAGCATGAAGATTTTGAAACTATTGTTCAGGACGTTTATTTGGGCACTATACCCTATATGACACCAAGTGGAACATTCGTAATTAACGGTGCTGAACGTGTAGTTGTTTCGCAGTTGCACCGTTCTCCAGGAGTATTCTTTGGTCAATCTTTTCACGCAAATGGCACCAAACTTTATTCTGCAAGGGTAATTCCTTTTAAAGGATCCTGGATAGAATTTGCTACTGATATCAATAGCGTAATGTATGCTTACATTGACAGGAAGAAAAAATTACCGGTTACAACTTTATTTAGAGCAATAGGTTTCGAAAGAGACAAGGATATTTTGGAAATCTTTGACCTGTCTGAAGAAGTAAAGGTTTCAAAAACCGGATTGAAGAAATACTTAGGACGCAAACTTGCTGCAAGGGTTCTTAATACCTGGCACGAAGATTTTGTTGATGAAGACACGGGAGAAGTTGTTTCCATAGAGAGAAATGAAATAGTCCTGGATCGTGATACTGTTCTTGAAAAGGAACATATAGATGAAATTATTACTGCAGATGTTAAAACCATTCTGCTTCATAAAGAGAATAATGCCCAAAGTGATTATGCAATTATTCATAACACTTTGCAAAAAGATCCCACAAATTCTGAAAAAGAAGCCGTTGAACATATTTATCGTCAGCTGCGTAATGCAGAACCACCGGATGAGGAAACAGCACGTGGAATAATTGATAAATTGTTTTTCTCTGATCAACGATATAATCTGGGTGAAGTTGGTCGTTACAGAATGAATAAAAAGCTTGGTTTGGATATCGGTATGGACAAACAGGTACTTACCAAAGAAGATATCATTACTATAATCAAGTATTTAATTGAACTTATCAATTCTAAAGCAGAAATTGATGATATTGACCACCTTTCCAACAGGCGTGTTAGAACGGTTGGGGAACAATTATCATCTCAATTTGGTGTTGGTTTGGCGCGTATGGCAAGGACCATTCGTGAGCGAATGAATGTGAGGGATAATGAGGTATTTACTCCTATTGATCTGATAAATGCCAAAACACTGTCCTCTGTGATTAATTCATTTTTTGGCACTAACCAATTATCACAGTTCATGGATCAGACAAATCCTCTTGCAGAAATTACGCACAAGAGAAGATTATCAGCTCTGGGGCCAGGTGGACTTTCAAGAGAACGTGCAGGATTTGAAGTTCGTGATGTTCACTACACGCATTACGGAAGACTATGTCCTATTGAAACTCCTGAAGGACCAAATATTGGACTTATTTCATCTCTGGCGGTATTTGCCAAAGTAAATCCTATGGGATTCTTGGAGACACCATATCGCAAGGTTGATAATGGAAAAGTAGATACTAAAAATTTTGTATACCTGAGCGCGGAAGAAGAGGAAGGCATGAAAATATCTCAGGCCAATATTCCACTCAAGGACAATGGAGCGATAGACCAGGAGAAAGTTATCGCCAGAGAAGAAGGAGATTTTCCGGTTGTGGATCCTATCGAGGTCAATTATACGGATGTTGCTCCTAACCAGATTGCTTCTATTTCTGCTTCTTTAATTCCATTCCTTGAACACGATGACGCGAACAGGGCTTTGATGGGTTCTAACATGATGCGTCAGGCTGTTCCTTTATTGAAACCGCAATCTCCTATTGTTGGTACAGGATTAGAAAGACAAGTTGCATCAGACTCAAGAGTATTAATAAATGCAGAAGGTGATGGCGTAATTGAATATGTGGATGCTCAAAAGGTCACAATTAATTACAAACGTAGCGAGAATGAAAAATTGATAAGTTTTGAGGACGATTCCAAGACCTATCAATTGGTTAAATTCAGAAAAACTAACCAAGGTACCAGTATCAATCTTAAGCCAATCGTTCAAAAGGGAGATCATGTTAAAAAAGGACAGGTACTTTGCGAAGGATATGCCACAGAAGGCGGGGAATTAGCTTTAGGTAGAAATCTTAAAGTTGCCTTTATGCCTTGGAAAGGATATAACTTTGAGGATGCTATTGTAATTTCTGAAAAAGTTGTCCGCGAAGATATCTTTACTTCAATACATATAGATGAATACGCTCTTGAAGTTAGAGATACCAAATTGGGAGCTGAGGAATTAACTAATGATATTCCTAATGTTTCTGAAGAGGCAACAAAAGACCTTGATGAACATGGAATGATACGAATTGGTGCGGAAGTAAAACCCGGGGATATTCTTATTGGTAAGATTACACCAAAAGGTGAATCGGATCCTACTCCGGAAGAAAAACTACTCCGTGCTATTTTTGGAGATAAAGCAGGGGATGTTAAGGATGCTTCTTTAAAAGCTTCACCTTCGTTGCGTGGAGTAGTTATTGAAAAAAAGTTATTCTCTCGTTCTATTAAGGATAAACGCAAACGTTCAGAAGACAAGGAAGCAATAACAAGTCTGGAACTGGAATATGAGGGAAAATACCAGAACCTTCAAGAAGTGCTTGTAGATAAGTTGTTTAAACTTATAAACGGGAAGACATCTCAGGGAGTATTAAATGATCTTGGTGAAGAGGTTTTACCTAAGGGTAAAAAATATACCATGAAGATGCTTAATTCAGTGGATGATTTTGCCCATCTTGTTGGAGGTAGTTGGACCACTGATAAGGACACAAATATTTTGGTGGCCGACCTGCTACACAACTACAAGATTAAGTTGAATGATCTTCAGGGGAATCTTAGGAGAGATAAGTTCACTATATCCGTTGGGGATGAATTGCCTGCAGGTATAATGAAGCTTGCAAAAGTTTATGTTGCTAAAAAACGTAAACTTAAAGTTGGTGATAAAATGGCCGGACGCCATGGTAACAAAGGTATTGTTGCCCGTATTGTCAGACATGAAGATATGCCGTTCCTGGAAGATGGAACTCCCGTAGACATTGTATTAAATCCTTTAGGTGTACCATCTCGTATGAATATTGGTCAGATTTATGAAACTGTTCTGGGATGGGCGGGTCAAAATCTTGGCAAGAAATTCGCGACTCCAATTTTTGATGGTGCTACACTTGATGAGATTAATGAATTTACCGATGAAGCCGGGATCCCAAGATTTGGTCATACCTATCTCTATGACGGAGGAACCGGGCAACGCTTCGACCAGGCTGCGACTGTTGGGGTAATCTATATGTTAAAATTAGGGCATATGGTGGATGATAAAATGCATGCACGTTCTATTGGACCATATTCCTTGATTACACAGCAACCTTTAGGAGGTAAAGCACAATTTGGTGGTCAGCGTTTTGGAGAAATGGAAGTTTGGGCCTTAGAGGCATATGGCGCATCTGCAACCCTTCGTGAGATTTTGACTGTAAAATCTGATGATGTGATTGGACGTGCCAAAACCTATGAATCAATTGTAAAAGGCGAAACCATGCCTGAACCTGGCTTGCCAGAATCTTTCAATGTATTGATGCACGAACTTAAGGGATTAGGTTTAGACATTAGACTTGAAGAATAATAGTTTTTTTTACATATTATAAATTTACTATCACCATACTATAATGGCTAGAATAAAAGATAATACCGCAATAAAAAGGTTCAATAAAATTTCAATTGGCTTGGCTTCTCCTGAAGCAATTTTAGGAGAATCACGAGGTGAGGTTTTAAAACCTGAAACTATTAATTATAGAACTCATAAACCAGAACGTGATGGATTGTTCTGCGAACGCATTTTTGGTCCTGTAAAGGACTATGAATGTGCATGTGGAAAATACAAGCGTATCCGCTATAGAGGAATTGTTTGTGACAGATGTGGCGTTGAAGTAACTGAGAAAAAGGTTCGTCGCGACAGGGTAGGACATATAAATTTAGTTGTACCGGTTGCTCATATTTGGTATTTCCGTTCCTTGCCAAACAAAATTGGCTACCTCTTGGGATTGCCTTCCAAGAAACTGGATATGATTATTTATTACGAGCGTTATGTGGTAATTCAACCGGGTATAGCTCAAGGACCTGAGGGAGAGGAGATTCATAAATTAGACTTTCTAACTGAAGAAGAATATTTGAGTATTCTTGATACTATCCCGCCGGAAAATCAGTATTTGGAAGATAAGGATCCCAACAAATTTATTGCCAAGATGGGAGCAGAATGCCTTATCGATTTGCTGGCACGAATTGATCTGAAACAACTATCCTATGATTTAAGGCATAAAGCCAATACCGAGACCTCTAAACAACGTAAAACAGAAGCCTTAAAAAGACTTCAGGTTGTTGAAGCATTAAGAGAATCTCAGGAGAACAGGGATAACAAACCAGAATGGATGATCATGAAGGTAGTTCCCGTTATTCCACCGGAGTTACGTCCACTGGTTCCTTTAGATGGAGGCCGATTCGCGACTTCTGATTTAAATGATCTTTACAGGCGTGTAATTATAAGGAACAATCGTTTAAAGCGATTAATGGAGATAAAAGCACCTGAAGTAATCTTAAGAAATGAGAAACGAATGCTTCAGGAATCAGTTGATTCTCTTTTTGATAATACGCGTAAGGCTTCAGCAGTGAAAACTGAATCGAACAGACCGCTTAAATCTCTTTCGGATTCCTTGAAAGGAAAACAAGGACGTTTTCGTCAAAACTTATTGGGTAAAAGGGTAGATTATTCTGCCCGTTCCGTGATTGTTGTCGGACCTGAAATGAACTTATATGAATGTGGTCTTCCAAAAGATATGGCTGCAGAACTATACAAGCCTTTTGTGATCAGAAAACTGATCGAAAGGGGTATTGTTAAAACTGTTAAGTCGGCCAAAAAGATAATTGATAAAAAAGAACCGGTAGTTTGGGACATTTTAGAAAATGTTTTAAAAGGACACCCGGTCTTACTCAACCGGGCCCCTACCTTACACAGATTGGGGATTCAGGCATTTCAACCCAAATTAATAGAAGGTAAGGCAATTCGTTTGCACCCTCTTGTTTGTACTGCCTTTAATGCGGATTTTGATGGTGATCAAATGGCTGTACATTTGCCTTTGGGCCCTGAAGCTATATTGGAATCCCAACTTTTGATGTTGGCTTCTCACAATATATTAAATCCGGCCAATGGCTCTCCTATTACGGTACCTTCTCAGGATATGGTTCTTGGGTTATATTACATGACCAAGGAACGCAAATCTACCAAAGAAGTTCCTGTTAAGGGTGAAGGCTTAATTTTTTACTCCTACGAAGAGGTAGTAATCGCATTTAATGAAGGGAAAGTAGAACTGAATGCCGCGATTAAAGTGAGAGCAAAAGACTTTAACGAGGAAGGGGAATTAGTAAATCAGATTATTGCTACTACTGTTGGTAGAGTACTTTTTAATATGGTTGTACCGGAAGAAGCCGGATATGTTAACGAAGTTTTAAACAAAAAGTCTTTACGTGATATTATAGGAAGGATTCTTGCAGTTACAGATGTACCCACAACAGCAGCGTTTCTTGATTTGATTAAAACCATGGGTTATGATTTTGCTTTTAAAGGAGGATTGTCATTTAGTCTTGGAGATATTATTATTCCACAGGAGAAGCACAGCATGATTGCTGAAGCCAATGAACAGGTAGATGGAATTATGGCGAATTATAATATGGGTCTTATCACAAACAACGAACGATATAATCAGGTGATCGATGTCTGGACTTCAACAAATGCCATGTTAACAGAGTTGGCAATGAAGCGTATCCGGGAAGATCAACAAGGATTTAATTCGGTGTATATGATGTTGGATTCTGGAGCAAGGGGTTCAAAGGAACAGATTAGACAGCTAACAGGTATGCGTGGTTTAATGGCTAAGCCTAAGAAATCTACTGCAGGTGGAGGTGAGATTATAGAAAACCCAATTCTATCTAACTTTAAAGAAGGATTGTCTATTTTGGAATACTTTATTTCTACTCACGGTGCTCGTAAAGGACTTGCAGATACTGCTCTTAAAACGGCCGATGCAGGATATCTTACAAGACGATTAGTGGATGTTTCTCAGGATGTCATCGTTAATATAGATGATTGTGGAACCCTTAGAGGAATAAAGGTTGAATCTTTAAAGAAAAACGAAGAAGTAGTAGAAACCTTAGGGGAACGAATTTTAGGAAGAGTCTCTTTACATGATGTTTATAATCCGTTAACTGAAGAACTGCTATTAACTGCCGGACAACAGATTCTGGAATCTGATGTAAAGAAAGTGAAGGCGTCACCTATTGAAAAAGTTGAAGTACGTTCGGCACTCACTTGTGAGGCTGCAAAGGGTATATGTGCCAAGTGTTATGGTAGAAACCTTTCAACGAACAAAATGGTACAGCGGGGTGAAGCGGTTGGTGTTGTGGCCGCACAATCTATTGGTGAGCCTGGAACGCAGCTAACTTTGCGTACTTTCCATGTTGGGGGTATTGCAGGTAACATTTCCGAGGAAAGTAAACTTGAAGCCAAATTTGGTGGTATTGCAGAGATTGAAGACTTGAGAATTGTTAAAGGTGAGAATTCTGAAGGGAAAGCGGTCAATATTGTAATTTCAAGAACTTCTGAAATTAAAATTGTTGATGCTACGACTGGAATTACACTTAGTACCAATAATATTCCCTATGGTTCCCAGATCTTTGTTAAAAATGGCAGTAAGATTAAAAAGGCAGATGTAATTTGCCAATGGGATCCTTACAACGGAGTTATAGTTTCAGAATTCGCCGGTAAAATAGCTTATGAGAATATTGAACAGGGAATTACCTATCAGGTTGAGATTGATGAACAAACCGGATTTCAGGAAAAAGTTATTTCAGAATCCAGAAACAAGAAACTGATTCCTACCTTATTGATTAAAAATTCAAAGGATGAAGTTTTGCGTTCGTATAACCTTCCTGTTGGTTCCCATTTAATGATAGATGATGGTGAGAAGATTAAAGAAGGTAAAATCTTGGTAAAAATTCCTCGTAAATCAGCTAAATCTGGTGATATTACAGGTGGTTTACCAAGGGTTACTGAACTATTTGAAGCTCGTAATCCATCCAATCCTGCCGTTGTATCTGCAATAGATGGAGTAGTTTCATTCGGTAAGATAAAGAGAGGTAATAGAGAGATTATTATTGAATCCAAACTTGGTGAGATAAAGAAATATTTGGTAAAACTTTCAAACCAGATTTTGGTTCAGGAAAATGATTATGTTCGGGCTGGGATGGCTTTATCTGACGGATCAATTACCCCGGAAGATATCCTTGCAATTAAAGGACCTTCAGCTGTACAACAGTATCTTGTAAATGAAGTACAGGAAGTTTACAGACTCCAGGGAGTAAAAATTAATGACAAACACTTTGAAGTTGTAGTGCGACAGATGATGCGTAAAGTTCGTGTTCAGGATTCGGGCGATACTACATTCCTTGAAAATCAGCTGGTACACAAAGACGATTTTATCAGGGAAAATGATGAAATCTTTGGTAAGAAAGTGGTTGAAGAAGAAGGAGATTCAGAAAACTTCAAAGCAGGCCAGATAATTACACCTCGTGAATTGAGAGATGAGAATTCAATCTTGAAACGTGCGGATAAGAATTTGGTGACTGCGCGGGATGCTGTTTCAGCGACAGCTACGCCAATTCTGCAGGGTATCACAAGGGCTTCGTTACAAACAAAGTCATTTATTTCTGCGGCATCGTTCCAGGAAACAACAAAGGTCTTGAATGAAGCGGCAGTAAGTGGTAAAATTGATTACCTGGAAGGATTGAAGGAGAATGTTATTGTAGGTCATAAAATTCCTGCCGGGACTGGCATGAGAGATTATGAAAATATAATCGTAGGTTCAAAAGAGGAATACGATGAAATTATGGCTCGCAAAGAAGAATTAAAATTTTAAAATCATTAACCCTCAATTTTCTAATTGAGGGTTTTTGTTTGTGATATTGGATTATTATTTTTTGAAGCGAAGAATGGAAGAAAAAAATCAGAAACAACAACAGATAAATATTGAGCTGGATGAAAAAATAGCCGAAGGAATCTATTCCAATTTGGCCATAATAAATCATTCTGTTTCAGAGTTTGTTGTCGACTTTATAAGCATGATGCCAGGAGCACCAAAAGCGAAGGTAAAAAGTAGAATTGTACTTACTCCTCAACATGCAAAGAAATTTTTGAAAGCGCTTAATGATAATGTAAGTCGTTTTGAAAAGGCTCACGGGAAAATCAAAGATTACGAGCAACCTCCAATTCCGTTAAATTTCGGTCCTACTGGAGAGGCTTAATTAAAAACCCATGAACTATTCATGGGTTTTTAATTTTTGGTTCGTACTATACCCTAATTATTCAAACTCTGAAGTAAAATGCAGTTTTACAGTGGGATATTTCTGTTGAGTCATTTGTAATGAAAAATGAGAATCTGCCAAAAACACTAATTGTCCGCGCTTATCCTTGGCCAGAAATTTCTGTTTTACTCTTATAAATTCTTTAAACTCATCATTATTAGGATCTTCGGGATCAACCCAGCAGGCTTTGTGAACAGGAAAATTTTCATAGGTACATTTTGCACCATACTCATGTTCTAATCTGTATTGAATTACTTCGTATTGCAAGGCGCCTACAGTACCTATAACTTTTCTACCATTAAGTTCCAATGTAAATAACTGAGCTACGCCCTCATCCATTAACTGGTCAATTCCTTTATTTAACTGCTTGGATTTCATCGGATCTGCATTGTTGATATATCTGAAATGTTCAGGAGAAAAGTTGGGAATACCTTTATAATGCAAAATTTCACCCTCCGTTAATGTATCACCAATTTTAAAATTACCCGTGTCATGCAATCCCACAATATCGCCAGGATAGGATATATCTACAATTTCCTTTTTTTCTGCAAAAAATGCATTGGGACTTGAAAATTTTAATTTCTTATTATGTCTTACATGTAAATAGGGTTTGTTGCGTTCAAATGTTCCTGAAACAATTTTTACAAATGCCAAACGATCTCTGTGTTTGGGATCCATGTTGGCATGGATTTTAAACACAAAACCGGAAAGTTCATTTTCATTTGCTAGAACCAGACGTTCTTCGGCCATCTTTGATCTGGGATATGGAGCTATTTCTATAAAACAATCAAGTAGTTCTTTTACTCCAAAATTATTCAATGCAGAACCAAAAAAGACTGGCTGAAGCGTACCTTCCAAATACTTTTGTTTGTCAAAAGGAGGATATACCCCGCTTACCAACTCCATATTCTCTCTTAAAGTTTCAGCTGCCCCCGATCCAATAATGTTCTCTAATTCTGGGCTCGTTATATCATCAAATTCAATTATGTCTGAGATATTTTTTTTACTATCTCCACTGAAAAGATTAATATTTTTCTCATAAATATTATAAATACCCTTAAAATCGTAGCCCATACCAATGGGAAAACTTAAAGGTGTAACGGTTAATCCCAATTCCTGTTCTAATTCATCCAAAAGGTCAAAAGCGTCCTTTCCTTCTCTATCGAGTTTGTTAATGAATACGATCATGGGAATATTTCTCATCCTGCAGACCTCTACCAATTTTTTAGTCTGTTCTTCCACACCCTTAGCAACATCAATAACAACAATTACACTATCTACTGCTGTTAGGGTTCTAAAAGTGTCTTCCGCAAAGTCCTTATGGCCTGGAGTATCAAGAATATTTATCTTTTTATCCTTATACAAGAATGCAAGCACTGAGGTAGCCACTGAAATTCCACGCTGACGTTCAATTTCCATAAAATCGCTGGTTGCCGCTTTTTTTATCTTATTATTTTTAACAGCTCCGGCTTCTTGTATTGCGCCTCCAAATAAGAGTAACTTTTCCGTTAGTGTAGTTTTCCCGGCATCAGGATGGGAAATAATACCAAAGGTTCTTCTTCTTTCTATTTCTTTTGAAAAATTCACAGCCAAAATTTGAACAAAAATAAGGCAAATAATAGAGCTCTGGGAGAATAGAATGATTTTTTTAAAATGATACTCATTGCACTTATTAGTCTGTATTCAATGAATTTAAGATTAGTAATCTATTAGATTTAATGGGTTATTATCGATTAACGGCTTGTAATCTTCGTTTTATGAATTTTTGAAATTTTTTAATAACTTTTTGTCACAGACTTTATCAAAATAGAATTAAGATTTTGGACGTTTAACGAGTTTTGTGGTCTTTTAAAGATATTTGTTAACTTAAGTTTTCAAATGGATTTGATGCTAGAGAATTTAACTATATATTGCAAAGATATATTTGAGAAGCCCTATCTCTTACTTAGTATTTTCCTACACAGCCATGGTGATATGTTTAATTGAAAACTATCATTTATGGAAAAGATTACCCCAACAAAAACACGAGATAAAGCGACTTTTGGCTTTACCTTGATAACTGCAATTCTAGTTTTTGTTCTTTCTTCTTCTTTTGACACCATTCCGGTAGAGTTGGCTTTAATGACCACCTATACTGAGACTGATACGGATAATGATGGCGTAAAGGATATTACAGATATTGACGATGACAACGACGGACTTATAGATTCAATAGAAGATAAAAACCCAGATGGGGATAATAATCCATTAACATATCCTACGGACACTGATAATGATGGGGTTCCCAATCACCTGGATGTCGATTCAGATAATGATGGAATTATTGACAATGTAGAAGCGCAACCGACATACGGTTATATCGCCCCAAGCGGGATTGATTATGATGGCAACGGACTGGATGATAATTATGAAGAAACCCCGGGCAGTTGTGGGGGACTAGTGCCCATAGATTCAGATTTAGACAGTTATCCTGATTATTTGGATATTGATAGTGATAACGATGGGATATTAGACAATGTAGAAGCTCAAACTACTGCAGATTTTCAGGCACCCTGTGGCATGGATTCCGACGGTAACGGCCTGGATGACCATTATGAGGAGACCCCCGGAAGTTGTGGTGGATTAATACCTGTAAATACAGATGGAGATTCCCAACCAGACTTCAGAGATATAGACTCAGATAATGATGGTATATTGGATAATGTGGAAGCTCAGGAAACGGCTTATTTTCAACCACCGTGCGGTATTGATAGTGATGGGAATGGTCTTGATGATCATTATGAAAACACACCTGGATCAGGAGAAGGGCTCCATCCAATAAATTCCGATAATGACCCAAATCCCGATTTTAGAGATATAGATTCCGATAATGATGGTCTCCCTGATAATATAGAGGCACAGACTACAAGCGGTTATGTTCTTCCTTCAGGAATGGATGATGACAGGGACGGCTTGGATAATGCATATGAAGGATCAGGAGACCAAGGCCTTACCCCTGAGAATACAGACGGCATAGATGAACCGGATTATCTGGATACGGACACGGACAATGATTTGGTTCCTGATAATAATGAGGGGAACGATTTTAATTTTGACGGGAT
>RCNG010001507.1_pt1 | contig 11570 bp, 13 predicted proteins | sample 2041371 | NCBI WGS metagenome assembly RCNG01 (sample SAMN09708227, study PRJNA481090) | Marine sediment metagenome, whole genome shotgun sequencing project. | biome: marine sediment; feature: ocean; material: sediment; isolation source: Sewage treatment plant 1 marine sediment (STP1) ... | reverse complement strand
TTATACCCAAACTACTTGAAAATGCAGGTTTCAGCAAGCCCATAAGTTCGTTCTTCGGCGTTATGAAGTCTTTAAATAGGTATAAATCAGTTGATTAAAGTATTTTTACACGGTTTTCAGTGAATCATCTTCTGAAGCTCTTTCAACGAATTCATTTATCCCGGCTATCTGCTGCATCGTTTCCCGATCATTGATCACAATATGCTTGCGCTCAGCCGTGATAATGCCCTCTTCCTGGAAGCGGGTAAACATGCGGCTGACCGTTTCGACAGCCAGGCCCAGATAATTAGCAATATCATTACGGGACATGCTGAGATAGAACTCAGCAGAAGAAAAACCGCGTTGCTTGAATCTCAGGGAAATACTCAGCAAAAAGGCCGACAGGCGGGCTTCAGCCGTTTTCTTGCCCAACAATAACATAAGTTCCTGATCATCAAAAATTTCCTTACTCATCAGACGCAGCAATTGATGCTGCAAAGTGGGCAGCTCCTGGGCCAGATTTTCCAGGTGCTCAAAGGGAACTTCACAGACACTGGTGGTTTCTAATGCCTTGGCAGCACACGGGTGCTGTCCCTTGCCAATCGCATCCAGTCCCAGCAATTCGCCGGGCAGGTGAAAACCGGTTACCTGTTCCTGGCCATCTACTGTGGGTGAGTAGGTTTTCAGAGAACCCGAGCGTACTACATAAATCGTGGCAAACGGGCTGCCAATATGAAAAAGATGTTCATTTCGCTTCAGCGGTTTTTTGCGTTCTATAATGCGGTCTAACTTTTCCAGATCGCTTCCATTAATGGAGCGAGGCAGGCAAAGCTGATGTAAACTGCATTCTTTACAGGCAACCTTGGCGCTGTGTAAATCAATAACTTTGTTTTGACGTGTCTTATTTTGTTCTGTCATTTTTTCTTCCGCCACCAGACCCGCTTCAGTCATAATTTTTAACACAGCCAAAATACTTGATAAATATCAATTTTATAACAAAACGGCTGAAAACAAAACTACTATCTCAGTTATTGCTAATATTTAAGATGCTCTTATAATAAGTTCAGGTTAAATTAGTTTAAGAAGTCATACTGGGAGTCAAACAATGCCGTCAAGACAAGCCTCTGTAAAACGCGATACCAATGAAACGCGTATCGAAGTCGATATTAATCTGGACGGGACGGGCCAGAGCAATTTTAAAACCGGAGTCCCTTTTCTGGAACATATGATGGATCAAATTGCCCGTCACGGCATGATTGATATGACCATCAAAGCCGAAGGTGATCTGGATATTGACGCTCATCACACGGCTGAAGACATCGGAATTACCCTGGGCATGGCTATGAACAAGGCTCTGGGTGATAAAAAAGGCATTACCCGCTATGGCCACGCCTATGTTCCGCTGGATGAGGCATTATCCCGTGTCGTTATTGACTTTTCCGGCCGTCCCGGCCTGGAAGATCATGTCGACTATCGGCGTGAAACAATCGGTAACTTTGATACCGAATTATTTCACGAGTTTTTTCAAGGCTTTGTAAACCATGCTCTGGTGACCTTACACATTGACAATCTGCGTGGCCGAAATAGTCACCATATTGCAGAAACAGTCTTCAAGGCATTTGGCCGGGCCGTGCGTATGGCAGTAAGTGAAGATCCCCGAATGCAGGGTACTATCCCTTCTACCAAGGGTAGTTTATAATAACGCCTCTTTTACATACGACAAAAGTAACAACACTAGCCTGAAAATATAAATATGACCACAATCGCTGTTATTGATTACGGCATGGGTAATCTTCATTCCGTTGCTAAAGCACTTGAACATGCTGCTGCTCATGCAATAGTACAGGTCACCTCAGACAAACAACTTATTGCCAATGCTGATCGGGTTGTGTTACCGGGCGTCGGTGCCATGCGCGATTGTATGGGTGAAATGCAGCGCCTGGACCTGATTGACATCATCAAACAATCGGCCGCCAGCAAGCCATTTCTGGGGATCTGCATTGGCATGCAGGCACTAATGACTCATAGCGATGAGAATGAGGGAGTTGATTGCCTGGATATTATTCCTGGTGATGTGGAACGATTTGCCGATGATCTGCATGATCCTATTTCCGACGAGCGCCTGAAAATTCCACACATGGGCTGGAACCAGGTCAATCAGCAAATTAAACATCCTTTGTGGCAGGACATACCACAAAACCAGCGATTTTATTTTGTGCACAGCTATTTTGTGCTGCCAACAACGCCGGAACCTGTTGCCGGTTCCAGTGTCTATGGTCATCCCGTCTGTGTTGCGCTGGCTCATGAAAATGTTTTTGCGACCCAGTTCCACCCGGAAAAAAGTGCCGATGCCGGGTTACAATTATTTGCCAACTTTATTAATTGGGATGGCAGCTATAATGACAGTTGTTGCGTTTAAAGTGCATTGTAATTGAACAGAATATTCATAAAAGCTTAGTGAGAAAAAGATGATTTTAATACCTGCTATCGATTTAAAAGACGGCCAATGTGTACGGCTGCGCCAGGGTCGTATGAAAGATGATACCGTGTTTTCGGACAATCCGGTTGAAATGGCCGGACGCTGGTATGATGCAGGTGCTCGCAGGCTGCATCTGGTGGACTTGAACGGCGCTTTTGAAGGTAAGCCTGTTAATGGTGACATCATTCAGGAAATCACCAGAACCTATCCTGATCTGCCCATAGAAATTGGCGGCGGCATTCGCAGTATTGAAACGGTTGAAGCCTATCTGAATGCTGGTGTCGCCTATGTTATTATTGGCACCAAGGCAGTTGAAGACCCGGATTTTGTAACCCAGTTGTGCAAACAGTTTCCCGGCAATGTAATTGTCGGTCTGGATGCCAAAGAAGGCAAAGTGGCCATCAGGGGTTGGGCAGAAGTGTCCGAAATGGATCTATTTGAACTATCAAAACGATTTGAAAATGATGGTGTTGACGCCATTATTTACACTGATATCAATCGTGACGGCATGATGCAGGGCGCCAATGTTGAACATACCGCTGAGCTGGCTAAAGCCATCAGTATACCGGTGATCGCCTCGGGCGGCATTCATAATTTACAAGACGTAGAAGCGCTCTGTAAGGTTTCCCATCACGGCATTTCAGGTGCTATCACCGGTCGGGCTATCTATGAAGGCACGCTGGACTTTGCCGCCGGGCAACAACTGGCAGACAAACTGCTGGCAGAGCAAACAGCTAAAGATTAACGCAATCAGCAATAGCGATCAGCAACAGTAAACAGGTTTAACTTAACTCAGGTAAATAAAGTAATGGCACTGGCAAAACGCATAATCCCCTGCCTTGATGTGGACAAAGGGCGCGTCGTCAAAGGCGTACAATTTGTTGATATTCGCGATGCCGGCGATCCGGTTGAAGTTGCCAGGCGCTACAATAGTGAAGGTGCTGACGAGCTGACCTTTCTCGATATTACAGCAACTCATGAAGGCCGTGATACCATAGTTCACGTAGTAGAACAGGTAGCCGGAGAGATATTTATTCCCCTGACAGTTGGCGGCGGGATCCGCAGCGTTGAAGATGTGCGCTTAATGCTGAATGCAGGTGCCGATAAAGTTGCCATAAACTCAGCCGCCGTTGCCAATCCGGATTTTGTCCGTGAAGCCGCAGAGAAATTCGGCAATCAATGCATTGTTGTCGCTATTGATGCCAAACAGTCCTCAGCAGGTACAGAGCAAGAACCACGCTGGGAAATTTTTACCCATGGCGGGCGCAAGCCCACCGGAATTGATGCTATTGAGTGGGCGAAAAAGATGGTTTCCTATGGTGCCGGTGAGTTATTGGTTACCAGTATGGATAATGATGGCGTTAAAAGTGGATTTGACCTGGCTCTGACACGAACCATTAGCGACAATGTTGCGGTTCCGGTTATTGCCTCCGGGGGTGTCGGCAATCTGGATCATCTGGCTGAAGGTGTTCTGCAAGGCCATGCAGATGCGGTACTGGCTGCCAGCATTTTCCATTTCGCAGAATACAGTATTGATGAAGCCAAGCGCCACATGGCAAAAAAAGGCATAGAGGTACGCCTGTGACAGAAGCGACTGACAATTGGCTCGATGAATTAAAATGGGATGAGCAAGGGCTGATCCCGGCTATTGCTCAGGATGAAAAATCCGGCAAAGTGCTTATGTTTGCCTGGATGAATCGTGAATCACTGACCATGACTGTAAACAGCGGTCGTGCCGTCTACTGGTCACGCTCGCGAGCAAAGCTCTGGCCCAAGGGCGAAGAGTCCGGCCATGTGCAAAAAATCAAATCCATTCGGGTTGATTGTGATAAAGATGTCATTCTGCTCAGTATTGAACAGATTGGCGCTATTGCCTGCCATACCGGCAGAGAAAGCTGTTTTTATTTTGCCCTGGAAAAGACTGACTCTGCTGTTCAAGAGAAGAGCTTCAAAGAGATGAGCGCCAGTAACAAGGAGCCTTACTGGAAAGCAGTTGAGCCGGTTATAAAAAATCCTGAAGAGATTTATAAATAATGCCAAATGATATTCTGGAACAACTGAGCCAGACCCTGGAGCAGCGTAAGCAGGCCGATCCACAAACATCCTATGTGGCCGGACTTCATGCTAAAGGCCAGGATGCTATCCTGAAAAAAGTGGGCGAAGAAGCTACTGAAACAGTAATCGCTTCCAAAGGCGGCCTTAAGGATGAAATTATTTACGAAACTGCTGATTTGTGGTTTCATACCATGGTGATGCTGTCTTATCATGATTTGGGCCCTGAAGATGTGCTCAATGAACTGGCGCGTCGTTTTGAATTATCTGGAATTGAGGAAAAAGCGAACCGCAGCAAGGGGAGTAAAGAGAAATGAGCGACTGTCTTTTTTGTAAAATCATTGCCGGTGATATTCCCGCAGACATCGTGTATCAGGATGATAAAATCCTGGTGTTCAGGGATATTAACCCCAAGGCCGATGTACATCTGCTGATGATCCCTAAAGTCCATATAGAAAGTCTGGCCGAATTGACTCAATCTCACCATGACCTGATCGCCTATATGATGTTAAAATTAACAGATATTGCCCATGATCAAGGATTATCTGGCGGTTTTCGTACTATTATTAATACTGGAAAAGAAAGTGGTCAGGAAGTCTTTCACCTTCATATCCATTTGCTGGGCGGGAAAAACCTGCCGGGCTTTTAACCCCTTTATTTAACCCCTTTATTTAACCACAGGAGAATCCCATGGGATTTGGCGTTACTGAATTATTAATTATCCTGGCCATCGTACTGGTTCTGTTTGGAGCCAAAAAATTGCGCAATATTGGCGGTGATTTGGGCGGTGCTATTAAAAACTTCAAAGGTGCAATGAAAGAAGAGGAAAATGCCTCTGATTCTGATAGCACATCCACAGATTCTGATAGCACATCCACAGCTCAGCAGTCTCAGGCTAAAATGAACGAGCTGGACGAAAAATCAGGTACCACTATTGAAGGTACTGTTGAAGACACTGTTAATAGTAAGAATAAAGAGCAGGTTTAAGCAATTCACAGCCCCCTCTTTGACACTCTTTACAAAATACCAGTAAGGGTTGACGAGTTTTGGAGTTTAAGCCGGGATTTAACTTTATAATGACCCCGAATTACGCCTCTTAATGTCTTAAGAACCGTCGCCTCTCATGAACTTTTTAATATAGGTAGCATTATTTAGGTATGTTTGATATTGGCTTTTGGGAACTTTCCCTGATTGGAATTGTTGCACTGTTGGTGATTGGTCCCGAGCGCCTGCCGGCAGTTGCCCGAACCGTTGGAAAATGGGTTGGCAAAGCTAACCGTTTTGTTGCCAACGTGAAAGATGATATTAGCAAAGAACTTAAGGACGAGGATCTCAAGCGTATTCTGGTAGAACAGCAAAAACTGGCTGATGAATACAAACAAGCCGCCAATTCCATGAAATCATCTGTACAGTCTGGCACTGAATCACTCCGTGAGAGTGTCCACATGGATGATCTTCTGGTCATTGATGAGCCTGAATCCAGTGATACAAGTGGTCAAAAAGAGCAACACAAGCCCGCTGCAGAACGACAGTCTGATTCCGGAAATAACACATCAGAGCAGCACGACACTGTTTCCGATACCCGGAGCAATACAACAAAATCCTGACCAGCAATCATTTAGCCCAACTTATTAGGACAACAACAGGACAACAACACAGAGATCATGAGCGAACATCAAGCAAACAATGAAGCGCAAATGGAGCAAGAACAACCCTTCATGGCTCATTTAATTGAGCTGCGCGATCGTATTTTACGCATTGTGGTAGTTGTGATTGCTATCTTTCTGGTCTTGTTCTTTTTTGCCAATGACCTGTATCACATAGTCTCTGCACCGCTTCTGGCGCAACTGCCTGAAGGCAGTACCATGATTGCCACAGGTGTTGCTGCACCGTTTTTAACGCCGTTCAAGCTAAGTCTGGTCAGCTCGATTTTTATTGCAATTCCTTATATTTTTTATCAATTCTGGTCATTTGTTGCGCCTGGCCTGTACCGTCATGAAAAACGGCTGGCACTGCCAATGATTACCTCCAGCGTGATATTGTTTTATAGCGGAATTGTATTCTCGTATTACCTGGTCTTTCCGCTGATGTTTGCTTTTTTCACAGCCACAACGCCCGAAGGTGTTGCTATGATGACCGACATTAGCCAATATCTTGATTTTGTTCTGAAAATGTTTTTTGCCTTCGGACTGGCATTTGAAGTTCCCATTGTCACGATTGTCCTGACCTTAACCGGCGTCACCAATGCTGACAAATTAGCTGAAAAACGCCCCTATGTGATTGTGGGTTCATTTGTTATTGGAATGTTGCTCACGCCACCGGATATTGTCTCACAAACCCTGCTCGCTATCCCGGTCTGGTTATTATTTGAACTCGGCATTATTTTTTCCCGCCTGATTGGCAACAAAAAATCTGCACAAGAGGAAGAGGAGTCTTCAGCGGGTAAGGAGTCTTCAACGGGTAAGGAGTCTTCAACAGATAAGGAGTCTTCAGCGGGAAATGACCCTGAAAACGATGTAGAAGCTAACGAAGAACCTCGCTACAAACCCATGACTGACGAAGAAATGGAAGCTGAACTCGACGCTATCGAACGGGAAGATGAAAGACCTTAACAGGTGCATATTTACTTTTTCTTGCCCACGACACTGAACGCTACCTGTTTAAACGAATCGGTTGCTAATAAAATCTGTGTAATTTGAACACGATTTAACTTATTATTGTGCCATACCTTGAGAATGCTGCCTTTATCATAGATTCCAGCCGACACGATCAGGTGCAGTTTGCCACCTTTGCCTTGCGTGTCATTCTCAGATATCAAAAAAGCCCGCTGAAACTCTCCACCTGCACCAGCACCCGTTTCGCCCTTCACTGCAATAGCTCTGGACTGTACAGCAATAAGTTTCACACCGATTGCCATGCCCTTACGGGGATTGAGCCTTAGCCACTTAACCACCGCCAGACAATAAGCCTTTTCCACACTCAAACGATAGGCAACCAGCATCCCCACAGCTATCGGCATTTCAATATCATTTTTGCTCACTAATAACATACCATGAGCACTTTCATTTTTTTGCCGCCAGTTTTCCTCTTTCAAACTGCTGTTAAGCTGTTTTTGAGTCTCGTTCACATTTGCGTGTATCACCGAACTGGCATAAACACGATCCCATGCATCACCCATCACATCAGACTCTTTTAAAAAAGGATTGATGCTTTGCAATTCTCCCATCGGGTTCATTTTATTTAATAATTTTTCCTCTTCAAGTAAACTAATTAAATTAATACCAGAATCATCTCTGTGTTGATTTTCTTCCAGTTTTTGTTGCAGTCGGGCGTCAATTTCTGCCTGCGGTTCAAAGGCCTTTCTGTCACTAATAAAGTGATGACAAGCTCTCAGTCCGGATAGTAACTTTATATTATTACCAACAAAAGAGCGTTCCTGCGAACGTTCTTGATGCCTCCTCATTTCATTATCAATTCGTTGAAACATGTCGTTATGCATCCGGGCCTGATAGGACAACACATGGGATTGTTTCTGATGTTCAATCTGATCCAGATAATTTTTAAGATAAGTCCTTAATTTATTCATTTTCAAAACACGGCCTTCAAACATGCCGGCATTATTTTCTTTACTGTCATTGTCTTTTTCAAAATGATGCGGAGGGAAATCAGACAACAGATTAACGACAAAATCATTTTCCGGCTTTTGTTGCACATAGCCAACAATTTCACACTGTTCAGCCCATTTTTCCAGCAATTGATAAATTTTACGTGCTTCAAGATGCATCATTCGATAAGGGTTTAACAATCTTAAAATGACAATTTGCAGGTACTTATTTTTAATTGAGGTGTGCATCCTGACCTCATTTTCCTGAGCACCAATTCTTTCTGCCAGCAGATAGAGCTGGTTCAGTTCCTGCCAGACATAGGCAGGCTCAGATAGATAAAGCTGAAACCGCTCCACTAATAGACGCGACAGGTAAAATAGTGCCATAAACAGTGACTCAGGGAGCAGGCTGCCAAGATATTGGCTGACATAATCTTCATTGGCAGCAATATCACTAATAATGATTTGATAGGCCAGGGAACTTTCCAATAGCAGGTGTTGCATGGTATCACTCAATACCTGATATTCTTCATTGACTGGAAAAGTAACTAATTTCGTTTTGTTAAATAAATCATCCAGCTCTTTCTCAATCTCGGTATCAATCAGTTTCATTATTCCCATTCGTATAGAAGGCTTGCACTGAACTCGATTCAGACTCACCAGAGTATCCAGAAACCCCTGTTTATCTGTATGAACACGACTATTAAGCCAGTTTTGCACAGCAATCTCATCAGGCAGGACACCCTGATAACTTGCAGAAATCGCTTTTTGTTCAGGAATACGTAACTGGGGTGTAAACATAAGGAATACCAAAAAATTATTAAAATATGTCTAAATTCTTCTGCACTATTGATACGAACAAGTATATGAAGATATTCGATTCATGTCATTATTTTCTGGATATAAGGTTTATAGATGTGATGCAAGACGGTTATCAGCAACGGCACTATATACTATAAATCCAGGGTAACAATAAACTGAATAACAGCCACAATAAAAGAACCAGAGGTCCACCAACCTTAATAAAGTCCCAGAAAGTATAATTTCCGGCATTCATCACCAGTAAATTGGTCTGATACGCCATTGGTGTAGCGAAACTCATATTCGCGCCAAACAATACCGCTAACACAAACGGTTCGGCAGGTAATGCCAGTTGATGAGCTATGCTCATGGCAATTGGAGTCCCTATCACTGCAGCAGCGTTATTTGAAACCATATTGGTCAATAAAGCCATCAGTAATAACAACCCACTTAAGATAAAAGCAGGTGACCAGCCCTCAGTGATGTGCACATAATATTGCGCCAGAGACATTGCCCCGCCCGTCTGCACCAGGGCCATTCCTATTGCCAGACTGGTCACAACAATCATAATGACTGGAACACTTAAAGCACGCGTTGCTTCCTGCCAACGTAAACAGCCTGTCAAAAGCATCAATAAAACACCTGTCGTAGCACTGATAGAGATAGGTAATAGACCAAACGCTGCACTCAGTACAATAAAACACATAATCGTCAGAGAAATTGGCGCCTTCTCAGAATGAGGTAAACTCAAACGAGCGTCCAATACCAATAAATTTCGACTCATTTTCAAAATTTTGATCCGCTCTCTTGTCCCCTGAACCAGAATTACATCACCGGGTTTTAAGAGTACATCTTCAGCATGTTTACTTTCAGGACGGCTTTTCCATATGTTTGCCCGGTGCAAGGCCAAAACCAGCAAATGATACCGATCAGTAAACCGAACCCGATTTAAAGTTCTGCCATCCAGAGTTGAACCGGGAATTACAACAACCTCAGCAATCTCCTGGTTGCTGTCATTTAAGGGATGGGATTCATCCACCGGCACATCTCCAGAACATAAGGTTCCTCCGAGAATTTTCTCAAACTCCATTAATTTATCCGGCGTATCTCTAAGGAGTAGTTTATCATCTTCACGTAATACGGCATCAGGTAATGGAACAAGGATAGATTTCTCGCTGCCACGCAATATCTGTTGCACTTGCATGTATCCGTCAGTGAGAGCAATAACTTCAGAGAGTGTTTTACCTTTTGCCTTACCTGAACCTCTAATGCACAATTGAGCAGAAAACAAGCGAGCTGAAGTGTTTTTCAGTCGGGGTTCTCTTAACTCCGAGAGTCGTGGAGCAAGCAACCATAAATAGACAATCGCAACCACTCCAGCAATCAATGCGGGAATAATAAAATCAAACATGCCAAAGCGTTTCATCCCTAAATCAGCAGCAACCGACACAACCAGCAGGTTTGTCGAAGTGCCAATTGTCGTACTCATCCCGCCAATTAATGTTGCAAACCCAACGGGCATGAGTATTGAAGAAGCAGGAATTGAAGTACGTAATGAAACGCTGACCAGAATGTGTAATAGTAAAATAACTATGGGGGTATTGTTTACAAAAGCACTGAAGAGCGCGCCCACCAGTAGTGTTTGTAAAAACGTCAGCTTTGGAAACCGCTCCCATTGTCTGGCAAGATAACGGCCCACTGGCTCTAAAGCACCTGTAACAACCAGCCCCTGACCTGCAATCATCAAAGCAGTCACAGTGATTAACGCCTCATGACCAAACCCGGAAAAAAAGTCTTTAGCAACAATCGTATGACCATCAACAGTGTAGGGAAAAAAATGGAAGAATAAAACCAGAACAACTAAAACCAGGAAGCTGGAACTGGCCAGAGGGATTTTTTCACTGGAAAATAATAACAGAGCGATGACCACCAGTCCCATAACAAAGAAAGCATGGAAGTTTGGCTCATTGACAGTTAATAATGCAGCACCCAAAATATGAGTCCCCACTCTAAATTCTGACTTATATAAAGTGTAGTCGTTAGAAATATTAATGCTATGCTGAGCACTGTCAACTTACTACTTGGTTTTTTTGGCCGTGTTGGCTGATGTGAATTTCCTGCACAAGTAGCAAGGTTATTGTCCCGTTAAACCACCCCGCCCGCATGACTATCTTAGATGGTAAAACGATTTCCTGGCGGGCATAAAACTTTATTTTAAATGCAGGGACATATTTACTTTTTCAAATAACGGTTGAAGTAATTCTGAAATTTGAGTTTACATAAAACACTAATATTTACCACTATTGCACAGAGATATAATTAACATTGTTTTATTTATCTTGATTCATTTCTATTTTATACTGAGTTCGTTAAATAACAAAAAAGAGATGCAACTATCATATACTTAATTTTTTTATCTGCCCCGGAGACAGTTATTAAATATCAATCAAATTCACAGAGCAGAATCCCCACATGAAAAATTTCCTTCTGTTGGCTGCATTTATTGCCTTTACTTATTATCTTGAGAGTACCGAGTTTTTGAGGGTATAGGATACCAGAATCTCATACAACTCGTTGCTAGTTTTTCAAAATACTAAACACTTTAAAAACAAGAAGATAAAATACATCCTCTATTTTTGGTTAACCAGCTTTTAA
>RCNG010001506.1_pt1 | contig 11578 bp, 10 predicted proteins | sample 2041371 | NCBI WGS metagenome assembly RCNG01 (sample SAMN09708227, study PRJNA481090) | Marine sediment metagenome, whole genome shotgun sequencing project. | biome: marine sediment; feature: ocean; material: sediment; isolation source: Sewage treatment plant 1 marine sediment (STP1) ... | reverse complement strand
TCTTCGTTGCTCGTCGTCGATGATGCGCGGGCATCTACTTCCTCCTCGCGCCTAGACTGCGCCCGCAAGACCCATCGGCGGACGACGCAGGGGTTTCCGGCCGGGCCTCTAGAACTTCCCACTCCGACTCGTCGGTTGCGGGCCCGATGATGTCGCCGACGATCGATCCGCTGTCGGCGAGCGCGCCCAACCACCCCTCGGATCGCGGGCCGGGCGTTGGCGGCACGATCTCCGCGACGGGCTTGCCTGCGCCCCGGAATTTTGTTCTCGTTGTGCGATCGAATCAAGCGATAGTGACATCCTTGCAGAGAAAGACGTCCTGGATCGCATTGAGCAGGGTGACCCCGTCGGCCATCGGTTTCTGGAAGGCCTTGCGGCCCGAAATGAGTCCCATGCCGCCCGCGCGTTTGTTGATCACTGCAGTCCTGACCGCCTGCCCGAGGTCGTCGGCGCCACCCGCGGCGCCACCTGAGTTGATGAGACCGGCGCGGCCCATGTAGCAGTTGACCACCTGCCAGCGGGTGAGCTCGATCGGGTGGTCCTTGGCGAGCTTGTCATAGACCAGCGGGTGGGTCTTGCCGAAGCCGACGGCGGTGTAGCCGCCGTTGTTCTCGGCCTGCTTCTGTTTGATGATGTCGGCCTCGATGGTCACGCCGAGGTGGTTCGCTTGGCCTGTGAGGTCGGCAGCGGCGTGGTAGTCGACGCCGTCCTTCTTGAACCCAGAGTTTCGCAGGTAACACCACAAGACGGTGAACATGCCGAGCTCGTGGGCGTGCTGGAACGCTTCAGAGATCTCGAGGATCTGGCGGCGGCAGTTGTCCGAGCCGAAATAGATGGTGGCGCCGATCCCCGCCGCCCCCAGGTTCCACGACTGTTCGACCGACGCGAACAGCGTCTGGTCGAATTCGTTCGGGTAGGTCAGAAGCTCGTTGTGGTTGATCTTGACGATGAATGGAATCCGGTGGGCATATTTTCTCGAAATCGAGCCGAGCACTCCCATCGTCGATGCGACGGCGTTACAGCCGCCTTCCAACGCCAGCTTGACGATGTTTTCCGGGTCGAAATAGATGGGGTTCGGTGCAAACGAGGCGGCGGCCGAATGCTCGATTCCTTGGTCGACGGGCAGGATCGAGACAAATCCGCTGCCTCCCATTCGGCCTGTGTCATAAAGTCTCTGCAACGAGCCCAACACCCTCGGTGATCGGTCGGTGTGGGATACCACTCGATCGACGAAATCAGGTCCGGGCAGGTGGAGCATGTCCTCGGAAATCCCCGAGCACTGGTAATCGAGCAGGGCGGAATCGTCCCCGAGAAGTGTGCGAATCTTGTCGATCATGATCTACCTCCAGTCAAGGGGCTATTGTACAGCGACGCCGAAAGACATGGAAGCCGGTTCGCATCGCTGTGCCGGTCGGTATTGCAACCGATTCTCGCGTATGATGCTCGTTGCGATGTGCCGGGCGCGACTCACAACCTCCGTCGGCGTCCAGGTACGAAGCGGTTCCGGGTGTGGAACCGCGTAGAGAACAGGAAAATCATGAACCCAAGTACAACGCCAGAATCAATCCGGTCTGCGCTTGACCGAATCCTGCCCGGGGTCCAGAAACCGACGCGCTACCTCGGCCTGGAGCGAAACCTTGTGCGCAAGCCGTGGCAGGACACAGCCATGCACATGGCTCTTGTCTTCCCCGACGCGTATGAGATCGGAATGTCCCACCAGGGCACGCGCATCCTTTACCACCTGGTCAACAGGCGGCGCGACGCCCTTGCCGAGCGCGCGTTTGCGCCGTGGCCTGACATGGCCGAGGCCATGGTCGGGGCCGGGATCCCGCTTTATTCCCTCGAGTCCTACCGCCCCATTCGGGATTTTGATCTCCTCGGCATCAGCCTCCAGTCGGAGCTCAACTTCATCAACGTGCCCTACCTGCTCGACCTCGCGGGTGTGTCGGTGTGGGCAAAAGATCGCTGCGAGACGGATCCTATCGTCCTCGGGGGCGGTCCATGCACAGCCAACCCGGAGCCGGTTGCGGACTTTTTCGACGCCTTGCTCATCGGTGACGGTGAGGCCTCTGTTGATGCCATCATCGATACGTTGCTCGCGGCACGCGGCAACGACCATTCTCGATCCGAGACCCTTCGATTTCTCGCCACCGTGCCGGGAGTCTATGTGCCATCGCTGTACGAGTGGACGCCGCCAAACGATGGCGCCGATGGTACGTGGAAGACTCTCGATGACGGGGCGCCCTTGCCGGTGAAACGGGTCTGGGTCGATCGCCTCGAACCCGATGACCAGCCGACCATGCCGATCGTACCCTTCGCCGAGGTCGTCCAGGACCGGCTGGGACTCGAAATCATGCGCGGTTGCACCCAAAGCTGCCGCTTCTGCCAGGCCGGCTACTGGTACCGGCCGGTTCGAGAGCACGAGCCCGCCATGGTCATCGAGCGCATCGAAAGCCAGATCGACGAGACGGGCTTCGAGGAGGTCAGCCTGCTGTCGCTGTCGTCGGCGGACTACTCCCAGATCGGACCCCTGGTCACCGACCTCTCGCAGCGGCTGGCCGACCGGCGAGTCTCGGTGTCGTTGCCGAGCTTGCGCGCCGACGCCTTTTCGGTGGATCTGGCAGACGCCGTGTCCAGGGTTCGCAAATCGGGTTTCACCTTTGCTCCTGAGACGGGATCCGACCGGCTGCGGCGTGTGATCAACAAGACATTCACCAATAGCGACATGGTGGAGGCGGCCCGGGCGGCTTTCTCCAAGGGATGGAACCTCATCAAGGTCTACGCCATGATCGGGCTGCCGACCGAAACCGACGATGATCTTGACGAGCTCGTCGCCCTTGCCGCGAAGCTTGTGGAAACTGGTCGCCAGATCCGCGGGCGCTCGGTCCAGGTCAAGGTGTCCGTCGGCTGCTTCGTTCCCAAGCCGTGGACCCCTTTCCAGTGGCAACCCTTCGTGGCGCCGGATGAGCTGATGCGGCGAATCCACCGGCTCAAAGACGGATTGGCCCGGATTCGTGGCGCCAAGCTCACCTGGAGCTCGCCAGAGGAGTCGGCACACGAAGCCCTTCTTTCGCGGGGCGACCGTCGGCTCGCCCCCGTGCTCCATCGCGCCTACGAGCTTGGAGCGGTTTTCGACGGTTGGGGTGAGCTTGCGCGGCCGGATGCGTGGGCGCAAGCCATCGCCGAGCACGGCATCGACCTCGAGGCCGAGATTGGCGAGCGCGACCTCACCGCCACGCTGCCGTGGGACATCATCGACGCCGGTGTTCGTAAAGGATTCCTCAAGGCCGAGTGGCGGCGGGCCTGCGGCGAGGTCGAGACTGCCGACTGCAAGTGGGGCGACTGTCTGCGCTGTGGCATACCCGGCGACGGCGCCGATACGGTGCTGGCCGAGCCGGTGGCGCATAGCGTTGTCCCGACACGGTCGGTGTCGGCTGCGAGAGTTGGTGATCCTGCGGCCCGGGACGGCTCGGGGACGGCTGCCGGGCGGCGGGTGCGATTCACCTTCCGCAAGGTCGGCGACAGTCGATTTTTGTCACACCGCCAGGTGATGGATGCTCTCGAACGTGCGCTGCGGGCGGCGGCATTGCCGGTCAGGTTCACCCAGGGTTTTAACCCCCACATCCGCCTTTCCATGGCCCCCGCCCTCAGTCTCGGTCACGAGACTCTCGCAGAGCCTTTCGACGTCGAGTGTTCGGCGCCGATCCGTGCAACCCACATCGCGGCCGTCAATCAGCGCCTGCCGGAGGGTCTGGAGATCACGGGTCACCAGGAGCTTCTCCCCGGCGCTCCTTCGCTCGGCAAGGTCATTGCACGCGCCCGTTACCAGGTCGCTGCGAGTGAAGAGGTGTCGTGGCCGGAGTCGGCGGACGGTCTGCCCGAGGAGGTCGCGGCCGGGGTCTTTTTCTGGGAGCGTACCGACGACGGTGACCTGAATCTCGAGGTGAACCTCCGCGGGGAAGATGGCCCAACAACCTCGGCGCGCAAGGTCTTTGCCGCCCTCGGAATCGAGGAAGAGGCTGCCCGCAGGCTTCGGGTCACGCGTCAGCGCTTGGTTCTCCTGCCCCGCGTCGCCAAGAGCAAGGGCCCGGCTCAAGGTCAAAGGATCGCACCATGAAGCGGTGGATCTACCATTCGGACACTGAGTTCGAGGCGCGCCACGCCCTCACGTCCTACCTCGGGGAGCCCGAGGCCGTGCACCGCCACCGATGGCGGGTCGCCGTCGAGGTTGGGGCCGCAGGGCTCGGACCCGAGCACTACGGCCTCGACTTCCACTTCGTGCATGGGATCCTGGGCGAAGCAGCGGCTGCTCTCGACGGCGCCGACCTCAATCAGCACGCCGAGATCGGCAGCCCTTCCCCAACCGCTGAGCGCGTCGCCGAGGTCTTGGCCGATCGTCTCGGGCCCGCATTCGAAGCGCTTGGTGGCACGCTGCTGAAGCTCAGCGTCTGGGAGGGGCCGGGGAACAGGGTTGATCTTGTTCTGAGTTGACCCGCACCAAGGGCATCCCCACAATTCAGGTCGATGCCCACCGCAGCGGAGTGAACACATTTTTAACGCAAAGGCGCAAAGCACGCAAAGAATAACGCAAAGTTCTATAAATAAAAACTTTCCGCTCTTGGCGTCTTTGCGTTTCAATCGCCCTATATTGCCTCTCGGCTGTCACTCACGATCGACTCGACCCAACGGGACAGGTTTGATGCGGGTTAAGACCTCGTCAAAACCGCCGCATCGTTCCCCAGAGATGTTCGAACTCTTCGAGAAAACGGCTGACGAGAGGCGGGTGATCGCAGACGACCAGGTTCTCCTGGTTTTCTTCGCTGGCACTGCGGGTCCAGTTGAAGCTGCCGGTAGCGACGACGCGGCGGTCGAATACCGCAAACTTGTGGTGCATGTGCGCGGGGCTCTCGTCGACGACCACCGGGATGCCCTCTTCGCGGAAAGAAAAAACATCCGAGCCCGGGTCCAACGTCTTGGTGTCATCGGTGATGAGCCGTACCGCCACACCGCGTCGATGGCATGCGAGGAGCTCACGCGAGATTCGATTGTCAGTCACGGTGAAAACGCACACGTCCGCCGACACGCGGGCCGTTCCCAGCAGCTCCGTGATCCGTTTGACGCAAGCCTGACCTGGCGCGAAGCGAACCTCGCACAGCATGTCCTGAGTCGCCTCCCGTCGTCGGGCCAGCACCTTGACGACCTCCTCGAGCCAGGTCAGGAGCGTGTGGGTTTCGTGTCCGGCGGTAAGGTCCCGAACCATCGCAAACGCCCGTGCCCGAACCTGGTCGAGATCGGCAGGGCTGTCGGCAATCTCGGCGAGCCGCCTTGCGAGGGCCGTTTTCTCACCCCTCGACAGACGCTTGTCGTCGAGGGTGGCGGACAGGATCTCGTCGATCTCACGAGTATTCATGAATCGGGTCGAGGCTTCAGTCGAGATCGATGTCGCGTACCGGCCGGGTGCCGTCGTCCTTGTCTTTGGCGCCTTTCATCAGCTGAGCAAAACGGTCGGCCATGAGGCGATCGCGGTCGTGTTCTTTTCGCATCGCCTCTTCCATGCGGTCCGACGCCTTCTGCTGGTTGGCCTTCATCTGTTCGAGACGCTCCTCGAAATCGACCTTCTCATTCTTCTCCGGAGGGGCTTCGTGGTGGAGCACAACTCCCGCCTTGGTGTCGATCACCAGGGCCGCGGCGCAATGTGGACAGGTGAGGTTGACTGTTTCGCTCATGCCGGTCTCCGGACCTTCTTCGAAAGTTGATTGGCAGCCACCAGGATGGGATCCCATACGGGGGCAAATGGGGGTGCGTAAACGAGGTCGAGATTCTGCAGGTCTTCGACCGTGCAGTGGGAGGCGAGGGAGGTCGCCACGATGTCCGAACGCAGAGCCGCACCCTCGGTTCCGACGAGCTCGGCGCCGAGCACGATGCCACTCGGTCCGTCGGCAACGAGCGTCACTTGCACCGGGACGCCCCCCGGGTACCCGTGGGCCCGGGAGCGCTGGCGGATCGTGACAGAGACCGGTTCGAAGCCTTCGGTCCGGGCTTGCTCCTCGCCGAGACCTGTTCGTGCCAGCTCGAGATCGAAGACCAGGAAGCCGGCGGTGCCGACGATACCTCGGAAACGTTGTGTGGCCCCGACCGCGTTGGCGCCGGCGATCCGCCCCTGCTTGTTGGCGGTCGTGCCGAGAGGTATCCAAGCGTTGCGGCGCAGGACTCTGTGGTAGGCCTCGGCGCAGTCGCCTGCAGCCCACACTCCCTCCAGCGATGTCTGTTGATTCTGGTTGACCCAGATGGCGCCGGAATCGCCGATGCGCAGTCCGGCCCTGGCGGCCAACTCGACATTCGGCCGTACTCCGGCCGCAACCAGTACGAGGTCGGCGTCGAAGGCGCCGCCGTCGGTCATGACGCGGGCTACCCGGCCGTTTGTGCCGGCCTGGGCCCCCTGAACCGTGGTATGGACGTGGACTGCGACCCCTCGTGTCTCCAGGACCTCCTCGACTCGGGCGACAGTGGACTGGTGCCAGCCCGGGAGGATCTGAGGCAGACGCTCGAGTACCGTCACCTCGAGGCCCCTTTCGGTCAGCACGTGCGCCATCTCCAGGCCGATGTAGCCGGCGCCGACGATCACCGCTCGCTTCGGCTGGTGCTCAACAAGAGCGGTCTTGATGCTTGCACCATCGTCGAGATCCCGAAGAACCTCGATCCCAGGCAGTGTGAACCCCGGGAGCGGCAGCTTGATGGCCCGTGCTCCGGTGGCGATCACCAGGGCGTCGAATTTTTCCTCACGTTCTTTGTTGTCGTCCAGGTTGCGCACTCGAAGGACCCGACGTTCGCTGTCGAGGCTCACCGCCTCGTGGCGCAGGTGAAGCTCGATTCCCCGTTCTTCTCGTGCCTTTTCTGGGGTCAGGACCACCAGATCCTCGATGTCTCGGGACGGGTCTTCGATGTTGTAGGGCATGCCGCAGGCGCCGTATGAGATGCGCGGCCCGCGCTCGAATACGACCACCTGTCCCCGGGGTTGCCTCCTTCTGGCTTGCGAGGCTGCACTCATCCCTGCCGCGACGCCGCCGACCACCACAACTCTCGGGTCCCCCATGATGAATTCCTCCCCGGCACCGCGTTGCCGTCCCTCCATCCTACAATCAACCCGGCGCCGGAGGTGATCGACCGGGATCCGATGTTGTGACCAGGCTCTCTAGGAAGCCGACTCATGGCCCAATTCTTCAGACGTGTTCGCCCCGGTACTGATATCCTGCATGGGTCGATGGTGTCCGGAATGGGGGTGAGATATGCGGGTTACGGGGTTCTCGGTCTGGTCTCTCGTGCCCCTCGTCCTCTCAATGATGTTGCTGTGCGGGGGCTGTGAGGATACGTCCCCGTCTGGCCAGGACCGCGTCATCGTCGAAGAGATCGTGACTGCCTATCTCCATGCCCTTGCCGATGCCTACTCCTCGCTCTCCATCGAGCCGCTCGAACCCGTCGCAACAGGAAACGAAATCGAAGAGGTTCGGCGGACCCTGCGGGGGCTCGCGGGAACAGGCGACCGGATCGAGGCACGCTTGCTGTCGGTAGAGTATGCGAGCATCGACATTTTCCGTGAGGTCAACGCCACCGTGACCACGACAGAAGTGTGGGATGTGACTCGTTTCGAGGCGTTTACGGGTCGCCAACGGGGGCATAACCCGACCTCGATCCAGGATTCCATCATCCAGCTTCGGCTCGTCGACGGTCACTGGCGGGTGAGTGCGCGGAGGGTCGTCGGTCAAGAAGCCGGGCCTCGGTGGACGGTGGAGACGCCCGCTCCGGTGGGTGACAACTCTTGAAACCACAACCCGTCATCGTCATCGTAGGTCGGCCGAACGTCGGCAAGTCAACCCTTTTTAACCGCTTGACCCACAGCCGTCGAGCCCTGGTTCACGATCTCCCGGGAGTGACCCGTGATCGAATCGTCGGCGAAGCGAAATGGCGCTACGGTCTCGTCACAGTGGTCGACACCGGGGGTCTCCTGTTCGAGGATACGGACGCCTTCGTTCCACTCATTCGTTCGCAGGCGGGTGTTGCAGTACGCGAGGCAGACGTTGTCATTTTCATCCTTGACGGTGCATGCGGCCTCGTTCCCGAGGATCAGGAGATCGCGGGATGGTTGCGAGAGCTCGATGTGGCCGTTGTTCCAGTTGTCAACAAGAGCGACCGTGCGGGAGTCGAGCACCAGGCTCATGAGTTCTTCGGACTCGGGCTCGGTGAGCCGATCGTCGTATCAGCCGAGCACGGGCATGGTTTTGCGGACCTGTGGGATGCTCTCGAACCGATCATCACTACCGGTGACGATGACGAGGAAGAGACGGACGATGGAGGAGAGGCCAGAATCGCCATCGTCGGGCGTCCGAATGTCGGCAAATCATCCTTGCTCAACCGACTCGTCGGAGACGAACGGGTGCTCGTCAGTGATGTTCCCGGGACGACCCGGGATTCGATCGACGTGATCCTTGAACATGAGGGCACAAGATTCCGCTTCGTCGACACCGCAGGTATCCGCCGCAAGGGACGAACCGACAAGGGTCCTGAGGTACTGTCGGTCGTGATGGCCCGCCGGAACCTGGAGCGAGCCCACATCTGTCTGCTCCTCGTCGATGCGGTCGAGGGGGTCACGAGGCAGGATGCCCATGTCGGCGGCTACGCGTGGGAGGCCGGCTGTGGGGTCATCGTCATCGTCAACAAATGGGACCTGATCAGCGACCGGCAGGTGGGGCGTGACCGCATCGAGAGTCAGCTCAGCCAGCATTTTAAGTTCATCAGGCACTCGCCAGTCGTATTTCTATCGGCCCTGACCGGCAAAGGGGTGCACAAGCTTTTTCCGGTCATGCGTCATATTCATCACGCGCGGGGGCAGAAAGTCGCGACGGCCGACCTGAATCGGTTGATCAAGGGCGCCTGGGACCGCCGGCCACCTCCGATGAAGGGCAAACGCGGACCGCGTTTCTTTTACGCGGCACAGGTTCAGAGCGCTCCGCCGGCGTTCGTGCTCTTCACCAATCTGGCGTCGAAGCCGCACTTTTCCTATCTGCGCTACATCGAGAACGTGCTCCGAGAGAGTCTCGGGTTGGAAGGCATTCCTATTCGAGTTATGATCAGGGGACGAAAGAGCTGAGGTTGACATGGTTTTCTTTAATTACGCACTTCGTAAGCTCAATGCCAAGATCGTTTACTACGGTCCGGGGCTCTGCGGCAAAACCACCAACCTGCAATGGATCCACGATCATTTCGAAGGGGGCGAGAAAGGCAAGATGGTCTCCCTGGCCACGGAGGGTGATCGTACGATCTTTTTCGACCTTCTCCCTCTCGAAATCGGCAGGATCAGAGGCATGGACGTGACCCTGCAGCTCTACACCGTGCCAGGTCAGGTCCACTACAACTCGACTCGGCAACTCGTGCTGCGTGGCGCCGATGGCGTTGTATTCGTCGCTGACTCACAAAAGACGATGCGCGGGTCGAACGAGGACAGCCTCCGCAACCTCAAGGAGAACCTTTCGCTGCAGGGGATCGATCTGGACGAGTTTCCCCATGTCATCCAGTTCAACAAGCGAGATCTCGGTGACCTGATGGCTGTCGAAGAAATGGATGCCGGCCTCAACAGGAACGACATGCCAATTTTCGAGGCCGTTGCCACCGACGGAATCGGGGTTCAAGACACCCTCGAAGGCATCGTTAAGCTCGTCATGCGAAGCCTCAAGGAGCGCTACGAGTCGAGGCCGCCGGGCGCGCGACCGGCCCCCAAAGCAACGGTGGTTGGTACTACCGGGCCATGGCCGGCAAATCTCCCGACCACGGCTGTGCCGACCAGTGTGTCCTCGATTCCGGATGCCGAGTCCTCGGGCCCGAGCTTCGACGAAGCAGTGCCTCCGCCCGTCGTGCCGGGTGGTGAAGAGAAGTGGGAGCCGGCGACGCCGGTGACGGCGCCGCCCCCTGACCTGGGCGATCATCAGTCCCCACCGCCCGAGGATGTCGACACCCACACCGATATTCTTTTTCCCGACGATGACTCGGTTGACGAGCTCGAGACGGAGATGGAGGAAGAGCTCGAGCCGGAGATGGCCGCTGACGAGTTTGGCGGAGATGTGACCGCTGAGGTGATCCAGACGGATCTGGCTCCGGAGGAGATCGAAGAAATCGAAGAGGTCGATGAATCCCTTCCCAACGACTCCCCGGTGACAGCGCCCCCGACCGGGGACGAGGGGGCGCCGCTCGAACCTCGAGACGAGTCGGATTGGGAGATGCCGTTCGAGACCGTCGACATCGCCACCTTGCCCTCCGAAGGTGCTGAAAGCCTGAAGTCCGGAACGGTACCCGATCCGGAGCCTGAAACAGGCGAAACCTGGGACGAAGGCCAGCCGGATTCCGAGGCGCCGGCCCTTGAGGACGGCGACCCGGAGCCGCCCAATGAGGACCAGACGAAGTCTGCCCCCTCCGCCACTGTGAGCACCGCGGGTGTCGATGACCTTATGGCATCGATCTTGGGAAACCCCGAATCCGCCCCCGAAGCGATGCCGGATCAAGCCTTCTTCCCGGACCGGAACGAGTCCGAGATCGTGCAAGGTGCCGAGCCTGAAGAGCAGGATGAGGCCGCCCCGGCCGAGGTCGAGTCGAGCACTGAGGAACCCGGTCATGCCGAGGTGGCAGTGGCTGCGACCACAGAGCCCGTCGCCCGGATCCAAGCGCAGGTCCCATTCGTGCTTGACGACGGAGACCCATTCGGCGGTGACGGGTGGGATCTCGCTCCTGTGCTCGAAGAACCACCGGCTGAGCTGCTGGAGGCGAGTGATGACTCCGACGGAGAGAAGGCCGGTGCGTCGACGCCCGTCGACATCGCGGTCCAGGAAAACAGCCTCGCCCTCAAGCTCACCGGCACCGGCGCCATCGTCGAAAGCGGCCAGGTTCGTGCGATTGACATCGAAGTCCCGGTGCCGGGCGCTTGGGTTGGAAACCATCGGGTCACCATGCAGCTGCGTCTGACTCTGGTGCCTGCGTCGGAGGATGAGGATGCCTGAGCAGCCGGTCCTCCCGGATGGGAAGGAGAGCTTCAAGCTCAATGAGGTCTGCAAGCTCGCGAGTGTGCAGCCCTACATGTTGCGCTTCTGGGGCACCGAGTTTCCCCGACTCGAGGCCGGTAAGAGTGGTACAGGCCAGCGGAACTATACGCGCAAGCAGGTCGAGCTCATCCTGGAAATTCGCCTGCTTCTCTTCGACGAGGGTCTCACCATCGCCGGTGCGCGCAAACGGATCGAGAAAGCGACTGATGCGGTCGTTGCCAAGAAACCGAAAGGCAGCAAGACCAGCAAAAAGGCCGCGCCACCAGCCAATACGGACACCGCAGCACCCCCAACTCAAAATAAAGAGGTTGACAAGATAGCTGCGGAGATCGTACAACCACTGATCGCCACCCTCCGCGACGTCCGCGAGGAAATCGTAGGGGCCCTGGCAGATCTGAGAACCGAGTAACAAGAGTCGGGACGTAGCGCAGCCTGGTAGCGCACCTGAATGGGGTTCAGGGGGTCCGGAGTTCAAATCTCCGCGTCCCGACCAT
>RCNG010001505.1_pt1 | contig 11581 bp, 7 predicted proteins | sample 2041371 | NCBI WGS metagenome assembly RCNG01 (sample SAMN09708227, study PRJNA481090) | Marine sediment metagenome, whole genome shotgun sequencing project. | biome: marine sediment; feature: ocean; material: sediment; isolation source: Sewage treatment plant 1 marine sediment (STP1) ... | reverse complement strand
GACGAGGTTTGTACTTACCCAGCAATAACCGTTATCCCTAACATTGGGGTTATTTGAGCCCCGTCTTAAGCTCAACTTCATAATCTTCGATAATGGATCGCATTGTCTGCGCCGCACCGTTCGGAAGGGGTATGGGCTTATGATTCTCAAGCACATGTAATGCTTCTTCGTAGGCACATTCGGCCAAATCCTTCCCGCCTGTCTTTTCCATCCAGGCTTCACGGTTTTCCCGGTTGAACAATTTCCAGGGTCGCATAATGAAGCGCTCGCACCTCATCACCTGAAAAAACGTTCAGCCCGAACCCGGAGACGATGTTTATACCGGCTTTTGCGCTTCTCTTGACCATTCCTTCTTTTCCCACTCCTCTGCAGAAAGCTGATTAAAACTCCGGATTACTTTTCACTACTCCCAGATACCCTTCGGTTTCTTCTACGATGGCACGCAGCTCGGCCTTCACTTCATCGGAAAGGTGTTCCACCTGATGGTCTTCCAGGATGCGCCTGGCCTCATCCAAGGCTCTCCGGTGCAGATCGGTGGCACCATCCTTTTCCCAATTATCACGGTTTCTGCGGTCGATCAGCTGTAAACATATTGAGGCTGAAACCGCCGCTTTGTAATTTTCCAGCATGCAAATTACGCTTCATAAATGTACCTCCTAACCCGGATAAAAAAGTTAAGTCTATGTGCACAAGTTACAGGTGGATTTTCATCACCCCACGTCCGTCCTACATGCGGACACGTTCCCCTTTGGGATCGTATGGCGCCTTCAGGTGTACCTTGGCAGGCACACACTTGCCTTGCCACCCGATCTCGTAGTCCCCCCCAAGGATCCATTCGTCAGTTATACCGTCACGGTTCTCTAAGTATCCCATTCCGATAGCACAGCCCAGATGATGGGCGTAGGCACCGTGTGTGATGTAGCTGACACGTTCGCCGTTGCGGTAGACGGGTTCATAGTGATAGAGTAAGGGTTCCGGATCTTCGATAGTGAAAATAACCAATTGGCGCTTGAGGCTTTCTTGTTTCTGCTTGATCAGGGCTTCACGACCCAAAAAGTCGCCCTTGTCGAACTTCACGGCAAAGCCCAGCCCCGCCTCCAGGGGTGTATCATCAGGGCAGATGTCTGAAGGCCAGTGCCTGAATCCCCTTTCCAGGCGCAGGGAGTCCACCGCATGCAGTCCAACCGGCTTGACACCCAGATCCTGTCCCGCCTCCATCAAGGCATCGAATACTCCTGTGGCAAAGTCCACCGGCGCGTAAAGCTCCCATCCCAGTTCTCCGACGTAGGACATGCGCACGGCAAGAGGCGTTGCATAGGCCACAGAGATCTCCCTGGCAGTGGCAAAGGGGAAAGCCTCATTGGAAAGATCAGAGTCCGTTACCTTTGAAAGGAGGTCTCGAGCCTTGGGACCCATCACGGCAAGCATGCTGTAGGCCGAGCTCATATCCACCAGGTGGGCATGGGCATCTTCCGGAATATGGCGGGAAATGTAGTCAAAATCCCGCATCGCCGTGGCACCCCCGGTTACGATGAAGAACTTGTTGTCGGCCAGGCGCGTGACCGATAAGTCCGCCTCAATGCCGCCGCGCTCGTTCAGCATCTGAGTGTAGACCACCTTGCCGATGGACACATCGATGTTGTTGCCGCAAACCTTCTGCAATACGTCCAGAGCATCTTTGCCCTGCATGACGAAGTTGGCCATGGAACTTAAGTCGTAGATGCCAACACCGTTGCGCACGGTCATGTGTTCGTTTGCGGAGTACGTAAACCAGTTCTGGCGCAGCCAGCTGTACTCATATTTGGGTTCCACCCCCTCAGGGGCGAACCAGTTGGCCCGTTCCCAGCCGGCCAGCTGGCCAAAGCAGGCGCCTCTTTCGGCCAGGCGGTCATGCAGGGCCGATTTGCGCACCCCGCGGGCGGTCTCCCACTGTTTATAGGGCCAATGATTCGCCCAGGTGTTGCCCGGAGTCTCCACTGACCGGTCGTGCAGGTAGTTCAGGTTCATCTGCCAGCTGAAGCAACGTCTGATGTCAAGTTCCCATATGTCGCCGCTGCTGGGATACCCCCGGGCGATCCATTCAGCCATCTTTTTCCCGACTCCGGCACCGCAAAGTATCCCTGAGGAATTCATCCCGGCCGCCGTATAGAATCTTTTCAGCCCCGGTGCTTCTCCCATGACATACATGTTGTCAGGCGTGAAGCTTTCCGCGGTAGTTGTAAAATGGCGCACATCAGTATGTTCCAGGGCGGGTACTCGTTTGAGGGCATTTTCCAACAACGGCTCCAGATGGTCCATATCATTGGGCAGTTCCTTGAACTGCCAATTCGCGGGAATACCTTTAGTCCCGTAAGGCTTGGCCCTAAGCTCGAAGGCACCGATCAGAAGGCCGCCCACTTCCTCACGGAAATAGAGATAACTGTCCTGGTCACGCAGAATAGGCATCCCTTTGTATGTGCCTTCCATGGGCATCGTTGTAAAATGCACATGCTCGGTTGCATGCAACGGTACGGACACTCCTATTTTTCGGGCCAGTTCCCTGCTCCACATGCCGGTGCAAAGCACGACACATTCACATCGAATATCGCCGCGGTTTGTTCTGACCCCATGCACAACCCCGTTCTTGATGTCGAAATCAACAACCTCCGTCTCCTCAAAGATCTTAGCTCCGCCCCGCCTGGCACCGATGGACAGAGACATGGTCGTATCTACCGGATTGACCACCGCGTCATTGGGCATGTAGTAGGCACCCATGATGCCTTCTGTGTTTATCGGCGGCCAGAGCTCCCGCAGCTCATTAAGGTCAATGCGTCTGATTTCCACGCCCAGGGTTTCGCCGATGGAGAGGAATCTTTCATACTCCAGTTGTCTTTCTTCATTGGTTGCGATGAGCAATGATCCGGTTTTTGTATAACCCGTGGTTTGTTCCGTTTCTTTCTCCAGTTCCTGATAAAGCTCCATGCTATGGGCGGTCATTTTGGCAAGCTCGAGGGTACCGCGGAGATTGATCACCAATCCAGCGGCCGCCCATGAGGTGCCGCAGTTCAGTGATTTTCGCTCAAGCAAAACAACGTCTTTCACACCGCACTTGGTTAAGTGATAGGCCGTGCCGCATCCGACAACACCACCGCCAATAACGACCACTTGAGCATGAGTTGGCATTTCTTTTGGCATAATTCCCTCCCTTCAGATCTCGTTGAATAGTTTAAACGATATCTGCCCTTAGAATCTTAGTTGTGAATTCTTTGCAATTGTATTTCGCTAAGTTTAACGTTAAAGTCACTATAAAAGCTTTTAAATCAGCTTGTCAAGCAAAAAATTAAGGGCCCGATATTCAAAATTCTCTGGAAGACCTTTGTCGAATATTTTTAATAAAAAAAATATGTTATGTTGTTGTATCCAACTTTCCAACACAGAAGAATATTCACATCTGAAAATTAATTTTTAAGGCTGCTATTTATAATTTCTCGATATTTTATAATAAATTACATTTCGCTTGACAACTAATTATTGTTTATATTACATAAAAATAAGGCTTTAAATATATTTTATGCTGTATTTAACGTTAAAGTACAGGCCTCTTTTAATAGTTTACTGGTTGATTAGGTAAATTATAGTGATAATTTCAGAATGTTACGATTGTTGAAACATGAAGTATCCAATTATTTTTCGCCACAAAAAACACAAACTCAACAAATAAGAAACTAAATGGAGGGAATTATGAATCGGAAATCGAATGAACAACTCAGCAAACTTAGATCTCAATATATCTCCGACGGCGTTGGCAATGTTTCACCGAGATTCATTGAATCGGCTCAGGGAGCGATTCTCCTGGATGTAGAGGGTCAAGAGCTTATCGATTTCGCTGCCGGTATCGGGTGTTTGAATATCGGGCACGGCCATCCGAAGGTGGTGGCCGCCATCAAGGCCCAGGCTGAAAAACTTGTGCATACCAGTTTCATGATAAGTCCTTATGAGCCTGCGGTGGAGTTGGCTGAAAAACTCTGTCGGATTACCCCCGGTGATTTTGCGAAAAAAGCATTTTTTGCCAACAGCGGATCCGAGGCAGTGGAAAATGCGGTGAAAATTGCCCGCTACTATACAAAAAAACCGGCGGTGATTGTATTCGAGAATGCCTACCATGGGCGAACGATGCTGACTTTGGCTATGACCAGCAAAACAATGCCGTACAAATTCGGATTCGGTCCCACCGCTACGGAAGTATACCGGATGCCTTTCGGCGATACCGCCGGCGCTGACAAACTGAAGGACTTTTTGGTTACCCATGTCAATCCGGAGTCGGTAGCTGCGGTTGTGGCAGAACCCGTGCAGGGCGAGGGCGGTTTCATAGCACCTCCACCGGGCTACTTTCAGGAACTGATAAAAATATGCCAGGACAACGGCATCTTGTTCATCGCAGATGAAATCCAAAGCGGCATGGGACGTACCGGGAAAATGTTTGCCATCGAGCACTGGGGCGTTGAACCCGACCTGATCACGGTGGCCAAGAGCCTGGCAGCCGGTATGCCCCTGGCCGCGGTTGTCGGCAAGGCTGAAATAATGGATGTTGTTCACCCATGGGGCTTGGGCGGCACCTATGGCGGCAATCCCGTGGCCTGTGCCGCCGCCCTGGCGGTGCTGAAAGTCTTTGAAGAAGAGAACATGCTTGAAAAGTCCGTCGCATTGGGTCGAAAGCTCAAATCCCGTTTTGAGCAGTGGCAGAATAAGTTTGACATCCTCGGTGAGATCCGGGGACTGGGTGCCATGTTGGGAATTGAGCTTGTTAAGGGTCCCGCTAAAACGCCTGCAGCGCAAGAGACTGGAAAGCTGGTTAAATACTGTAATGACAATGGTCTGGTTGTTCTGGGCTGCGGCACTTACGGCAATATCATCCGTGTTCTGGCGCCATTTGTAATCACAGATGCACAACTGGAAAAAGGCCTATCGATCATGGAGGAGGGCTTGGCGGCAATTAGCAAATAGAGCAAATTTTGAAAAGCAAACCCACCATAAAAGACATTGCCAAAATTGCCAAAGTATCGGCCACCGCGGTCTCCAGGGCACTCAATTATCGTTCGGGAGTAAGTGAAAAAACACGTCAAAAAATCCTCAACATTGCCAAAAAGCTTGATTATCAACCCAATTACGTTGCTAAAAGTCTGGTCAGCAATCGAAGTTATACCATCGGTCTCATTGTGAACAATATTGCCGACCCGTTTTACCCGGAACTGGCCCGGGGAATTGAAGAAAAAGCCAATGAATTTGGTTACAGTTTGCTGCTGAGTAACACCAATCGAAGCCTGGAAGCCGAAAAACGATCACTGAACATGCTGCGAGCAAAAGGGATTGATGGGGTTATCATAACAACGGTGACCATTGATGACCCGAATATTATGCCACTGGTCGAGGATCGGTTTCCGTTTGTTCTCATCAACCGGTACTGCACGGACCCATATCTTGAGAATAAAACGGACTATGTGGTGTTGGACAATTATGCCTGTGGCTATAAAGGTGTGAAGCATTTCTATCGACTGGGGCACAACCGGATCGCTCTGATTACAGGTGAGATGAATACATCAACTGCCATGATGCGGACAAAAGGTGCCATGCAGGCGCTTAAAGATCATGGCATGGATTTGGATTCCAAACTGGTGGTGGAGTCCGGGTATGTGCGTGAAAAGGCATACAACGCGGCCAAACAGCTTCTTGGGATGAAAAACCGTCCGACGGCTTTTTTTGCCCAGGATGACTATATGGCACTCGGTGTTCGTGAAGCGGTTTTGAATGAAGGCTTGAGCATTCCCGAAGAGGTTGCCTTAATGGGCGTTGATGATATCGAAATGGCTTCCCTAACCGGAGTGGAACTGACTACGATCAGTCAGAAGAAATACGAAATGGGGGTCATGGGTGTGCAAATCCTCATTAATAAAATCAAAAATGCCACACCCCACATGGTGAACAAAGTCGTTCTGGAGGCGAACCTCATTAGGCGCAAGTCTTGCGGTTATCATCTGCGGGGGTATACACGGTAACGGGGTGGTGAAAACTTCAATGACCCACGCTTCAACGTCCTGAAGGCCGATCTCACGGGGCTTCCTCCGATGTTCATCAGTGCAGCAGAGTACGATCCGTTAATCGATGACAGCACAACGCTGCAGAAGCTTTTGGACGAAGCTGGGGTTCCGAATGAAATGAAAATCTATGAAGGTGTACTGCACGGCTTTTTGCATTTAAGCCGCATGGTTGACAAGGCTTCACAAACTATCGATGACGCCGCTGAAGCTCTTCGTAAGGTATTTTTCTCTTAAAAGGTATTGTTTTGGCATAAATGAATAATACAATGCCGCACACGCTTTCTGTTTCATAGGGCCGGTTACTCCGCCAAGATGGCTAAGCCGGAAATCAACGCTCCGCAAGGATCTTTCCGTGATGCCGAAGCCACCTGGCAAATTCGTCCGGTGCAAGCTCACCCTTGCCCAACTGACGACCAACAACGCACAACAACCATTGAGCACTGTAGCTCAATTAGGGTTTCAGTCTGTCCTCGCCTGGACATATCGTTTCAAGTCCTTTACTATTTCCGGCGCGATATCCGGCTGTACATACTCCTTCATGCGTTTTTGAAATACCTCCTGCAGCCGTTCGGCAAGCAGTTTTTTACCTTTGCTGCGCCAGGTGGTGAAATCATCCCGGCTCATCAAATCGGACAGGTAGAATTCAGTTCGACAGTGCGCCAGGGTTTTCGGGTGGGTTAAGTATTCATGGCCGATTCCTATGGATTTAATAGACTCCAGATCAAGTCGTTCATCGGTTACATCGATCGACTTAAGCATGCGTCGCAGCATACCGCAGATTTCTTCATCCGCTAAAAACTTCTGGTAGCTCATGGCAAGGTAGGATCCCAGGATGCCGCATCCGTGGAGAACGAAATTGGCGCCGCTCATTACGGTGGTGGTCAAAGCCAGGGTCGATTCGATACCGGCCTGCATATCCGGGTACTGGGCATCGGTGAGCCCGCCACTTCCCCGGCAGGGGAGCCCGTAAAATTTGCCCATTTGAATGGTGGCATTTTGTATCATTGAAAGTTCGGGTGCGCCGATGGAGAGGCCGCCGGTCCGCATATTGGTGACGGTGGAGGTTGATCCGTAAATTACCGGTGTGCCGGGATTGACAAGTTGAGTCAGTGTAACACCGGCCAGCATCTCGGCATTTTGAAGCGCAAGGAGACCCGGCAACGTCACCGGACCGGTCGCCCCGGCCATCATGAGCAGCCCGATCATGTTGGCCTGGCCGTGGCGGGCATATTCAATCAACGCCCCGGTCATCTCGGCTGAATACTGCAAGGGGGACAGAGAGCTGATGATGGCTATCATTACGGGTTTGTTCTTGATTTCATCCTTTCCTCCCCAGGCGAGCCCCGCCATTTCGATGGAATCGATGGCGGCCTGGCGTGACACGGAGCTTCCTAAAAATGGTTTGTCGCATAATAGGATATTGGCTGCTATCATGTCCAGATGAGCGAGATGGGACGGCCGGTCCGACGGGTCCACCATCAGGCATCCGTTCATGTCGATGGCGTGGGATGTCTGAACGAGCTTGCAGAAGTTATCGTAGTCCGCCATGACGGCGGTCCTTTGCTCTCTGTCCTGGGTTACCATGATAGAAGCACCGTAGCCGGGTGCGATGACGAGGTGGCCATCACCTATTGTCACATTCTGCTCAGGATTTCGAGCATTGATCCGAAATTGAGAAGGCGCAGTATTTATGGCATTTTGGATATCTTTTTCTTCAATATGCACGACGTTTCCATCAATCCTGAAACCGTGGTGCTTGAAAATTTCGACAGCTTCCGGTTCGTGAAAACTGATACCGATATCCTTCAAAATATCCATTGTGGCCGAATGAATCCTGGATTGATCCGCCTTTGTCAATATGTGCATTCTCTCGTACATTTTGTTTCCTTTCCTGTCGTCTTGCAGCAGTTCCATGTGTGCCGGCATTATATTTTTTTAGCAGAAAACGTAATAGTTCACCGCAGAGATCGCAAAGATCGCTGAGAAAGCCATAATTCAATTAAATAGCTAAATTAAAAGAAACGTTATTTTTTATTTAAAAATCTCTGCGACCTCTGCGTTCTCTGCGGTTGGCTGAAATTTTACCAGAAAAATGGTATCCGGAACAAAAATGCAAAATTAAGGCCAAATACGAAATAGCACATGGGATTCACTACTTCGGTAAAGCAAAACGTCATTTGTCGCGCTTGTGCCGGAAGGTGCCGGATAGCCGCATTCGGACCTTCAAAGCAGATAAAAACGGCATGCTTAAATTTTGATTTAAAAGTGGATCAAAATAAAAGAACCCATGCCGTTGTGTTTCTGTCTAAAATGCCTGAAATTGCTATATTTCATATATGAATATCAATTTGGAATGGCCATTCAATTTGATTCGGAACTGGATCAAAAAGGCCGTTTCAGGTTCTCAGGCCCAGATATCGCCGACTTTAAAACCGTTGGGAAACGGATCGCTGTGTTCTAGGACATAGGTGTTGAATCCGGTAATCCAGGCCTGTCCGCTGATCGTCGGAACGACTGCCTTCTGTTCACCAATGGTGCCCTCTTCCACCAATTCGCCGATAAAAACATTGCCTAGAATTCCCTCGTGACGGTATTTCTGATTCAATGCCAGCTCACCTTTGGCATGCAGAACCGCCATCTTGGCGCAGGTCCCGGTCCCGCAGGGGCATCGGTCCAGGGCGCCGGTCCATGTGGCTGGATTGTCCCAATCCAAAGGCCCGGAGGCCACCGTAACCGAATTTTTCCAATCCGCATCCGGATTATTCGTGGGGCCCGAAAGCTGTGATATGGTGATTCCGACCCCGGGATAGCGGGGATGGGTCACGGGCAGCTGCTCGTGGGTTGCCTGCCGGATCATGGCGGCAGTCCGGGCCAATTCTGCGCCGTGCTCAGGAATCAGTTCAAGCCCCGGAAACTGGCGCACATCGGCAATGGCATAAAACATGCCGCCCCACCCCACATCAACGGTAACTTTGCCTAAGTGGGGCACCTCAATTTCAGCATCCAGATGAGCGGCAAAGGCCGGCACGTTCTTAAATGTAACCTGTTTGACCTTGCCTTGCTCACACTCCGCCCGAATACCGATCAGCCCCGCCGGAGCTTCGAGAACTAGTTTGGTCACCGGTTCTTTCATAGGGAGCATGCCCGTTTCCAACAGAACAGTCGCCACCGAGATGGTATTTCCACCGGACATGACCGGATATTCTTCCTGTTCCATGATGATGAAGCCGGCGTCGGCGTCGGGATGAACAGCCGGATGAATCAGGTTGCAGCACAGCGGCGGGTATCCGCGTGGCTCCCGAAGCATCATCAAGCGCAACTGGTCATCATTTTTTTCCAGGTATTTCATTTTATCGTACATGGTTTCCCCGGGTATACTAGGAACACCGCCGGTAATGACCCGCATGGGTTCGCCGATATGGGTGTCCACAGCGTGAATGGTTCTTTTAAACCCCATCAATAACTCCTTATATTTGAGATTGTATTGTCAAATAAGGCAGATATCGCACATTGGTCTGCTTTTTGCAAAAACAAACATAAGACCACAAGGTAGTTTACTGGGATTATTCGGTGACTTTAAGAACCGAATGTATATGAATAGAAGAAGGAGGTAAGATGAACAAGTTTATCGAGGTCAATCTCGAAAAATGCACGGCCTGCCGGTTATGCGAGTTTGCCTGTTCCACCCATCATTTTAAAGAGATCAACCCGGCCAAATCGCGCATCAAGGTAAGCATAGTTTCAAAGGACTTTTTCTATTATCCGAATGTCTGCCAGCAGTGCGGCAAAGCACCCTGTGTAGCGGCGTGTCCGCAGGATGAAGCCCTTATTCGCAATGAGAAAACAGGAGCCATCGAGGTCAATCCTGATGAGTGTATCGGCTGCCGCATGTGCAATGACATGGGCATGGACACCATATCGGCGGGCGTGACCGTGGGGTGCGCCATGGAGCTGTTTGAACGGGGTTATCTACCTGAAAAGGATGTGGGCTACGCGCTCAAGTTTGGGGATGATGAAGCGCTTTTGGATTTGGTTCAGAAGATGGCCACCCGGGAAGGCTTCGGTTGGATTCTGGGTGAGGGATCCTATCGCCTGGGAGACCGCTTCGGTCATCCCGAGCTCTCCATGACAGTCAAGAAACAGGAATTACCCAATTACGATCCCCGCGGCGTCAAGGGCCAGGGGCTGGCTTTTGTGACCAACAACCGGGGCGCGGATCATTGCCGTGCAGAGGTCAACTGTTCGGAAATCTATGAAACCACCATGCTGGGCTACTGGTCGCCGGACAAGGATGTGGATCGCCACGCCATCAAGGGCAAAGCGAAAATGACCAAGCACTACCAGGATTACTGCGCCTGGGCCTACGACTCTTTGGGGTACTGCTATTTTCTGTTGATGGACACAACCGAGCAGGATGTGGTGGATCTTTTGGAGAGTGCCACCGGCATTGACTTCGGCGGTGTGGCTGCGCTCAACAAGATCGGTGAGCGCATATTTACCCTGGAGCGCCTGTTCAACCTCAAGGCAGGGATGAGCGCCAAAGACGACACACTGCCCAAACGCTTCCTGAAAGAACCCATGCCCGAGGGGCCCTCCAAAGGCCAGGTGTTCGAGCAGGACCAGATATTGCCGGAATACTATAAGCTAAGGGGTTGGGATGAAAACGGTGTTCCTCAACCGGAGAAGTTAATGGAGTTGAATATCAAACTATGATTTTTGATGCTATCCCCCAATTGACTCGACTGTGATTTTTTATAATCATGAATCATTTGGAACTTGACTTGAATATTCATTTCAAGTTGGTCTATGCACCATGAACAGCCAATCCTCGTGTCCGATATCCTGTGAGCATGTGTTTTTCTCAACAAGCAACGGTGTCATTGCCACGGACAACAAAGGCAATACTGCGCTCATCAATCAAAAAAGGATCTCGAAAATGCCTTGAAGTCGGAAGGCTTGAGGGATCGCTTCAAAACCATTGTGGGCGGGGCGCCGGTTACACCGCGATGGGCCGCACGCATCGGGGCGGATGCCTATGCAAAAGACGCCCATGACGGTATAAACAAAGTCAAAGAACTTATTGGAATGTGATTTAACACCCCGGAAATTCTACAACTCGTTGAAAAGAGGCATGGTTTGCTATTCGTTTGACTCTTTTTGATGCGCTTGTCTGCTGCAGGTTCTACAGGGACATGTACGTGTGGGAGCAGCTGGAAGAAATTGTACGCATGGTTACCGGTCTTAATGCCTACAAGCACCGGCTTCAGGAGATGGCTGAGCCGGAAATCATTGCTTCTCAAAGATCTTTCCGTGACGCCGAAGCCATCTGGCAAATTCGTTCGGTGCAAGCTCCCCCTTGCCCAGCTTCTCGAAAACAAGAACCCGTTGACTCTATCCTGGCGTGGTGAAAAGACTCATCACGCAGCCCTTAACTTTTATCCTATTTTTATTCCTCTTTTTGAGGCTAAGGTTTCAGGTGTCAGTGTTCAGGATATGCTATAATGCCT
>RCNG010001503.1_pt1 | contig 11590 bp, 10 predicted proteins | sample 2041371 | NCBI WGS metagenome assembly RCNG01 (sample SAMN09708227, study PRJNA481090) | Marine sediment metagenome, whole genome shotgun sequencing project. | biome: marine sediment; feature: ocean; material: sediment; isolation source: Sewage treatment plant 1 marine sediment (STP1) ... | reverse complement strand
ACTCCGGGCAAAGGAGGGCAGAGCCATCTGGACAGACCTGTGTTTAACACCGTGCAAGAGGCTGTGGATAAGACCGGGGCGGATGCGAGCATGATTTATGTTCCGGCGGCCTTTGCTGGTGATGCCATACTGGAAGCCGCCAATGCCGGGATTAAGGTGATTGCCTGTATCACAGAAGGCATACCGGTGCTGGATATGCTCAAAGTAAAGGCCAGCCTGCCGGAAGGGACTCGCCTGATCGGACCAAACTGCCCGGGCGTGATAACACCCGGTGAATGTAAAATGGGTATTATGCCGGGTTCAATCCACCTTAAAGGCAAAATAGGAATTGTTTCCCGTTCCGGAACTTTGACCTATGAAGCCGTGCATCAGACCACCATGACCGGTCAGGGACAAAGTACCTGTGTCGGAATTGGCGGTGATCCCATCCATGGTATGAATTTTATCGATTGTCTGGAATTATTTGAGCAGGACCCGCAAACTGAAGGTATTATTATGGTGGGTGAAATTGGCGGTACAGCCGAAGAAGAAGCGGCACACTATATCCGGCAGAATGTCAGCAAGCCGGTGGTGGCTTACATCGCTGGTGTGACGGCACCAAAAGGCAAACGCATGGGGCATGCCGGAGCCATAATTGCCGGAGGAAAGGGTACAGCAGAAGAGAAATTTGCGGCCCTGGAAGCCGCCGGAGTGACTATTACCCGCTCTCCCGCTGAAATGGGTGACACCCTGTTTGCTATTATGAAGTGATAGAAGCTGCAATAGAAAGGAAGGTATGGATAGTTTGCTTATTGTATATGCCCAGCAAAACAGTCTGGTGGGTGATATTGAGAAAAATTTTCAGTGGATTAAACAAGCTGCATTAAGCGCAAAGGAGCAGTATGCAGCGGATTTAATTATCTTTCCTGAGTTAAGTCTGTGCGGCTATCCGCCAGAAGATTTGTTATTGAGGCCTGGTTTTATCCACTGGGTGGAAGAGGCTGTTGAGAGGTTGCTTAAGGAAGTCAATGGCATTGCCATATTGTTTGGGCATCCTGTTTTGTTGCAGGGTAAGCTCTATAATGCCGCATCGCTCATATCGGATGGCGAAATTCTATGCCAGTATTATAAGCATAAGCTCCCCAACTACAGTGTTTTTGATGAAAAGCGTTACTTTGAACCAGGCAGTGCCAGTAGCACCTTCAGGCTCAAAGGGATAGCCCTGGGGATCACACTCTGTGAAGATATCTGGGCACCTGAACCAGTACGACATTCAGTGGCACAGGGTGCCGAGATAATTTTGAACCTGAATGCTTCTCCCTACCACAAAGGCAAATTGTCTGAACGCTATGCCATGGTAAAGCAGCGCACAACTGAAAATAAGGTGCCTCTGGTTTATGTGAACCAGGTCGGAGGCCAGGATGAACTGGTGTTTGACGGAGCCTCGTTTGTTATGAGTGCCGAGGGTGAAATCACTCAGTCATCACCGGCTTTCACCGAAGGGCTCTATCCGGTTACTTTTCAGCGTAATGACATGGGGGATGTTATTCCACAGGCTGGGCAAACAGCGCCCATCGCAGATGAATTGGCAGAGATCTATAATGCGCTTGTTATGGGGGTTAGGGATTTTGTTTATAAAAATGGCTTTAAGGGGGCTGTTGTTGGCTTATCCGGAGGAATTGATTCGGCATTGACACTTGCAGTGGCAGCCGATGCTCTGGGAGGGGAAAATGTTGAAGCTTTGCTGATGCCTTCCCGCTATACCGCAGATATGTCCAATGAAGATGCCTTGCTGCAGGCCAGAGCTTTAAACGTTCCCTATCACATTATCAGTGTTGAACCTGTTTTTCAGACCTTTTTAGACAGTCTTAAACCAGCCCTGGCCGATTCACCTCCTGCTCAGTGGGATACGACAGAAGAAAATCTGCAGGCCAGAACTCGGGGAGTCATGCTGATGGCTGTATCAAACAGGAAAGGAAAAATGTTGTTAACGACGGGCAATAAAAGTGAAATGTCCGTTGGCTATGCAACTCTTTATGGTGATATGGCGGGTGGTTTTGCCGTCTTGAAAGATGTTTACAAGGTTCTGGTGTATCGGTTGTGCGAATATCGAAACAGTGTTTCTCAGGTCATTCCCCAACGTGTTATTGACAGGCCACCCTCAGCTGAACTCAAACCCGATCAGAAGGACAGTGATTCATTACCGGACTACCCTGTTCTTGATGCAATTCTTGAGATGTATATTGAGCAGGATCAGTGTCTTGAACAAATTGTAGCGGCTGGTTATGAGCAAGAGCTGGTACGCCGGGTGCTTAAGATGGTTGATTTGAATGAATACAAACGCCGCCAGGCAGCACCCGGGATCCGTATTACCAAACGAGCTTTTGGCCGGGACAGGCGTTACCCCATTACATCCGGCTTTATACGAAGGCATTAAGCAGGCCAAAAGGCAAGGAGAAATATACCATCAACTCATATAAATCAGCTTAAAGCCGGTGGCTGAGCGGGTATTAGAATTACACAGTTGCAAGATATGTAAATTGATGTAATATACTAAATTTATCAGGATACTTTCAGGGAAATACACATGAAAAAAATTGAAGCGGTTATCAAGCCTTTTAAATTGGATGATGTGCGTGAAGCATTATCAGAAATTGGCATAACAGGGATGACTACCACGGAAGTAAAAGGCTTTGGTCGCCAAAAAGGGCATACCGAGCTTTATCGCGGTGCTGAATATGTGATTGATTTTCTACCGAAAGTAAAGCTGGAAATTGTGGTTAAGGAAGAGATGATGGATCGCTGCATTGAAGTGATCACTGAAGCATCCAGAACGGGCAAGATAGGTGATGGAAAAATCTTTGTCAGTGCAATAGAGAAAGTAATACGCATTCGTACCGGTGAAGAAGATCAGGAGGCAATTTAATTCTTATTCACCGGGTTTCATCCAGTCCGGTATCCCGGGTATAACCCCTTCCTCTTTATAAAATACATCTTTGTGAAACTTATTCTCATTGAGATTATAGACTCGCTGGGCATCCTGGGCTAAGCGGGGCTGGTCCAGTTTTTTGTAGGCATCAACCATGAGCAGCAGGGCTTCACTGACTGCCGGAGTTTTCTGGTAATGCTCAACGACATAAGATGCACGGTCAACGGCGGCAATATAAGCCTGTCTCTTCAGATAATATTTGGCAACATGCATTTCATGTTTGGCGACTTTGTTGCGTAAATAGCGCATTCGGGCAATGGCATCGCTTGAATACTTGCTGTTGGGAAATTTACGCACCAACTCGCTGAAATGATTAAAGGATTCCAGAGAAGAATTCGGGTCGCGCTTAGACTCATCCTGGGGGAAAATAAACTCAAAAACACTCTTGCGCGCCGGGAAAGTAACCAGACCCCGTAAATAATAGGCGTAATCCACATTGGCATGGCGAGGGTGTAACTTGATAAAACGATCAGCTGCGGCAATGGCTGATTCCGGTTCTTCAAACTTGTAATAGGCATAGGCGGTCTCAAGCTGAGCCTGTTGAGCATAAGCCCCATGCGGGTAACGGGCTTCCAGTTTTTCATATAATTCAATGGCTGACTGATATTCACCCTCAGCCAGGTTTGCCTTTGCTTCTGCATACAGCTTGCTGGCTGACCAGCTTTTTGTCTCATCGACCTCTTCAGGTAACCAGGATTCAATTAACGAGCAGCCACTGGCAAAAATGCTGACAAAAACAAGCAAAGCAACCAGACCAAACTGGCTAAAACGAGCACTGTACATAATGCTTTGTATTCCTTGAACTATCTATGAATTAGTTATTATTTTAACAGCGCCCAGTATACCTGTTTCAGTGGCAAATATCATTAGTAGCTCAGAAATATGTCCACTCTTAATAAATGAGTTATACTGGAAAAATGAATTCAGAACTCAGTGAACAAAGACAATTTCAGGTTTCTTCAGACTGTTATGGCCGACGTCTGGATCAGGTGCTGGTGGAACTATTACCTGAATACTCGCGCTCCCGGCTGCAGCAATGGGTAAAACAGGGCAAGATCCTGCTGGATGGCGAAGTCTCGCTGCCAAAAACCAAAGTGATTGGGGGGGAAAATCTGCTGGTCACTATTGAGCGGGAGCAACAGGGTGAATGGCAAGCGGAAAATATTCCCCTGGACATTATGTATCAGGACGACAGCCTGCTGGTGATTAATAAACCTGTTGGTATGGTGGTACATCCTGCGCCAGGAAATCATAGCGGAACGCTGCTCAATGCGCTGCTTTATCTCTGCCCGGATCTGGTCAATATCCCCCGGGCAGGCATAGTTCATCGACTTGACAAAGACACCTCCGGTTTGTTGGTCGTTGCCAAAACCCTGACGGCCCAGACCCACCTGGTCAAACAATTGCAAAACAGGGCCTTTGAGCGGGAATATGAAGCGATTGTGGCTGGTGAAATGATAGGCGGCGGCACGGTCAATGCGCCTATTGGACGACATCCGGTACAGCGAGTCAAAATGGCTGTAGTGAAAAACCCGAATAATGGCAAAGAAGCGATTACCCATTACCGGGTTAAAGAACGTTATCGAGGTTATACCGGGGTTCAGGTCAGGTTAGAAACTGGCCGAACTCATCAAATCCGTGTGCATATGGCTCATATTCACTGCCCACTGGTCGGTGATCCTGTTTATGGTGGGCGTCTTAAACTGCCTCCTGATTGTGATGAGTCGCTGAAGCATTTTTTGCAACACTTTAAACGTCAGGCTTTACATGCCCGAAAACTGGGCTTGCAGCACCCTGACACTGGTGCATGGCTGGAGTGGAAAGTTGAAGTGCCTGAGGACATGCAGGAACTCAAGCACCTGCTGAGTACCGATAGACAAGACAAACAGCCCTGAGCCAATTAGTAGCCCTGAGCGAATAACAGCCCTGAGCTAAAAAAAGCCCTGAGCTAAAAAAAGACCAAAACAAGCATAATGGATCAAAATATTTTACCACCGGGTTTTGCAGAAAATACACTTATACAACAGCAGTGTATCCTGCCGGAATGGGATGCACCGGGAAACATTAAATCTCTGCTAACAACTCGTCAGGGTGGCTGCAGCAAAGCCCCTTTTGATAGCTTTAATTTAGCAACGCATGTTGATGATGATGAGCGGGATGTTAAAAAAAATCGGCAAAAATTAGCGAATGTGCTGCCGTCAGAGCCCGTCTGGCTCAATCAGGTTCATAGTAATGTGGTTGTTAATGCGGCTTCAGCCGCTTTAGATACAGATGCCGATGGTAGTTATACCATACAGCCCAATGTGGTTTCTGTGGTGCTGACAGCCGATTGTTTGCCAGTTTTGATCTGTACTCGTCAGGGGGATGGTGTGGCCGCGCTGCACGCAGGCTGGCGGGGACTGCTAAACGGTATTCTGGAGCAGGGTGTGGTAAAGCTGCTCAGGGCAAGCGGGCGTCAGCCTGAAGATTTATTGATCTGGTTTGGACCCGCCATAGGGCCTGAAAATTTTGAGGTCGGGGAAGAAGTCCGGCAGGAATTTCTGCATAAAGCTCAGGATAAACTTCTGACGGCTCAATGCTTTGCCCCGGTAAAAAACAATACCAGGGGGGGGAAAGCACAGCTCTTTAAAGAAGCTAAGTGGTTTGCTGATATTTATCAACTGGCCCGGCTCAGACTGTTACAGGCCGGAGTTGAAAATGTCTCCGGCGGGAATTATTGTAGCTATAGAGATAAAGAAAAATTTTATTCATTTCGGCGTGATGGCAAAACCGGCCGTATGGCCAGTCTGATCTGGATTGAAACACGGCCCCTACTTTAAATAAAGTAATAAAACAAAATGATAAGACATAGAGATAAAACATGAGTGAATGGAAAATGTTGACCCTGGTAGGACAGGACAAGCCAGGAATTGTCGCCAAAGTAACGACTGCTTTGTATGATCTTGGTGCCCAGTTAGGGGAGGCCTCTATGATGCGTCTGGGTGGAAATTTCACTATTATGCTGATGGTAAAAAGCGATCACTCTATCGAACAGCTGAATCAGTGTCTGGAATCTGTGGCAAAAGAAATGCAGCTGACCACTTCCTTTCAAGCCATTGAAGCCAATCTGCATCGACATGAGGTGCCTGACTTCAGGATTACGGTTTACTGTGCGGATCGTCCCGGAATTGTTGCCAAAGCAACCTCGCATTTGCTGGAAGCCGGATTTAATATCATGGATCTGGAATCGGATGTCGCCGGAAGTGAACAGGAACCTATCTATATCATGCATATTGAAGGCCTTGCCGGCAATGGTGCAGAGGCCCTGGAAAAAGCCATTGACCGGATCAAAATGGATGGCGTCAATGTTGATATGACTCCGATTGATCTAATGATAGGGTAAGTATTTACATGGCTGTATTGGATATATTGAAATACCCGGATGAGGCTCTGAAGCAAATTTCACAAGCTGTAGACTCATTTGACGCTCAACTGCTGACATTTCTCGCCGATCTGGAAGAAACCATGCGTGCCGGTCCGGGCGGTGTCGGTATTGCTGCTCCACAGGTGGGGGATTTCAGGCGCATTGCTATAGTGGATGTGTCTGCCAAACCCAAAATCAAACACAATGGCTGTATGATTTTGCTTAATCCTGAAATAAAAACCTGGGATGGCATGAAAATCGGACGTGAAGGCTGTATGTCGGTACCTGATTATACTGGCAATGTTATCCGCGCAGAGAAGATCACTCTGCAGGCTTACAATGCTCAGGGCGAATTATTGGATTATGAGTGCCGGGGCTATGAAGCCCGAGCGGTTCAACATGAACTGGATCATCTTGATGGCCTGCTGTTCCTGGATCGTCTGGTCAGTCGGCGCACGGACTTGTTTAAACGCAAGGTTTATGCATAAAACGCCTTCTTTAAAAAAACTTATCAACAGACTAACTATTTGAAAATAAAATGAAATATAATTAAATTTGCGTGTTGAAAAAGTTATCCACAGGCCCTATATTATCTCTATAACAAGAGAATTTAAAATAATGTTTCAAGAGGTGTTACTTAATGAGAATGGATAAACTAACCAGCAAATTCCAGCAGGCCATTGCTGATGCTCAAAGTCTGGCTGTGGGACGTGATCATCAGTTTATAGAGTCCATCCATGTGATGGTGGCATTGCTTGATCAGGAGGCCGGCACCGCAAGACATCTGCTCACTCAGGCCAATGTCAATATCAATTTATTACGCTCACATCTGGCTAAAGCACTGGACCAGATGGCCAGTATTGAAGGCTTTGCCGGTGATGTGCAGGTTTCGCCTGAACTCACACGCCTGCTCAATATGACCGATAAACTGTCCCAGCAGCGCAAAGACCAGTTTATTTCCAGTGAGCTGTTTATTCTGGCAGCAGTGGATGACAAAGGTCAGTTGGGTGGTATCCTGTCAGAACTGGGCGCCAGCAAAAAAGTGATTGAACAGGCAATCGATAATATACGCGGCGGTCAGACCGTTAATGATGCCAATGCCGAAGAACAGCGTCAGGCTTTGGAAAAATACACCATCGATCTGACCGAAAGAGCCGAGCAGGGCAAACTGGATCCGGTTATTGGGCGTGATGATGAAATCCGTCGTACCATTCAGGTGCTGCAACGCCGCACTAAAAATAATCCGGTTTTAATTGGTGAGCCCGGTGTGGGTAAAACCGCCATTATCGAAGGCCTGGCACAACGTATTATCAATGGTGAAGTGCCTGAAGGGTTAAAACACAAGCGTATTCTGTCACTGGATATGGGCGCGTTGATCGCCGGCGCCAAATTTCGCGGTGAGTTTGAAGAACGCCTGAAAGCGGTATTGAATGATCTGTCCAAACAGGAAGGCAGTATCATTCTCTTTATCGACGAATTACACACTGTGGTGGGCGCCGGTAAGGCAGAAGGTTCGATGGATGCCGGCAATATGCTCAAACCGGCATTGGCTCGCGGTGAACTTCATTGCGTCGGGGCTACGACTTTAGATGAATATCGCCAATACCTGGAAAAAGATGCGGCCCTGGAACGACGTTTTCAGAAAGTGCTGGTGGAAGAACCCACTTTGGAAGACACCATTGCTATTCTGCGTGGTCTGAAAGAAAAATATGAACTCCATCATGGCGTCGATATCACCGATCCAGCCATTGTAGCGGCAGCAACCCTGTCGCATCGTTATATTACAGAACGTCAACTGCCGGACAAGGCCATTGATCTGATCGATGAAGCCGGCAGCCTGATCCGTATGGAAATTGATTCCAAACCGGAAATGATGGACAAGCTGGAACGGCGCATTATTCAATTGAAAATTGAACGCGAAGCCCTGGGCAAGGAGTCAGACTCAGCATCCAGAAAACGCCTGGAAATTCTGCAGGAAGATATTGCCGAACTGGAACTTGAATATTCCGAGCTGGAAGAAATCTGGAAATCTGAAAAAGCAGCCGTGCAGGGTACACAGCATATTAAAGAAGCTCTGGATCAGGCGCGTAAAGATATGGAAACCGCGCAGCGCGCCAGCGATCTGACGCGCATGTCAGAACTTCAGTATGGGCGTATTCCAGAGCTGGAAAAGCAGCTGGATATGGCTTCGCAGGCAGAAATGATTGGTCAGGAAGATCAACCTAAATTGCTGAGAAACTCTGTCACCGAGGAAGAAGTTGCCGAAGTTGTGGCTAAATGGACTGGTATTCCGGTGGCCAAAATGCTGGAAGGTGAAAATGAAAAACTACTGCGCCTGGAAGAACAGCTTCATCAACGTGTTGTTGGTCAATCTGAAGCCGTTACCGCTGTTTCTAACGCGATACGACGCTCACGTGCCGGACTGTCTGATCCCAGACGGCCAAATGGTTCTTTCCTGTTTTTGGGACCTACCGGAGTAGGTAAAACGGAATTAACCAAAGCATTGGCCACATTTCTGTTTGATACTGAAGATGCCATGGTGCGCCTGGATATGTCCGAATTTATGGAAAAACACTCGGTTGCCCGCCTGATTGGTGCGCCTCCTGGTTATGTAGGCTATGAAGAAGGCGGTTACCTGACCGAAGCCGTGAGACGTAAACCTTATTCTGTGATCCTGCTCGATGAGGTGGAAAAAGCACATCCCGATGTGTTTAATATTCTCCTGCAGGTACTGGATGACGGACGCTTAACGGATGGCCAGGGACGCACAGTCGATTTTCGTAATACCGTGATTATTATGACCTCTAACCTGGGTTCGCAGAGGATTCAGGAATTGAGTTTGCTTGCTTCTGCTTCGCAATCGGGAGCAAATGACGAGGCGGAATATCAATTGATGAAATCCGAAGTAATGGAGGTGGTGGCACAACAGTTTCGTCCGGAATTCATTAATCGTATTGATGATGTGGTGGTTTTTCATCCTTTAGGCCGGGAAGCTATCCACCAGATAGCCGAAATTCAGATGCAGGATCTACGCAGTCGACTGGCTGAACGGGAGCTGGATCTTGAGCTGTCAAGCGCGGCAATGGATCAAATCAGTGCCGCAGGTTTTGACCCCGTATACGGTGCCAGACCGCTGAAACGTGCCATTCAACAGGCTCTGGAAAATCCTCTGGCTCAGGAAATTCTGGCCGGTAAATTTGTACCGGGTGATGTGATTGAAGTGGATGTATTGCCGGGCGATACGCAAGGCAGAATGACCTTCAATCGGGTTGTCAGGGCTGAAGTAGCCTGAGCAAGTCTTAAGTTATAAGTCCTGAATCAGGACTTATAACTTTAATCACTGATTTTCTTCACGGGAAATCCTGCGTAGCACCCAATCCATAGCTTTTGCAGACAATATTCTTTTCAGTGTGGCAAATAAATAAGTTGGCAGAGTAACATAATAATGTGCTCTGGGATTAGCACTTTCCAGAGCATGCTGCAGCTTTTTATACACGGCTTCTGGCGGCAGGGTAAAGGGTGCAGCCGGTCCCTGCTTTTTTAATCGGGCTTCCATCCCTTCATATGAAGTTTTAAAAAAACTGTTTTCCTTATTAATGTTTTGCTGGTATTTTTTATAGGCATTTTTACGGAAATCACTGCTAATCGGCCCTGGTTCAATAATTGACACCCCGATACCGCTGCCATAAAGCTCCAGTCTCAGTGTATCAGTCAACCCTTCCAGGGCATATTTAGAGGCATTATAGGCGCCTCGAAAGGGCAAAGAGATAATGCCCAGTACTGAACCATTATAAATAATACGCCCAAAACCCTGCTCTCGCATCACCGGAATAATCCGGTTGGTTAATTCCTGGGTGCCAAAGACATTGGCATCAAATTGCTCTTTCAAAACATGACGTTGCAGATCTTCAACAGCTCCCGGCTGACCATAGGCACCGTTATTAAACAGTGCGTACAAGTTGCCATGGGTGAGTTCCAATACCTGCTCAACGGCAGAATTAATTGATTCACTGCTGGCCAAATCAAGCTGCAGGCTCTCCAGACCCTGTTTCTGAAGGACTGCTACGTCATCTGCTTTTCGTACCGAAGCAAAGACCCGATAGCCTCGATTGTTGAGTTCGTGAGCACAACACAGGCCGATCCCGGACGAGCATCCGGTAATGAGTATGGCTTTCTGTTTTGACATATCTTTTTTAAGAATACTCTTTTTAAATAAAAAATAACTGCTAATATTGTTATAACTATGTTTTGTTAACTATCTTTCGTTAACCATGGTGTATTTAGTTACGGTGTGATAGTCAGGGTTTTGTAAAGCTGGAACATTTTACCCGAAATTTTTCACTAGCATAAACAAAAATAATTCGCTTGATAAGAAAAAGGTAATCAATTAGTGGATATAGCAACGGTTATTGGAATTATTGGTGCTCTCGCCATTATTGCAGTGGCAATGGTACTCAGTGGCGGTATTATCCTGTTTATTAATGTACCATCAATGTTGGTTGTTTTTGGCGGTGCCTCGTTTGCGGTAGTCGCAATGTTCCCGTTGGGTACCAGCATCAGTTCGTTTAAAGTGTTGCTGAAATCCATATTAAACAAGGCTGATGATCCCAATGAATTGATCGAAAGAGGCGTTGAACTGGCCACCATTGCCCGCAAAGAAGGTATTCTGGGTCTGGAAGGGCAGGAAATCCCTAATGAATTCTTACAAAAAGGCATTAGCCTGTGTGTGGATGGTCATGAGCCGGACTTTGTGCAGCGTATGTTATCCAAAGACATTAACCTGGCGGTTGAACGCCATGAAAACGGTCAAAAATTTTTTATGAAACTGGCTGATATGGGACCCGCAATGGGTATGATTGGAACCCTGATTGGTCTGGTAGGCATGCTGGCCAATATGGATGATCCCAAAACCATTGGTCCTTCAATGGCGGTTGCTCTGTTAACCACACTCTATGGCGCGGTATTGGCGAATGCCTTTTGCATTCCCGTTGCTGATAAACTGTCCTATTTTGCTGACCAGCAGCGTCTGAATCGTTCTCTTATTCTTGAAATTATTGGCGCTATTCAGGAAGGTATAAATCCAAAAGTCATGGGCGAAATGCTGCAAACCTACCTGCCGGAAGGCAAACGTGTCGTAGCAGCAGAATAAGCCTTACTCATGAGGAACGATTTATGAGTACTCTTTTGTGGACAAACAGGTATCTGGCCAGTAAGCAAAT
>RCNG010001501.1_pt1 | contig 11596 bp, 10 predicted proteins | sample 2041371 | NCBI WGS metagenome assembly RCNG01 (sample SAMN09708227, study PRJNA481090) | Marine sediment metagenome, whole genome shotgun sequencing project. | biome: marine sediment; feature: ocean; material: sediment; isolation source: Sewage treatment plant 1 marine sediment (STP1) ... | reverse complement strand
CCTCGGTATCCAGACCTCAACATCACACAGGAAAATCATAAACCATTTAATTTTTGTAAGTACCGCGACTAAAGAAATGACTGAAGATGAATTTATGTTATTAATGGAATCTGTATCTAATGTCCATGACGTCAAAATAATGGCAGAAAAGCTCAATCACTCAATCAAGCCATTCACTGGGATAGCTACGAGCTCTTTATTACCGTCAATATTGGTATCAGTTTATCTCCTGATGACGGGAATATTGCCAACGAACTGATAGAAAAGGCTGATATTGCGATGTATCAATCAAAAGAGAAGGGTGGGAATGCTTTTCAGTTTTATAGGCTCTCCTGACATGCACACAGCAGAGGATTGTCTAATCGGGGTTCTGCTCTGCGTTAATAGAAAACCGGTAATTCTGGCTGTCATCGGTTTTAGAGATTATGCCTTCATCTTTCAGTTCGCCTACGATGCGTGAAAAAGTCTCCCTTGAAGTGCCTATCATCGAAGCCATATCTTCATAACCAAAAAAGCGGATGGTGTCGGAATCGTCCCCGCTCAGCTCAGATAAAAAACTGAACAGTTTTAATGTCCTGGTGCGTACGGTGCCCGAAGATAGCTCACTTATCCAACGATCGGCAAATGACAGGTGTTGTTCCCAGTGGGCCATAATTTTTTTGCTGAGCAAGGGCTTTTCTGTTTCCAGATTTTTAAGCGTCGCTGTGCTGATACGACACACATCGAGTTCTCTCAAGGCTATAGCTGTATGGCGATAGGGCTGGTCAAGCAGCGCTTCAAGACCCACAAGAGCCCCTGGTCCTAGCAGGCGTACGATACGTAATGAACCATCGGACTGGGTTTGGATCAGCTTTATGACACCGCTGCGAATTGAATAGACTTTATTGTCCTGAGTGCCCTGAGTGTAAAACAGCGTTTTTTCTGCGTAACGAAAATTATCGATGGGTTCCAGTATGTGGTCGAAATCACTATCCTGCAGACCCGAAAACATCATCATATGCCGAACACCACAATTTCTACAGTCCGAACGGCCAAGCCATTCGGGATTTGTGCAGAGTGCACGGGTACTCAGTTTTGTCATTATAGTTTGCCCGTCATTGGCGAAAAGTTTACAAAAAACATCAATTAATCAGTCATGTGATACAATTGACTCTCTTAATTTGTATCGGCACTCGTGATAAGTATCACTTATAATTATAGTATTTCAATCAATAATTATTGTGATCCGTTCGCAAGTAATAACAATACTATAGGATATCTCCAGTGAGTCACGAAACTGCGGATCGGATCTGTCCATTATGTCGAACAGCAGATGGGCGTCCTTTCTATCAGGATAATCGCGAGTATTTTCAGTGTCCAGTCTGCTGCCTGGTTTTTGTGCTTCCGCAGCAGTTTCTGACTTTAAAAGAAGAGAAAGCTATATACGACCTGCATGAAAACTCTATTGATGATCCGGGGTATCGTGGTTTCCTGAGCCGCCTTTTCAGCCCGCTGTTGCAGTGTTTAGCGCCCGGCAGTCACGGTCTTGACTTTGGCGCCGGGCCAGAGCCGGCACTTGCTGAGATGTTCCAGGAAGCTGGCCATTCAATGGCTATTTATGACCCGTTTTATGCGCCAGAAAGCAAAACGCTGCAATTGTGCTACGACTTTATTTCAGCATCTGAGGTGGTAGAGCATTTACATCACCCGGGAAGGGAACTGGAGCGGCTTTGGTCTTGTCTGAAGCCCAATGGAACGCTTGGCATCATGACTAAACGCGTGATCGATCAGAAAGCATTCTCACGCTGGCACTACAAAAACGATCTCACGCATGTGTGCTTCTTTTCGCTGGAAACTTTTCAATGGCTTGCTGAGCATTGGTGTGCAACATTAACTGTTCCTGAAAATGATGTTGTTCTTTTTACCAGGAGCAAATAATTCCCGGTCTGTGTTTATATTCGTCTGACCCGAAATGAACGTCCCTTCAACTTGCCTTCCTGTATTTTTTTTAGTGCAGTTTTAACCGCATCCCGAGTGACGGCCACATAAGCGCAGTTATCAAAAATATGAATTTTTCCAACCTGCTTGCCGCTAATACCGTTTTCTCCAGTCAGTGCTCCGAGAATATCACCGGGTCTCAGCTTCTGTTTTTTGCCGCCATCAATTTGCAAGCTTGCCATGAGCGGTTTGTGCGTGGGTTTTTCCAGCAGGCTGAATGGCGGCAGAGGCTCGGCATTAATCGATTGCTTAAGATATTCTTCCAGCCTGGCAAGCTTATAATTTTCCTTTTCGCTATATAAAGTGCAGGCTACGCCTGTGCTGCCAGCTCGCCCTGTGCGACCGATACGGTGCACATGCACTTCGATATCACGGGCAATATGGTAATTGATTACCGTATCCAGTGCATCAATGTCCAGGCCCCGGGCCGCCACATCGGTAGCCACCAGCACGGAGACGCTTTTATTGGCAAATCGCACCAGGGTTTGATCACGCTCTCTTTGTTCCAGATCCCCATGCAATGCGAGCGTACTGAAACCATAGCGAGACAGCTCATCGGCTACTTCCTGGGTTTCCTTTTTGGTGTTGCAGAACACTACGGCCGATTCGGGATGATAGTGTTGCAGCAGCAGGCGCACGACAGTCAGGCGCGGCAGCTTATCATCCAGCTTGTATAAATGCTGCTGTATACTGGTACTGTCGTGGGTTGAGGCCACCTGTACCATTTTCGGATGTGCCATGATGTGTTTGGCAATGGACTGAATCTGAGCGGGAAAAGTTGCGCTGAACAACAGGGTCTGGCGCCTGGCCGGGGTGTGATCAATAATGGCATCCAGAGCTGCTTGAAACCCCATATCAAGCATGCGATCGGCCTCGTCAAGCACCAGTGAATTCAAACTGTCCAGTCTGAGTGTGCCTTTGCGCAGATGTTCCTCCACTCGTCCCGGCGTACCTACAATAATGTGGGCACCGTGTTCCAGTGAGCCAATCTGAGGGCCAAGGGGCATGCCTCCGCAAAGGGTCAGAACCTTGATATTATGAATGGAGCGGCCCAGTTTACGAATCTCTTTGGCAACCTGATCGGCTAATTCACGGGTAGGACAAAGGATCAAAGACTGCACGCGAAAGCGCTTTACATCGAGTTTTTCCAAAAGACCCAGACCGAAGGCTGCTGTTTTACCCGAGCCTGTTTTTCCCTGGGCAATGACATCGTTGCCGTCCAGAATGTAGGGCAGACTTTGAGACTGTATAGGCGTCATGGCCTGATAGCCAAGGGAAGAAAGATTCTTAAGCAGGGCTGGATGCAGCTTAAGAGATGAAAAGGCGGTTTGCTTCAAGGTGACGGTCCTTTTTTGCCCGTGTGGTAATTCAGGCGGTCATAAATCTCTAGAGTCAGGCTTTTAACCAGCAGTCTATAGAGACAATAAAAAAGGGCAGGATCTTCAGATCCTGCCCTTTTAGTCGTCAACCGCTCACACATGGCAAGGGTGGTTGGCGCTGGCCTGCATAATACTTAATGCAGGCTTATAACGTGCAAAATTTAGATTGCGACGATGTTCTCTGCCTGAGGACCTTTCTGGCCCTGAGTAACAGTGAATTCGACTCTCTGACCTTCAGCCAGAGTTTTGAAACCATCACCAGAGATAGCGCTGAAATGAGCAAACACGTCAGGTCCGGATTCCTGCTCAATAAAGCCAAAACCTTTAGATTCGTTGAACCATTTAACGGTGCCAGTAGTAGTAGACATAATCATATCCTATTTATTCATGAGTAATTGAAGCCCTTTGCAAGGCCATTTGGCTAGAAGTTTTGCTATTACTTATGAAGAACATGACGAGAATTACAACAGAACATCAATTGGCGTGCATAAATATAAGACGTACTTTCAAGCTATTTGAATTATATACAGTTTTAGCCCATTGTCAACCATTATTCCTGAAAAATTTGAACACAGTATGAATATTGAGGGATAAGCTACAAAAAAAGGCACTATGAAGTAAAAAACATTGGCTCAGCAAGAACTATCGTTTCATTTTTACGGTGTAACGGCTGTGGTGTAGTCTGTGTAAACTATGGCATCAAACTGGTCAGCCAGATGAGTATAGCTATAGTGGGATTCCATTTCCTTCTGGGGCAGATAAACTACCCCAACATGACGTTGTAATCGGGATTTATTGAGGAATTGGATCAGTTCCGGTGATTGATGAAGGTGTAGCACAAAGCGGGGAATGCCAAGGCGATGGAAAAGGGCTTCATTACTGTCAGGATGAGCAGCCAGCAAGGTTTTTATTTTAGCCGGCATATTCCAGCTATCCGCTGCCATCACTGTTCCAGAATAAGTGAGCATACCGATGGCAAAGACCTGTCGTTTGAAATGCTGGCGCAGAAGCTGTCCCACATTGAGCAGGCTCTGTTCAGCCATTTCAGTTGCCCGGGCATCGCCAAGATGTGAGCTATGTGCCCAGAGTACGGTTTTGGGGTGTTGAAGATGAGCAGACATTGCCAGAAAAGATTCCAGCATATGCCGATCCCTCTGGTTCCAGGATTTGGTTTCATCGCCGGTCAGATATTGAGTGCGTAAACTTTTTTCGCTGTTTTTGATAACCCGGGCATTTTGCAGGGCATAAAAAAATGCTTCGCGCTCAATAAACGGGTTTTGCTGCGGGCAGGGAAAGCGACAAGCAGAAAAATCGAGATATTGTTCAAGCGCCTCGCGTTCGCAGCTCAGTGAAAGATCCTCGCTGACTGCCTGTCCGTAGCGGTGTAAATCATTATTGAATCGATCAAAGCATTGATAGCGCTGTCTTGCCTGCTGTGCAGCCAGGGGTGAAAAACTCTGCAGATAATCTATAACCAGAGCTTTGGATTTCTCAAAACTGTAAATATCCATACCCAGCAAACTGACCTTCTGTTCTGCGCCGGGCAACTGGTCATTATAACCCCTCAGCCATTGGATAAAGTTGAGCATCTCCCTGTTGTTCCATAGCCAGGTAACATCAGGGTTAGTTGCATTCAATGCCTGCTCCGCTGTGAGGTGGGTTGCTGCCTGGACATACTGGTTCAGGCTATAGACATTGGGCCAGTCGCCTTCCAGAACGATTAATTTAAAGTTTTTTTCCTGGATAAGCCGTTTGCTGATATCAATACGCTGCTGGTAAAATTCATGGGTACCATGAGTTGAATCACCAATAAGCACATAAGGTACCTGGCCAGCGAGTTTAATCAGGGAGTTGTAGTCATCCGGCTGGTGTAGCGGAACAATAGAACGTTTTAGCAAGGCTGTCCCGGGCTGGGTAATTGAGGCTGATAAATTGTTTTTCGATGGAATTTGTGTGTCTGAGTAGAGGTTTCGCCCGGCGTCTGTTATAAAAGTGACCGTCAGGACAAATAGCAATAGAAGTAAAAAGCAGTGGCCTGTGCGATTGGCGGGTAGCATCATGGCGACCCTGTCAGGAGAAATTTTGAGATGTAAGCTAATGTTCATCATAAAGTGCCATTTTGGCGAATTCATTCGCCTTGTTTTAATCGACATCGCCGCGCAGGTATCGTTTAACAGGCCGTTGCAGACAGATAAAATCGTGCAGAGTTTTAATTCCCACCAGCAAGGACAATAAGGCTAATAGAAGACCAGACCAGTTTGAGTGTATGTCCTAAACTCGAATAAGATGCGCTAAATAACTGATACGGGAAGATTTAAGCGGTTCTTCCAGGTAATTATTATTTCCTAATACATGCTATTAATCAATCTTTACCTGCCCGAGAGGGAGCCTGGATATTCTTACAGTAACAAGGAGTAAGTCAGACCAATCATAGCGCATAGAGCAATAACAGGAACAATACCCAGCTTGTATTTGAACAGAGCAATAAACGCAGCTGCACCTATTAAGGCTGAGAACCATTCAAATGTTGCTTCGAAGCCCTGAGGCCAGAGTACATGATAGGCAAAAAATACGGCCAGATTGAGAATAACGCCCACCACCGCAGCGGTTATGCCGGTTAATGGTGCGGTAAATTTAACATCACCTCTGGTCGCTTCAACCGCCGGCCCGCCAAGCAGGATAAAAAGAAAGGACGGTAAAAAGGTAAACAATGTGGCAATACTCGCGCCAGCTGCACCTGCCATCAACAGCATCTCAGGTCCAAAAACTTCTTTGCTCCAGCCCCCCACAAAGCCAACGAAAGCGACCACCATGATCAGCGGACCGGGGGTTGTTTCGCCCAGTGCAAGGCCATCAATCATTTGTGTACCGCTTAGCCATGCATACTGTTCGACACCGCCCTGGTAGACATAGGGCAAGACTGCATAGGCACCGCCGAAGGTGACAAATGCAGCTTTGGTAAAGAACCAGCCCATTTGCGTGAGTGTGCCTTGCCAGCCATAGGTGTTTGCCAGTACCGCCATTACAGCACCCCCGATGAACAGCCCGGCTAAGGTGAAAACAATAAACCGACTCCATTTGAATCGTGCATGCGCAGGGGTTGGGGTATCATCATCAATGATTGCGGGTCCAAAGGAATTTTTTGCTTCGCCATGATGTCCGCCTGCCCTGAATTTATCAGGTGCGAAATGTGCACCTGCATAACCGATGATAGCGGCCATCAGCACGATATAGGGGAAGGGTACGTCAAAAGCAAAAATAGCTATAAAGGCCAGCAGCGCCATGGCGCGAAGTACATTATTGTTCAAAGCTCTGGAACCAATACGATAGGCAGCAAAAACAACTATTGCTGTGACGGCAGGTTTAATGCCGTACAAAATACCTGCTACGGCCGTGACATCGCCATAAACCAGGTAGGCCCAGGTCAGACCGATGAGAATAAACAATGACGGCAGAACAAATAGCACACCTGCAGCAATGCCGCCCCACACGCCGTGCATCAACCAGCCGATATAGGTCGCTAACTGCTGTGCCTCCGGTCCGGGGAGTACCATGGTGTAATTGAGCGCATGCAAAAAGCGATGTTCAGAAACCCATCTGCGTTTCTCAACTAATTCCTGATGCATCATACTTATTTGGCCTGCGGGTCCTCCAAAGCTGATAAATCCCAGCTTGAGCCAATAAAAAAAAGCTTGCGAAAATGACACGGGGTTTGGTCTGGTGGCTGCTGTATCTTGTGAAGTTGTCGACACTTAAATCATTACTCTGTTATTTTTCGTGGATTAATGCAGACTGTAACTGATGGAAACAGTTGCCAGGGGGTGAACTTTCTGTAATCTTCCGGATAAGCATGTGCTGTTCTTGCGCTTGTCCGGGATCTTTCAACAATGTTGCCCTGCTTGCAGGGCGGTCGATTTAATCTGTCAGGACTTTCTGAGCAGCATCCAGTGCAACCCCCTTATTAATAGTGGCGCCCATACCCGACAGGGTGGCTTCCAGAGCACCAAGGCATAAAATGATATTTTCTGCACGGCTGCTAAAACCCATCAGGCCTATACGCCAGACTTTTCCGGCCAGGGTGCCCAGACCCGCTCCGATTTCAAGGTTAAATTCATTGAGTAACTGACTGCGAACAGCGGCATCATCTACGCCTTCCGGGATGGTGACGGCATTGAGTTGCGGCAGGCGGTCGTTTTCAGCTACCACAAAGCTCAGTCCCATGGCTTCCAGACCGGCTCGCAGGGCCAGGTGATTTTTCTTATGACGCGCCCAGGAATTTTCCAGACCTTCATTGTTTAACATAACCAGGGATTCATGCAGCGCATACAATGCATTGACCGGGGCTGTATGATGATAGGCGCGCTTGGTGTTGCCGCCCCAGTAACCCATCACCAGATTTAAATCCAAAAACCAGCTTTGTACCGGGGTTTTACGATTTTTGATCACTTCAATGGCTTTGTCATTAAAGCTGACCGGAGAAATACCCGGCGTGCAGGAAAGACATTTTTGCGAACCTGAATAAATGGCATCAATGCCCCAGTCATCTACGCGTAATTCGCAACCGCCTAATGAAGTTACGGCATCCACAATGGTCAGGCAGTCGTATTGACTGGCCAGTTTGCACAGACCTTGTGTATCTGAACAGGCACCGGTTGAGGTTTCGGCATGAACAAAAGCCAGAATTTTTGTGTCCGGGTGGGCTTTCAGGGCGTCTTCAACCTTGCCGAGATCAACGGCTTTACCCCATTCGTCTTCAACCATGACTGCTGTTGCGCCAAGACGTTCAACATTTTCTTTCATACGCCCGCCAAAAACACCATTTTGGCAGACAATGACCTTATCACCTGCTTCAACCAGATTGACAAAACAGCTTTCCATACCGGCTGAACCTGGTGCGGAAACAGGGATGGTCAATTCATTTTTAGTCTGAAATGCATATTGCAGAAGCGTTTTGACTTCATCCATCATAGCGACAAATTCTGGATCCAGGTGGCCAATGGTGGGCCTGGCCAGCGCCGATAAAATGCGCGGGTGTACGTCAGAAGGGCCCGGACCCATTAGCGTTCTTACTGTGGGGTTAAAACTGCTGATCATATTATTTTCCTGTGGATTCTAGTGACTTTTCCAGTTCATTCGGAATAAGTTCATCTTCTATAAAGGTGACATTAACCGATCACTTTACTAAAGTATGGTTTAATTTTCATTAGTTATATAACAAATACTCAATGAAATTGTCAAATTTTCAGGAATTAAAGAGCATAGAGTTAAAGAGCATAGAGTAAAGAGCATAGAGAATATTACAGAGGGGATTGCGGCTGGGAGGGAATGCCTCTCAGCCGCTAGCGGGAGAAATTATTGCAGATGATACTCACCCGCTAGTTCGTTGTAGAAAAAGACCTGGCGACTGTCTTTCCCTGCTGCAGTGGGGTGGCTGCCCATATATTTGTTGACATCCCCTGCATCAGCCATTTCTGCCTGATGGTAATCAGCTGGATTTACATATTCTTCAAATTCATAACTCCAGACAGAATCTTTATTGTAGTCATCGCCATAGCTGCGGATGCTGGCCGCGGTACTTTTTTTGTAATCGCCGACATTGAAAATATCAGCAGATTCAGGGTGGATTATATTATATAAGGCATCGTCCCAAAGCTGTTCAGCCTGAGCTGTACCGGTAAATGCCACGCCAGCCGCCAGAGCTGAAGCGAATAAAGTTTTTAAAGTTTTCATGGTATGGTTTCCTTTTAATTAATTTGGCCTAATGTTTTTATTAAGTATGGATGTAGTTTAAAGGAAACATTTTTGCGGGTCTGTTCGTATTGATACGTGTTTTATTTCGGATTCTACTTAATAATGACAGCCGCTAATGAAAGCGTAACTTGAGATTACGCCGTTAAGCTTACCTGCCAGGCCTTCATGCGTCAGGATAGTTGTCCGTTAAGCAATTTTAGTACCGGACCGGAGCGCTGGGTGATTTCAATACGGCAGATTTTGCCATTTTCCACAGAAATCTTGTACATGCCCATGACTTCACTATAGAGAATATGGGCAATAACAGCCCGGATAACACCCGCATGTGCCACTATAAGCAGATGCTTGCCATGATACTCTTTAAGCAGTGTTTTCCAGCTTTGTACCACGCGGTTTATAAAATCTTCCAGTGGTTCGCTACCCGCTGGACGATTATTAAGTGGATCATGGTAAAAGTTCTGGTATTCCTGGCGGTCTATTTCACTGGCAGTTTTTCCTTCCCATTGGCCAAAACCAACTTCTTTCAGCTCATTGATGATATGCAATGGAATATTATGGCGTTGGCTGAGTTCCAGGGCAAAATCGTGACATCGAATCATGGGGGAAGAGATAATGTGATCCCATTGATTATAATCACCAACAGCATGGCGCATCTGTTCCCAGCCTTTCTCTGAGAGTGGATGATCAATGGAATGTCCCCGGTAGATATTGCCGCCTATGGGTGAACCGTGACGAATTAAATCAATGAGCATATCATTTCCTGTTATGTTGTTGGACAAAATGCAAAAGAGCCTCAGGTGAGAGAGGCTTGCTGTAATAAAAACCCTGGATCAGGTCGCAACCGTGTTGTTTGAGAAAACTCAGCTGCTCAATGGTTTCCACACCTTCGGCGATAACCTGCAGGTTAAAATTATGTGCCAGGTCAATAATGGCAACTGTGAGTGTGGCATCATCAGCGTCCTCAGTGACATCCCGAACGAAGGATTTATCAATTTTAAGTATATCCACTGGAAACTGTTTCAGGTAGCTGAGTGAGGAATAGCCGGTACCAAAGTCATCAATGGATAAATTTATTCCGAGCTGTTTAAAGGTATCAAGAAATTGCCGTGAGCTTATGGAGCTTTCAAGCAGTAAACTTTCGGTCATTTCCAGAGCAATTGACCCTGCAGGTAATGGGGTTTCGTTGAGTAATTTCTGCAGTATTCTGTCCAGATTTCCTATGGCCAGTTGCCGAGAGGAGACATTAACTGAAATTGAAAAAGGACGAAGATCACAGCTTTGCCATAAAGCAACCTGTTTGACAGCTTGTGTTAAGACCCATTCTCCCATTGGTGCGATAAGGCCGGTTTCTTCGGCCAGGGAAATAAATCTGTCAGGCGCCAGGCGACCATGAACAGGATGTTGCCAGCGTATCAGTGCTTCGGCATGAAATACCTTATTGCTCTGGCTGTCAATAATAGGCTGGTACTCAATAAAAAACTCTTCTCTAGTTAGTGCCTGGCGCATGTCTTTTTCCAACTGCAGCCGGGACAGCATTTCTTTATTCATTTCTTCCGTGTAGAAACGATAGGTATTCCTGCCCGCTTCCTTGGCGCGGTACATGGACATATCGGCATTACTGAGCATTTGCGTTGGCGTGTCTGCGTCATTGGGGTACAGGGTAATACCAATGCTGGCACCGATGTAAATTTCATTGTCATCTATAATAAAAACCTCTTCCAGTTTTTCAATAATATGAGTGGCGATATTAGCGGCATCATGGGCACTGGTAATGTCTTGCAGAATGACGGTAAATTCATCACCTCCAAGACGTGAGACTGTATCAATTTTTCTAACGCTGCTGATTAAACATTCTGCAACTGATATAAGCAGTTTGTCTCCGGTATCGTGACCCAATGTATCGTTGACATGTTTAAATCTGTCCAAATCCACAAATAATAAGGCACACAGAGATGATTTACGTTTTGAATGTTGTAGAGTTTGTGATAAACGATCAAGAAACAGGGTTCGATTAGGTAAATTGGTTAATGGGTCAAAATTAGCCTGCCAGAGGATTTTTTCTTCCAGCTTGATCTGATCGGTCATGTCAATTCTTACACAGGCAATACCGCCTGATGAAGTTTTACTGTTGCTGGCCAGGTAACAACGACCATCTGAGAGGTATTCAATCTCTCTAGTGGAAGCGGCGATATCATCAGTAAATGACTCATCCAGCTGTTTTTTATTGGCACGAAACTGACCAAGTTGAATAGCTTCATACATCAATTCGCTATACGATATGCCGGTTTTGAGCCGGTGTTTTATTTTTGGATAGTATAATTCAAATTGTTTATTCCATAAAACTAATTGACGCTTGTGATCAAACAGAGCAAAGGCTTCATTAATGCTTTCCATTGCATCATATAGTTGTGCATGACTGTTCTTCGCCTTCGTCACCCAATTCGGCTACCTGAAGGGCTACCCCGTATCTCTGTTCCTCGAGGTCGACC
>RCNG010001499.1_pt1 | contig 11604 bp, 9 predicted proteins | sample 2041371 | NCBI WGS metagenome assembly RCNG01 (sample SAMN09708227, study PRJNA481090) | Marine sediment metagenome, whole genome shotgun sequencing project. | biome: marine sediment; feature: ocean; material: sediment; isolation source: Sewage treatment plant 1 marine sediment (STP1) ... | reverse complement strand
TGCGCGGCTATTTCTCGGTGGTCGCGGTATCGCCACGAAAATATATTGGGATGAAGTCGGGCCGGAGGTGAATGCCTATGATCCTGAAAATCGCTTGATCCTGATGAGCGGCTGTCTGGTGGACTCAGGGGCGCCGGCGGCAACCCGCATGACTGTCGTCAGCAAGTCCCCCATGCGGATGCCGGAGGGGTTCTGTTACGGAAATCTCGGGGGATATTTTCCCTCTTACTTGAAGCGGGCCGGTTATGACGGGATTGTTGTCAGCGGACGATCAGAAAAACCTGTCTATATCTGACGCCGGAATGATCAGGCTGAAATCCCGGGACATCAATAAAGAAAGTAAACGATAGATCATCCTCGCGACTCGCGCCAAACAGATCAACGTTGAACGCCTTGGTGCCCGAATGAGCATGTGTAAAGACAAACCCTGACCGGGACTCGCCTGCAGGAATTCTTCGCGGCATCGCCATTTCATAAAAATGGCGGTCCATGTCGAGTTTACCCTGCTCTGAAAAGGCGCCCCGGTTCACATAGGCTATCTCCAGGGGAGAGAAATATTCCGGGTCGGTTCCGACCGGCGCATAGCGAACCATGTCATCGCTATTATTGTTGACCTGCAACCAAATGGGTTGAATCCCGCTGTCGTAAAGCGGCAAGTCGAACAGCGCCTCAGTTTCTTCCGCGTCCGGTACCGCGGCGTTAACCACGATCGGCCCGCTTTTTTGGGTCTCGGCACGCGCCTGCAACGGTATCGAGTCCAGTGGTGCCGGCCGGTAGGGTGCTATCCCGCAGCCGCTCAACAGCAGTACAGCCAATAGCTGCGCGGTCGCGGCACCCATGCAGAGCAACAACACCAAGGCCCGTCCAAAAAACCGCGAAACGTCGGCCTGACAAGAAATACTTGCACGAATTGAATTACTACTGATAAACATCGTCATCTCTACTTTTCCTGGTCGGCCTGATAATTCTCTGTGGCATTGGCTGTTTCTGCCTCATATTTTAGTTGTCCGGACAGGCAAAGCCTTCCATCTTCTCGATACGATCCATTATTTCCGCTCAGTAACTTTTATGCAGCATAAGCCGAATCGGAAACCTTCCATAGCACCCCCTCCGACATATGATGGTGTTGCCTTCTACGCCTAGCTCCTTGAGCTTGGCGAGCAACTGGCCCACGTGGCCATCGTATTCGACCATGCCGTCGGGATAAACGCCGAGACCGGTCTTGCCAGCGGACGCAGGCTTGAGGTGTGTCCAGATGTGCATGCGGGTGGAGTTCCACCAGATGAAGAACGGCTTATCCGCCTTTACCGCGCGTTCCATGAAGTCGACGGTTTTGACGGTCACTTCCTCGTCGATCGTTTCCATGCGCTTTTTCGTGAGCGCGCCGGTGTCCGTGATCTTGCCGCCGGCGAAGCTGTGGATCACACCGCGCGGACCGAACTTCTTCTTGAACTCCGGATCTTTAGGGTAGTCGGGATTCTCCGGCTCCTCCTCGGCGTTCAGGTGGTAGAGGTTGCCAAAGAATTCGTCTGTTGAAGCCGCCGATGTCATCGCCCCAGATAACCAGAATGTTGGGTTTCTTCGTCGCCGTTGCCGCCTGCACCTGCACCTGCACTCCCGTCAACATGACGGCAGCACACACGATGGCCCAGCACGATTTTCATTTTTCTCTTCATAGTATTTTCTTCTTAAACCTATTTAAGGATTACAGCTAACTTGTTGCTGTAAGTTTTTTTTCTACTCAACCGTATTACTTCGTCAGGTATTGGATATCTCTATTTCGGAAACAGGAATTGAAAGGTAAAACTCACGTTCCAGTCAGGCGCAGCATCCGGATTCACAACATTATAATAAGCTTCAAGGCGGGAATTGATTGCCTGCTGGCCAATCTTAAACACACGGCCGGCACCACGTCGTATTTTCTTCACGTTTGTTTTTCCTCTCTGTCTTACGTTTGAGAGAATTAACGCAATGATGTTAAATCTTTGTTGTATTGTTTTTATTCAATAAGTCTTTAGCACCTACTCCCCAATTGCTCAACACCGCTGAAGTGTCACCCAAACTTGCATCGAGTAGCTCGATTCTCTCACGGCTCAGAATTTTTATGGAACCGGCAAACGAGGTAGGTGTCCACGGCACCAAAATGGTTGCTTGACCGTCATCATGTTCTTCTATCAGGTAAACAATCTCTCTGCTGCCATCCGATGAAGTTAGAATTGCAGGTTTAAATACCCCATCTTCTTTTGCACCGGCTAGTCCTCTGGATAGACCTTTTACCGCTTTGTAGATGGGCAAGTGTCCAAGCGTTTTATTTTCTACCCACAAACCAGAACGTCGCAATAGACTTGAACGAAGAGCCAGGCCGAAAATGAATGACACACCAACAATTAGTATAACCGCTAACAACACAGTCATTTTCACTTCGTCAAATGTTTCTTTTGGAAACAAATCCGCAATGGGTGTTGTCAGTGCCACGACCATCCCGAGTATTTCTGACAATAGCATGTAAAACAAAAGCAGTGGTAACACGATCAACACACCGCCAACCAGTGTAGTTTTTAAAAAGTCTGTAATGTTTTTCATATCAACATAAGTTCCTTTTGTAATAAATTGATTCGGCTTAATTGTTATTTAGAGAAAATAGTTATATATGCTCCGCACTAAAATAATCCATTAGTTTGTTTAACGCTTTACGCAGTGTTTCTTCCGCCTGGGAGCGTTAAATTTATTCTTATTTAACTCATGGCATAACAGTATCTAATTCATTAATGCCTACTTCTTCTCGAACGGGTAGATGACCTTCCAGTCCTGCTTCATGTCCACAACCGTCCAGCCCTTCGCCTTTGCTTCCTTGAGACCCTTGTCGAGACCGCCGATGCTGGAGTTGCGGTCGTAAGCCCACTCACGCTCGGCATCTGTGTGGTGGACATAGAGCGCAAATCGCGGACCCTGCCCAGCCGTGGTCCATTGCAGCATCTGCAGGTCGCCGGCCGATTTGCTGGTGGATGGCAACCGGCTTGCCTTCCTTGTCGTCGAAGAAATCGAGTTCGGGCAGGCGAATTAGAACCGGCTTGTTATCACGCATTTCGAACTTCACCTTGATGCTGCTACCGATCACTTGCTCGGGCGGGATGCCATAGATTTTCTCGGACCACGGCCGCATGAACTCGATGCCGCCGCCGGAAACAATGAAGGTCTTGAAGCCGTTAGCGCGCAGGTAGGCGAGCAACTCGAGCATTGGCTGATAGACCATCTCCGTATAAGGCCGTTTGGTCGTAGGGTGTCTTGCGGTGGCTAGCCAGTCCTTCACGATGGTCTCGAACTCCTCGGTAGTGTTGCCCGCGTGGGTAGCCATGACAATTTCGAGCATCGCGTGTTCGCCGCCCGCTAATGCAGTATTCACATCACCCTTGAGCAGCGAGGCGAAAGGTTCCTTGTCCTTCCATTCAGGATGCAACGGCGCAAGCGCCTTCACCCGATCGATTGCGAACATCAGCTGGAAGTACATTGGCTGTTCCGACCACAGTGTGCCGTCGTTATCAAACGTGGCGATGCGCTCTGCGGGCGGTACGAAGTCGGGCGAATCTTCCCTCGTCACCTTTGCCACGAAGTCGATGATCGACTGCCTGGCTTTTCCTTCGTTCCATGACGGAAGCAAGTCGCTGGCTTGCACGAGCCCCAGCCCCCCGAAGCTCAGGGCAAAACAGAAAATGAGTTTAACGAGTAGTAATTGTTTCATTTTCATACTTCGGTCCAGTTGAATGGGCAGCCCCGACTCTATGGCGCGCCTCGTGACGCGCCAATCAAGCCATTATTTTCCGGTGGCCGTTTTCATCGTTGCCATCACGTCATCCAGGTTGAACTTCGCGGGCTTCTGGCGCAACGGGAAATCCTTGAATGTAGCAATGTACTCACCCACGTAGGTCTGCGCAGGAACAAGCAGGAAGGCATGACGGATCATCCAGGTTTCCCAGTTGTTCGAATCGGTGTCGCCGCGCTCATAGGGATCGGTGCGCAGGTTGAAGATCTTCGGCAACCTAAGCGAGACAAAGGGGTCCCGCCAGACCGAAAAGCCCTTCGCACGCTGCTCCAGGAAAACGATCTTCCATTGGTCATAGCGCAAACCGACCAGCTGGCCGCCGTCGTTCCAGTAGAAGAACTCGTGGCGCGGCCATTCGGCGTCTGCGGCCACATCCCCGGTCAGATCAGGCAGGATGTTGTAGCCGTCGAGGTGAATCTTGAACTTGTTAGCCCCTTGTTTGCTGCCCTTCATCAGCTTTTCCTTAATGTCCGGCACACCTGCTGCAGCCGCAAGTGTTGGGAACCAGTCAAGATGCGAAGCGGGGTTATTGATGACCGTGCCACCCGGAATCTTTGCGGGCCAGCGGACAAATGCCGGTACGCGATAGCCACCTTCCCAGTTGGTGTTTTTCTCACCACGGAAAGGCGAGATGCCACCATCCGGCCATTCGTTGTAGTGTGGACCGTTGTCGGTGGTGTAAATAACAATGGTGTCGTCAGCGACGCCGAGCTCATCGAGCAGTTTGAGAAGCTGACCCACATGGCCGTCGTGTTCTACCATACCGTCGGCATAGATGCCCAGACCGGTCTTGCCCTGGCTTTCCGGTTTAAGATGCGTGTAGAAATGCATACGCGATGATGAGAACCAGGCAAACCAGGGTTTTTTGGCCTCGTTATTTTTTTTGATGAACCTGACCGTCCGGTCGAGGAATTCCTCGTCAGCAGTCTCCATACGTTTTTTGGTCAATGGGCCGGTGTCCGTGCATTTCTGTTTGCCCATGGGGCCGAAACGCTTGTCATCAATCTTGCTCTTTTTGTCAGTGGCGACGCAATCCAGCACACCACGTGGGCCGAACTCGGCTTTGAAGGCAGGATCTTTGGGATAGTCGGCATGCTCGGGTTCCTCCTCTGCATTGAGGTGGTAGAGGTTGCCGTAGAACTCGTCGAAACCGTGGACCGTGGGCAGAAACTTGTTACGATCGCCGAGGTGGTTTTTGCCGAACTGTCCCGTGGCATAACCGAGGGGTTTGAGAATCTCGGCCAGCGTCGGGTCTTCCGGCTGAAGGCCAAGGGCAGCGCCCGGAAGACCAACCTTGGTCAGACCGGTGCGCACCGGCGATTGCCCGGTAATGAAAGCAGATCGTCCTGCGGTACAGGACTGTTCGGCATAGTAATCGGTGAACAACACGCCTTCGTTGGCGATGCGGTCCAGGTTAGGTGTCTTGTAGCCGGCCATGCCCTTGCTATAAGCGCTGACATTGGTGATGCCCACGTCATCGGACATAATCACCAGAATGTTGGGCTTCTTCGCCTCGGCCTGCGCCTGTACAGCAGTCAACATGGCCACAGCGCCCACGAGGCCCAGCACGATTCTCATTTCTCTCTTCATAGTATTTTCCTCTTAAAACTTATTAATAGTTACAGCTAACTTGTTGCTTTAATTTTTTATTTCTACTCAACCGTATTACTTCGTCAGGTATTCGATATCTCTATTTCGGAAACAGGAATTGAAAGGTAAAACTCACGCTCCAGTCAGGTGCTGCATCCGGATTAACCACATTATAATAAGCTTCAAGGCGGGAATTGATTGCCTGCTGGCCAATCTTAAACACACGACCAGCGCCGCCACCGACTGGCACAGTCCATACCTGACCCGATGGCGCGTCCCAGTTAGCATTCATTACCATATCGGTAATCAGAAACCAGCCATTGGATAAATTGTAATTGGCAAAAGGCTCCAGCAAAAACTGGTTAACATCCTTCCTGTTATCATCCCCGGCAAAAGACCATAGCTGCCTGCCCAGTATGCCAACAGATCCCCAACTGGGCTGAGTAAGCGCTACCGCTGTTGCACCCGCACTCCATTTACCGCTGCCTAATTGATCATCTGTGGCTGTTTTAAGTGTGATTGACGGCCCTACACCCCAGATCACCTTGCCATAATCAACCGGTGAGAAATACACAGAATAATTAATATCACCCAGACCGGTTTCTCCATTGCCCGGTGCAGGTGATGGATTTTCTGGTACACCAGCAACCGGGCCCGGGCTGTCGATTACAGGAATAATCGCTCTATTCACCAGGTTCCAGTTTCCGACTGTCACAGGAACAACCGGCTGGATATTTAAAATAGTGGCATCTCCGTTTGTTGCACCGAAATCAAAAGTAAACTTAAAAGGTAGACTGATCAAGGAACTGATCGGGTTTTGCACGGCAGCACGTAAAGCATCATCGCTAGCTGGTTTTTCTTCCGCCTGCACCGGCACTGCCGTCAATATGACGACAGCACACACGATGTTGAACAGGATATTCTGCGTTTTCTTCATATTATTTATCCTTATTGTTGTTTGCTTCATCTTCACGACATCGTCCGGCTTCCACGTCTGGTCGAAGAACACGAGGTCGGCTCCAAAAACTGAGTGGATCAATCAGTTTATTTACTGCCCCGCAGCCCGCGCTGCCTCAAGCTGTAGCATGATCGCGTCAACGTTGAAGTTACCCGGTTGTTGCCTCTGCGGGTAATCCAGGAACGTCTGCAGGAAGTCGGTGGCGACAACCGCAGCACCGCTGAGAGCATACATACGTCGTGTAGACCAGTCAGCCCAACCAGTCGATTCATGAATATTACCCAATCGTATCAGCGTAACTTAAATAATATATATAAAAGTTGAAGCAGATCAAAAGTATACGCCAACTTGCCTCACCAGAATAATAACAACATCTGCACCTGACTGTCACATGTTCTTTAAGTCAAAAAAACTTTAAAAAAAACATACAAAAAAAGGGACAGTCTTAACTAAAGATTTGACTCCATGAATCGAAGCAGGTCTATAGGACTTAAGACCTACGTAAAGTATTGAAATATGAATTTTATATGACAGACAGGTTATTATGACTTATGATTTCTTTTAACCGAAATTGCAGAAAATGAGCTCACCCAGCCTAACTCTGCAGCTGAAGATACGTCCAGTTTTTGCATCACCTTGCCCCGATGTATCTTTACTGTTTTTTCAGCAATACCCAGATCATAAGCAATCTGTTTATTAGTCGAACCACCGAGAATATATTGTAAGACTTCAAATTCACGTGGTGTCAGTTTATCCAGTCGGGCCTGCGTTTGCGATGCTGTTAACTGCCCGCTTCGAACCGTGCGATGTCGAAGTAAAGCTCGCTCAACTGCATCCAGTAATATTTTTTCATCTACCGGTTTTGTCAGAAAGTCTTCAGCACCCTGTTTCATGGCATCTACAGCCAGTGGCACATCACCATGCGCAGTAAGAAAGATAATAGGCAAAGTATTATTCTGGGCAATAAGCTTTTGCTGCAAGTCCATGCCGTTCAATTGCGGCATTTGCACATCAAGGATAATGCACGCTATGCCATCAAATGGCTCCCGTCCAAGATAGTCCGCCGCTGAGGTGTACATTTCCGTGACATAGCCTGACGAGTGCAACAGACGGGAAAGCCCCTTACAAACTGACAGGTCATCATCAATCACAAATATCCGACAATCTGACTTATCCATTTGGTTTACCTTCGTTAGTTTCCAGCGGAAGAGTAAATAAAAATACCGCGCCACCAGCCACAGCATTTTCTGCCCAGATGCGGCCACCAAAACGCTCGATAATTCGACGACAGATACTCAAGCCCAAACCCAAACCGTCTTTTCCGTCGCTAACAAATCGATCAAACAGTGACTCAAGCAGATCACTTGAAATACCGGGCCCGGTGTCTACGATTTCGACCTGGACGGTATGGTCAACAATACCTGTATTGATACTGAGTCTTCGCTTTTTACTAAACGAATCTTTCATCGCTTTTACCGCATTAGACATCAGGTTCAGCATCACCAGCTGTATCTCGATACGTCCGGCATAAACGGGTAAGTAATCCGAAGCATAGTGTTCCGTGATATGAAAATCATTTTCCTTGAACTCGTTGCTTAACATTGCAATGACTTCTCTGATTGCCGCATTGAGGTCAAAGTGTTCTTTTTCAATTTCTTCATTTTTCAACAGCACACGTATGCGTTTAATGATGTCGCTTGCGCGCTGGTCATCGCGAACAATGTCTTCAAGGATACTCTTAACTTCATTTAACTCGAGGGTATCAGAATCCAGGTATCGCTGTGCCGCCTGTGCATTGCTTAGAATAGCGGTCAGCGGTTGATTCAGTTCATGTGACAACATCACGCTGCATTCACCCAGCAGGTCTGCCCGACCATGTTGATCAAGATTGAGTCGCGCCTGCTGAAGTTCCAGTTTGTATTGACCTGCTCTTACTGCATCCATCACCACCTGGTAACTAAACGTGAACACAATTGCAAGGTAGTAAAAACTGATCATATAAGGTGTCGCCACCAGCCCCGCATCTACCAGCGGCGTATGCACACCGGCAGCCAGGATAAAAAAGACGATGGCACCACCGACAAGCCAGGTTTTCTCAATGCCACGACGCTGCCATAGCGTGTATGTTGCATCGATGATATAAAACAGTATAAGCAATGAGGCGATATCGGCAAGAAATTTCCATGGATTAATCTCACCTACAGGCAAGGTGAACAGCTCGCCCCAGAACATAGTTTCACGTTTCAGTTCAACGATATGATGGAAAGTCAGGCTTCCTGGTGAGAAAAAATTGATAACGATACCTATTCCCCAGAGAACAGTAATAGTTATCACCAGCCAGCGCCGGCCGGTACGAAAGTAGTGATACACAAACCAGACCATCGGTACCAGTATCATGAATATAGCCAGATTCTCCCATCGTACTAACTCACCGTAAATAACTGGAGATTCGGTCGTCATCATAGCCAGTTCGAGCATGGCACTTATTGCTGCGCCAAAGCCCATCAATGCCGACAATAGATAGGTACTAACCTGCCGATTGTTGTACCAGAATAATAAATGCATCAAACCAAGCATCAGACTAACTGCAGCACACATCGACCAGGCGACATTCAAAATACTCATTTATTCAACCTGCTGACTACAAAAAATTGCATCCAGCTGTCATCATTCTTAAAACCGGTCAGAAATAATAATGCAGCAACTATTGGCACAGCCAGAGCAAAGAATCTGTTTTAATCATCCATATCGAAGTCGTCGTCATCGACAGTAATTTCATCAGCCTCTTGTGTATCGGCCTCTTGTGTATCTGTCTCTTTAGAATCTGCTTCTTCATCTACGCCAAAGATCTTGCCGAGACCGGTACCGATTCCTTTGGCGGTTCCTTCGACCACGCCGCCGACACCCTTGACGAGGCCTCCCGCCGCTTTACCAATATCACCCAGTATAGGAATGCCTGCTTTTTCGGCGACCATGGAAACGCAGGGGTTCTTTCTGCCACCGCCCAGATCGGAGAACTTAATCAGTAGTGATGGCGGATAAACGACGTTTGCCCAGAGCTCACCGGTCTTCAACAACGCATCGGTTTTCACGATTTCAATTTCCGGTTTATTTAACTGACCATATAGTCGTACTGGATAGGCGATGCTTAGCGTGACACCCTTGGCCTGTGGTGTGACCTTGATATCGAGCTGTTCTTTTTTTAGATCCACCTGTCCCTCGGCAAACACGGTAGAGTACTGCGTGTCCAGAACAATAAGCTGAGGGGTAAGAATGCCATCGTCCAGCTTAAGGTGGCTGATGGCGCAATTAATCTGCGTTTTAGATGACTGCTCGGTGAAAATTGTACCCAATATCGCTGTTAGCCCACCGACAAGCACATCGAGGGCTTTTGCGTCGGCACTGCCTTTTTCCATCAGCAGATGAACGTCTCCGTTTAATGTGGCCATGATCTGAGCCAGGCTGTTACCCTGAGCATGCAGAGAAATATCGATTGCCAGTGGTCCCTCAACAGCTGCTGAACCATCGCTTACCACAGCTAACTCGCCGACCTCCAGCCGCGGTGCTTTAAACTTAATTTTCACCGTAGGCGCTCCCTTGCCACTGGCGTCAATCACGAACTCACTGTCAAGTTCACCCTGAAATGCGGAATGTTTGAGCAAGGATGCTGAGAGTTTTCCATTCTGCAGGTTCATTTTAATTTCAGCTTCATCCAGTCTTTTATTATTTTCGATCAGATTGATCACCCGTAAAGTCATGCGAACATTTGCCCGCGACAGGTATTCAAACGGCAACGGCTCATCGGAGAAAATTTTGTCTTTAGCCGGTGATTTTTTGGCTGCTGCTTTTTTGCTTGCTGAATTATTGGCAGATTGCGCGACATCTTTTGGCTCGGCTGGTTTTTCGAGCACTGATCGCAGTTTGTCGATGTTGAGATCGGTGAAGGTCAGATCTGCCTGTAAATCCGGGATCGCCGATGCTGTATCCAGTACCAGCTCACCGTCAACACGTCCCTGGTCAAGCACGACAGTCAGTTTCGACAGTTGTATTTTCGACTGCTCGGAGGTGAGAGACGTGCTTAGATCGACTTTTCCTAAAGCCGGCACAGCTTCGCCGAATGCCCGTCGTAGTCCCTTGAAGTCAGCTGCCTGCGCTTCAATAGCAAGATCAACTCCATTCAAGCTAAATGGATCTGCGACCTTGCCAGCCATCTTGCCGGACACGCCGAAGGCCTGCATTTGCAGGTCTATCTGGTAAGGTTTACGACTGACCAGTAAACTAGTGGGTGGGGTGATAGTACCGTGCAGCTCGATTGCATGGCCGTCGATGAGTCCATCGGCGGTCAGCAGAAGCCGGGGAGCGCCGCTCGCTTTCGCTTCGGGTTTGTGCTGCAGGTTCAGGGAAAGTTTTTCTTTGCGTTTCTTATCGTTATAGTCCAGCTGCACATTGCCCTGCAGACTTTCAATCAGCCCGGCAATCGTATCGCCTTTTGCGCTTAGGGAAATTGCCGCTTCAGCCTGGCTATGAGCTAAACGTTTGTTTTCAGCAAGCGGTTGCAGCCTGGCAAGTGCAACCATTGTGGTGTTGAGATCAAGGCTAACGGCGGGCTGTTTTGCCTCGGCATCCACTATCAAACCGGCCATAACGGTTCCGGCATCGGTAACCAGCTTCAGCTCGGAAATTTTTAAGGTACGCTGTTCAACAATGAATTGGCTTTGCAGACTTTTTATCTGTGCCTGCGGTAGAGTGATGTTTTTTGCTGATAACAGTACATTGGCGTCAAAAGCTTGCAGCCAGTTAAGCGGTATAACTTGATTGAATTTCTCTGCGGATGTTTTTTTTGAAGAAGGCGTTTTTGCTGAAGCCGGCGACTTTGTTAGCGCTGCGTTACTCGTTGTATTACTCACTGGCTTTTCCTTAAGAAGCGGCGCCCAGAGAGCAACAACATCGATATCCTGGAGATTAATTTTGCCAGTAAGTTCAGGCGCTGCTGACTGCCGTAGTATGGTCAGCTCGGTTACCAGTTTAGCCTTACCGGCAGCGGCGTTGAGTTTGAACAGGATCGGCTGATCCTGATTGGCTTTCACCGCCATATCCAGTTCAACGGACTGAACTTGTGGTACAACATCACCAAACAGCTGGCGCAACTGCTTCAGGTCGGTGGCACTGGCATGCAGGCTAAGGTCTATTGCTGGCGCCTGGGTGAAACCTGTTATGGTGCCTGTCGCTTCAGCTG
>RCNG010001498.1_pt1 | contig 11606 bp, 8 predicted proteins | sample 2041371 | NCBI WGS metagenome assembly RCNG01 (sample SAMN09708227, study PRJNA481090) | Marine sediment metagenome, whole genome shotgun sequencing project. | biome: marine sediment; feature: ocean; material: sediment; isolation source: Sewage treatment plant 1 marine sediment (STP1) ... | reverse complement strand
CAATGCACAGAGATTTGACATCGGTATCCCTCGGATGACACAATCGCCGACCGGGGGAAGCATCGGTTATATGGAGGGGTCGTTGGAATGGCAAGACGCTTGAATACGGTCATCATCGTTCCCCACAGCAGGGCGAACTTCGTCAAGTTCACATTCTCGACGAGGACTTTCGTGGCTGTGGCGGGGTTGGGCGTGCTCACCCTGGTGCTGTCAGTCATCGCTATTGCTTACACCGGCAGCGCCGTCGAACGGCGTTCGGAGGTGGCTCAACTGGAGCAGGAGAACAAGGACCTGCAGCGGGTCAACCTCGAGCTCGAAGATTCGATTGTGGGAGTTCAGGAGCGCCTTGACGAGTTCGAGGTGAGGACGGCTCGGCTCGCTCTCGCTTCGGGCATGGAGCCGGACACCAGCGGTGAGGTCCAGGGAACGCAGACCGATGGCGTCAGCGTAGGTGGTCCCTACGACCGCCTGCCTGAGGGTCTCGACGTTCTTCGCAGCCGAAGCGACTGGATCAACGATCAACTCGGTGAGGTCGAACAGGCGATGGAGAACAAGAATCGCAGGTTTGCTTCGACCCCGAGCATAGCGCCCGTTGTTGGACTCATCTCCGACGGCTATGGACGCCGCAAAGATCCCATCACCGGTCAACCTGCTTTTCATCGTGGCCTCGATCTGTCTGGGCGTAGGGGCACTCCCATCATTGCGCCGGCGGACGGTGTTGTTGTTTTCGCCGCTCGTAGCGGCGGCCTGGGCCGAATGGTCAGGATCTCCCACGGTTTCGGGTTCACGACGGTGTATGCTCACCTCAACAAGATTTTGGTCGAGCCGGGTGAAGACGTGCGGCGTGGGCAACAGATCGGCGAGCTGGGAAGCTCGGGTCGTTCGACTGGCCCGCATCTTCACTATGAGGTCTACGTTGACGGCAAGACTGTGAACCCGCTCTACTACATCCTCGACGCGTACTGAGAACGGCGACCCACCCCCCTCCACAATAGATGCGGTATCCTGTGCGACGGTCTGTGGATCGGCGTGTTGCCCCTCAGGTTGAGTTGTGTGCAGGCGCCATGATCGTGGACTCTGGAGAACAACCATGAACGTCGTCGAAAAGGCCATCAACCTCGTCTTCGGGACGAAGTCCGAGCGCGACATCAAGCGTATGCGCCCTCGCATCGCAGCGATCAACGCCCTGGAGGGCGAGATCTCCAAGCTCAGCGACGAGCAGATCCGCGAACGCATGAGCGAGATTCGTGATCATGTCCGAGAGGCAACCGTCGATCTTCCTGAGGACCGGATTCAGCGCTCGCGGTTCGTTCAGAAGATCCTCGATGCCGAGCTCGAAGAGGTCTTCGCTTTGACCCGCGAGGCCGGTCGGAGGGCGCTGGGCATGCGCCACTTCGACGTCCAGCTCAACGGGGGCATCGTCCTTCACGAGGGCCGGATCACCGAAATGCGGACCGGAGAAGGCAAGACCCTGGTCGCGACCCTCGCGGTCGTGCTCAATGCCCTGCCCGGCCGTGGCGTACACCTGGTGACGGTCAACGACTACCTGGCCAAGCGTGATGCGGAGTGGATGGGCAAGCTCTATACCTTCCTCGGTTTCACGGTCGGCTGCATTCAGAACGACGTGAAGGATGACGAGCGCAAACAGGCCTACGCCTCCGACATCACATACGGCACCAACAACGAGTTCGGCTTCGACTATCTGCGCGACAATATGAAGTTCCAGCTCGACCGTATGGTCCAGCGAGACCACGTCTACGCCATCGTCGACGAGGTCGACTCGATCCTCGTCGACGAGGCGCGAACGCCGCTCATTATCTCCGGTCCTTCCGAGGTCTCCGTCGATCTCTACTACCGGGTCGACGTCATCATTCCCAAGCTCAAGCGGGGAGAAGAGATCGAGGACAAGCACGGCAACAAGGAGGTGACCGGAGATTACCTGGTCGACGAGAAGGCCCACAATGCCTCACTGACGGACCAGGGCATGGTGACGGCGGAGCGGCTTTTAGGCGTCGAAAACCTCTACGATCCCAACCAGACCGACCTGCTGCACGCGGTCAATCAGGGCCTGCGGGCGCACGCCCTTTTTAAACGCGACCACCAGTACATCATCAAGGACGGCGAGGTCATCATCGTCGACGAGTTCACCGGCCGCCTGATGCCCGGCCGGCGGTGGTCTGACGGCCTGCACCAGGCTGTCGAGGCCAAAGAGAAGGTCAAGATCCAGTCTGAGAACCAGACTCTCGCCACGATTACCCTCCAGAACTACTTCCGCATGTACGACAAGTTGGCGGGCATGACCGGAACGGCGGCGACGGAGGAGGAGGAGTTCGAGAAGATCTACGGCCTCGACGTCGCGGTGATCCCGACCAACATGGAGATGGTTCGAATCGACAGTCCTGACGTCGTCTACATGACCGAGAAGGAGAAGTTCAAGGCCATTGGCGAAGAGATCATGGAGTGCCACAGCAAGGGCCAGCCCGTTCTGGTCGGTACGGTCTCCATCGAGAACTCCGAGAAGTTGGCCAAGCTCTTGAGTCGCCGCAAGGTGAAGCACATCGTGCTCAATGCGAAGTACCACCAGCGGGAGGCAGAGGTCGTTGCTCAGGCCGGGCGCCACGGCGCCGTCACCATCGCCACCAACATGGCTGGGCGCGGCACCGACATCGTGCTCGGCGGCAACCCGGAGGCGCTTGCCAACGTCGAAGCTGAACAGTCTGACGAAGAGGGCGCCTTCGAAGCCGCACTCGAGCGATTCCACACACTGTGCGAGGAGGAGAAGCAGCAGGTCCTTGCCGCCGGCGGTCTGCACATCGTGGGAACGGAAAGGCACGAGTCGCGCCGGATCGACAATCAGCTTCGTGGACGTTCCGGCCGTCAGGGCGACCCGGGAAGCTCGCGGTTCTTCCTGTCGCTCGAAGACGACCTCATGCGGATCTTCGCTTCCGACTGGGTACGAAAGATGATGGATCGGCTCGGGATGGAGGAGGATACCCCGATCGAGTCGAAGATGGTGAGTAAGTCGGTGCAACGGGCGCAGAAACAGGTCGAAGGGCGCAACTTCGGCATCCGCAAGCACCTCCTCGAGTACGACGACGTCATGAACAAGCAGCGGGAGGCGGTCTATACCCTGCGTCGACAGATCCTCGACGGGACAGAGGGCCGAAACTACATCCTGCGCATCGTTGACGACATCATCGAAGGTCTGCTCGAAGAGCACTGCCCACCAGACACCGATCCCGAGGACTGGAATACGAGTGTCCTGGAGGGCGCCTACTACCGCTACTTCGACATCAACGTCGCCGATCTTGGGGTTGATTGGTTGACGATCAACCGCCCGGATCTGCAGACGACGCTTGCAGAGGGCGCCAAAAAGGCCTACCTCGAGCGGGTGGAGACATTCGGAGACGAAGAGTTCGCCCGCCTCGAGAAGTACCTCCTGCTCGATGCCGTGGACAGGCAGTGGAAGGACCATCTGCTCGCGCTCGACCACCTGCGTGAGGGCATCGGCCTGCGCGCCTACGGCCAGCGCAACCCGTTGGTCGAGTACAAAAGAGAGAGTTTCGTACTCTTCGAAGAAATGTGGGAACGGGTCGAAGACCACGTCGTCAAGTTCCTCTACCATGCCGAACCTGTTGAGGACATGCAGGTCAAGAAGCGTACGGTGCCGACGAACTTATTGCATCCAGAGGTCCAGGGGCTGGGTCAGGCCCAGCAGGATCGACAGAAGCAGGAGCAGGTTGCGAATCAGCCGGTAGGACGTCCGGCGCGGCCCTCCACGGTCCGGCGTGCACAGCCCAAGGTCGGTCGTAACGACCCGTGCCCGTGCGGATCGGGCAAGAAGTTCAAGAAGTGCTGCGGCGTAGGCGCAGGGCCAGGATAGAGAGACAATTGAAACGCAAAGACGCAAAGACGCAAAGGCGCAAAGTATTTCTTTTAGAAATTTTGCGATCTTGCGCCACGTTATTGCGGTTAGGTCCCCTGCTGCCACGGGCCGTTGATGCCTGCGGGGTTTGCCGAAACGGGGAGTACAATGACTGCCTGAGTTTTTCTCGGTAAGCAAGCATGTATGAATCGTTCTATGAGCTGACGGAAACACCGTTCAACATCACGCCGGATCCGCGCTTCCTCTTTTTGGGGCGCCGGCACCGCGAGGCCTTTGATCACATTCTTTTTGGAATCCAGCAGCGCAAGGGCTTCATTCAGATCACCGGCGAGGTCGGCGCCGGCAAGAGCACCCTGTGTCGGGCAGTGCTCGAGGAGCTCGGCGACGGCTTCGCGACGGCCCTGATTCTCAACCCGGTGATGACTGGCATCCAGCTCCTGCGCTCGATCTTGCGCGAGCTCGGTCTCAACGACAGGGGCAACGATCGCATCCGTCTCGTCGAACGGCTCAACGAGTTTCTACTCGACGCCATAGGCGAGGGCGTCGAGGTGGTGCTCTTCATCGACGAGGCGCAAGACATGTCGGGCGATCTTCTCGAGCAGGTGCGTCTGTTGTCGAACCTCGAAACCGACGACCGCAAGCTCTTGCAGATCGTGCTCATCGGCCAGCCGGAGCTGCGGGAGATGCTCGAGCGCCGGGAGATGCGGCAGCTCAAGCAGCGGATCACCGTGCGCTATCACCTCGGGCCGCTCGACCGGCCAGAGACCGAAGCCTATATCCTCCATCGCCTGCGGGTAGCGGGCGCCAATAGGCGACCTCGATTCAGTCGCATGGCGCTCGGGGCGATACACCGCCACTCCCGGGGCGTGCCGCGTTGCATCAATGCACTTTGTGACAAGACACTGCTGTGCGGCTATGTGGAGGAACGGGACGACCTGGGTTGGTGGCAGGTCCGGCGCGCGGCTCGTGAGCTCGACGGGGGTGCGGGTTGAGCCTCGTCAGTGAAGCCCTCCGTAAGGCGCGCCGCGAGGCGGAGGAGCAGGGACGACCGGGAGTCCCGCGGCAGAGGTTCCTCTTCAGCGGATCCGGTCGCAGGGATTCACGCCTGGGTACGGGCCTCGTGCTCGGGGCGATTATCGCCTTTGCAGCGGCGATTGCCGGTGGTCTGGTGGCGTGGTGGCTATTCGGGGCGCGCCAGAATGCAGTGCCGGTTCAGTCAGCCGTGGCCGTTGAAGCGATTCTTGACGCCGATCCTGTCGTTGATCCCGAGGCCGTGGGAGCGGCGGCAGCTGTTCCCGCTGGACAGAGCGGGCCTTCCGACGATATCCAGCTCAGCCCGCCTGATGAGAATGACGCGGCGGCTGCTCGACTGCCTGATCCGGTGGGGACTGACCCCATCGCTTCCCAGCGTAGAGGCCTCGACGGCGGGACGGACGTGGTCGAGTCGCCGCCCGGGTCGACGGTCTCGGCAGCGAAGCCGGGGGACCCGAGAGAGTTCGTGGGTGTTGCGACGATCGGCGATGTCACTCTGACCCTTGGTTACCTCGTCTATCGACCGACGAATCCGTTCGTTCAGATCAACGGCATCGACGTGCGGGTGGGGTCGATCATCGAGGGATTCGTCGTCGATGAGATCACGCGCGATCAGGTCATCCTTCACAACGACGAGGGGCCCGTCGTGATACGGGTTCGCTGAGATTTCGGGGTGAGACGTCTCGCCTGCGTCTGCCTGCGAGTGGTCCCCTTCCTCCTCGTATTGGCTGGGTGCCGAGCTCCCGCTCCTACGGTCGAGGTGGTGAGCCTGGCGGAACAGCTCCCCGGCGCTGACCTGCGAGTGGAGCCGGCCGTGATCGACCTCGGGGAGCCCGAGGCTCGCACCCACCTGGTCTCGGGATGGTCCCGTGACGAGAAACACTCGAAGAGTGGGCAGACCTTCGTCTGGAGCCTTGGGGAACGGTCGGTCCTCACCTTCCATCTCGGTTGGACTCGGGATCTCACCGTTGTTGCCGAATGTCGGCCGTTCCACTTCCGTGGCGCCAAACCGCAACATCTGATGGTCGGGCTCAACGGCCACCAGGTTCACGAGGCGGAGCTGGCGTGGGGAACCCAGACGGTCGAGCTCGCCATGCCCGCTCGTTTTCTGCAGGTCGGGGACAATACCCTGACCTTCGAATATGCAGCCGCCCACGCTCCCACCGAAGTCGTGCCGGGTTCGAAGGACGAGCGTCGCCTGGCGGTCGCCTGGAGCGAGCTCAGGTTCCAGGGTTCAGGACTCCGACGCCATGAGCAAGACCCCGCAAGGGCTGGTGGTGGCGGTGTGTTGACGATTCCGATCGGATCCAGGGTCGATTATTTCTTCGACCTTCCACGTGGCGCCAAGCTGCGCCTCGGCGAGACCGGGATCGTTGGCACGGGCTCCGCCGTCGTCCATGTTGGGCTGTTGGAGGACCTCGGAAAAGAAACAGAGCTCGCTGCGCTCAAGGCGCCGTTCGACCAGACTGAGGTCGTATTGCGGAACCATGGTGGGCCCGCCCGCCTTCGCATCGAGGTTCTCCCCGACGCGGCGGAATCCGCTCGGGCGGTCCGGATGATCGCGGCCACGATCGTCGCTTCCCGAACGAACAGTGCTTTGCATGAGAAACCCGGGGCAGGAGAAAGACCCGGTCTGCCGGATGCGCTGTTCGATCGGCCAAACGTCATCGTCTACCTCGTCGACGCGCTGCGGGCAGATCGCCTCGGGTGTTATGGCAGCTCGAAGGCCCTTTCGCCCCGGCTCGACGAATTTGCGCGCGAAGCAGTCGTCTTCGAGGACGCCGTGGCCCAGTCCTCGTGGACCAAAGCGGCCGTAGCTTCGCTCTTCACCGGTCGCTGGCCGGTAGAGCACGGTGCGAACGGTCCCGACGACGCCCTTCCTCCGAGATTGGAGACGTTGTCGGAGGCGCTCAAGGGTGGCGGCTATCGCACGGCCGCTGTGAGCGCCAACGCGTATGTTCACAAGCCATTCGGGTTCGGGCGCGGCTTCGACCATTTCGTATTCATCCCCGAAGGAGACAACGACGCTGTCTTCGTCAACAACGAGGCCTTTCGACTCATCGATCGGATCGCTTCACATCCATTTTTCCTCTATCTGCATACAATTGACCCACACGCCCCCTATCGGCCACCGTCGGAGCTTCGCCGTCTTTTTGCGGGTGGCGTCGCCGATCCGTCGGTTGGAGAGGTCGAGACCGTGCGCGGTCTGGTTCTGGGGTCGGTTGAACCGAGCCCCGACTTGACGCGCGATCTCGAGGCTCTCTACGACGCCGAGGTCGCTGCCAACGACGCCGCGTTTGGCGAGTTGATCGACTTCCTGAAGGCTCGCGATCTGTACGAGGACTCGATCATTTGTTTTGTCGCCGATCACGGTGAGGCCTTTGGTGAGCACGGGTCCTTTACGCACGGGATCGACCTCTATTCGGAGGTGGTGAATATTCCCCTGGTCCTACGGCTGCCGGGGGGCGCACTCGGGGGGCGCCGGGTGTCCGCGCCGGTTCAACAGACAGACATCAAGGCGACTCTGCTCGAGCTGGTCGGGGTCGAAACGCCGGATGTGACCGCCGGCGAAGGCCTCTTCAGGACGACGGGGAGGTCGGACATGGCTCTGACCTACCTCGACTACTGGGGTCAGCACGGCGCCGCCGTGGTCACCACGGACTGGAAGCTCATTCTGCCCCTGTCCCGGGCGTTCGGCTCGGAGATCCAGCTCTATGACCGTCGATCCGACCCCGGTGAGACCCGCAACCTGGTTCGCGAGCGGCCAGTCATCGCTGGGCTTCTCGCCGCGGAGCTGCGGCGTAGGCTGGCGTCTCCAGCGGGCGTCGCCCCTGAGGTCGAGGTCGATGCCGAGACGCGACGGGACCTCGAGGCGTTGGGGTACGTCGTGAGTGCCAAATGATCGACCCTATTTCCATCCCCGGCCTTCTGGGACACCCGGGATGCCTGTTCGGCACCCCGGACGACCCAGCGACGCACGAGCAGCGCCGTCGCGCGGTAGATGATCGGGGCGACTGCGACGACGCTGCTCGAGCGATCGGCGGCCTCCGGTCTTCGTTCTCGACCCGGCAGGGGGAGACCGAAGGCCGTCACGGCGTAGCTGAAAGCGAAGCCGGACTGCCCGTTCCGCAAGCGCGTGGGGTCGGAAACTTCGCCCTGGCAAGCCCTCGCAGGCTGGAGATCACAGCCGCAACGAGTTCCCTGGGCATTGCCAGGCACGTCATTGTGCGTGGGGCTACCAGCCGCCTCGAGGTTGTTCCGGCACAATAACGTATCTGGTACGTGCCGCCGGGACGCACTTTCGTTGGTTCGCTGGTCGGCTTCGCTGCCGAAACGACGCAGGCGAAAGCACGCCCCGGTCGTGTCGCCGCGTGGACTTTCCTGCCTCCGCCGACCCTCCAGGTGATAGGATCACGATCGCTGAGGAGCCCTTCTCTCCCCGGAGAGGATTCCTGCGTGAGGGAGTCATACGATGAACAACGAAGCGATTTTTTCCCGAGTTCCACCGACTGAGCTTGCTCAATGGCAGGCCCTTGAAGAACATCGGGCTGGGCTGGAAACGACGACAATCCTCGAGTTATTTATGGCCGACCCGGACCGGTTTCGACGGTTTTCGGTGTGTTTTGAGGATCTCCTCTTCGATTTCTCGAAGAACCGCCTGACCGACCGTACGCTCGAGCTTCTGCTCGGTCTGGCTCGGGCTGCGGGGGTGCCGCAGGCTATCGAAGATATGTTCACCGGCAAACGGATCAACTGGACCGAAGATCGTGCTGTTCTTCACGTTGCGCTGCGCAACCGCGGCAATACACCAATGATGACCGACGGTGAGGACGTGGTGCCGGGGGTCAACCGGGTGCTCCGTCAGATGGAGCGGTTCTCGGACGACGTCCGTACGGGTCGTTGGAAAGGCCACACGGGGGAACCCGTGCACACCGTCGTCAACATCGGGATCGGCGGCTCGGATCTCGGCCCGGCGATGATCACCGAGGCGCTCGGCGCTTTTCACGATGGCCCTGCGGTGCGTTTTGTATCGAACGTCGACGCGACGGATTTTGTCGAGGCGACGCGTGGTCTCGACCCGGCGACCACCCTGTTCCTGGTGGCGTCGAAGACCTTTACGACCTCGGAGACCATGACCAACGCCCACACCGCGCGCCGGTGGTTGCTTGAGGCACTCGGAGACGACGCAGCCGTCGCGCGCCATTTTATTGCTATCTCGACGAACTTCGAGGCCGTCGAAGACTTCGGAATCGACCCCAGGAATGCCTTTGAGTTCTGGGACTGGGTCGGTGGGCGCTACTCGTCGTGGTCGGCAATCGGCCTGTCGATCGCGATTGCCGTCGGCTACGACCGCTTCGTCGAGCTGCTCGACGGCGCCCACGCCATGGATCAGCACTTCCGGTCGGCGCCGCTGGAGGAGAATATTCCGGTGCTCATGGCTATGGTCGGCCTCTGGTATCGCAATTTCTTCGCTGCGCCATCGCACGCCATCCTTTCTTATGATCAGTATCTACAACGCTTTGCAGCCTACTTTCAGCAGACTGACATGGAGAGTAACGGTAAGTACGTTGATCGGGACGGGCAGAGAGTTGCGTATCAGACCGGGCCCGTTATTTGGGGAGAACCCGGTACGAACGGTCAGCACGCGTTTTTTCAACTGCTGCATCAAGGAACCCAGATGGTGCCATGCGATTTCATAGGGTTCGTCAATCCATCACACCGTATTGGTGACCACCACCTCAAGCTTCTGGCCAACTTCTTGGCCCAGACCGAGGCCCTGATGTGCGGACGAAGCGAGGGGGCGGTGCGGGCGGAGCTCATCAAATCTGGGATGTCAGGTGAAGAGATCGAGGCGATCGTGCCTCACAAGGTTTTTGAAGGCAACCGTGCAACGAATACTCTGCTCTTCGATCGCCTGACGCCGCGTTGTCTCGGCACGCTGATTGCGGCCTACGAGCACAAGATCTTCGTCCAGGGAGTCATCTGGCGCATCAACTCCTTCGACCAGTGGGGAGTCGAGCTGGGAAAGGTGCTTGCAGGTACCATCCTCCGTGAGGAGACCGCCCTGCTCGAAGGAGAGGATGTCGACCTGGGGGCTCATGACGCCTCGACGCGCGGCCTCATCGAACGGGTCGTGAAGCGCATGAGTCGTCAGAGCGGTTGACGGGCCCTTCAATTCGTCGCAAGATCCGAGGATGGAACACCGAACCACCGTGCTGATGCGCGTCCTGATCGCCCTCGCATGTGTCATCGGGCTCGGTGGTTGTTTCTCCACCTCCGAGCCCCAGGTCGATGTCCAGGACGATCTGGCGAGGGGCAAGCTCGCCAGTGCCATTCAGCATCTCGAGAAGTCGAGCGAGGTCGATCCCGTACTCAAGTTGCTGGAGAAGGCCCAGCTCGAGCACTACGCAGGCAGCTGGGAAGAGTCCAATACGACATTCGAAGAGGCGGAGAAGATCGTCGTCGAGCTCTATGATCGCAGCCTCGAGGATGATGGGCCGGCGATGATCACCAACGACGGGGAGCTGCCATACCGAGTCAGGGCTTTCGAGATCGCGATGGTTCCCTACTACAAGGCCTTCAATCTCCTGGCCCTCGACAATCTAGAAGGCGCCCGAGCGGAAGCGAAGAGGGCGAATCGCCTGCTCGAGATCTCGACAGAAATCTTTTTCAGGGAGGCGGCGGGAGATCCAAGGCCGGCAGTCGACATTCTGCGGAGGAGCGGTTTTGCCCACTACCTGATCGGGCTCCTGAGTGAAGCCGACGGCGCCCTCGACGAGGCCTTTGTCGAATACCAGCTGGCGCTGATCGATTTCCACGAGACATGGAGTGCGATGCGTGTGCCGATCCTGGTGTGGTTGGGGGATGACCTCGTCCGGGTTGGCGAAAAGCTCGGCTATTGGACCGAACTGGAAGAAATCGAACGGGATTATCCAGGACTCTTTGCGCCCAAAGGTCCACCCGGTGGGCCCAGCGAGGAGGTCGGAACGCTCGCCCTGTTCGTAGAGGTTGGTTGGGTTGCGTCACTGGACGCGAGGATCATGACCGTGCCGATTCTGGAGACCGACGATCTCAAAGATGTCAGCCGGTTGGCTGAGGAGACGGCCGTTCGTTTCAAGTCGGGCTGGGGCTCGGCGGCGGCGGTCAAGACGCGTTTGCAGGTCACCGTGCCGACCATCGTGCAGCATTGGGCCGGAGCGCCGACCCGGGTCGAACTCGAGGTCGAGGGGGAAGGCAAATCCTTCACAGTCATATCGGCCGTTGTCGATGATCTCGAGCAACGTGCGGGGCTGACATTTCTGGCGCGGGTCCCGACCGTGGTCCGAGAGACGATGGAGACGGCGCTTGCAGAGTATTCCGAGGCCGGGAGCCTTCGAAAAAGTCCCGGTGTTGTGAGGGTGCCCACCTTCCGTGCCGGGGACACCGCCGAGATGGTCGACACGCGTGGGTGGGTCACATTGCCGAAGGTCATCACCCTCATTCGCGTCGATCTGCCACCCGCTGTCTACGACTTCGTGCTCGAGTATCGCGACGACTGGGGCACGGTCATCTCCCGGGAGCGGCTTGATGACGTCGAGATCACAGCCGGTGAGTTCAGCTTCTTCAGCCGCCGAGTCTTTTGACTATTCCTTTGATTTGCCCGTGTGGTCGCCGGCACGGCGACCACACGGGCAAATCAAAGGATTCC
>RCNG010001497.1_pt1 | contig 11608 bp, 11 predicted proteins | sample 2041371 | NCBI WGS metagenome assembly RCNG01 (sample SAMN09708227, study PRJNA481090) | Marine sediment metagenome, whole genome shotgun sequencing project. | biome: marine sediment; feature: ocean; material: sediment; isolation source: Sewage treatment plant 1 marine sediment (STP1) ... | reverse complement strand
AACTCGGCCTGGCGCATTCCCAGTGCCTTGATTACGGCGCGATGTGCGATACCGCCCAGCGCCATCACCACTGCATCCTTCGGCAACGTCCGGAGTTCGTTCGCGAGAAAATTATTGCAGGTATTTATTTCGGCGCCGACCGGTTTGTTGTCCGGCGGCAGACACTTGACGGCGTTCGTTATGCGGCAATCGGTTAGCGTCAGCTCGTCATCGGCTGATTCAGAATGATCGCGACTCGCGAACCCATATTTGTGCAGCATCTGGTAGAGAAGGATGCCGGCGTGATCACCCGTAAACGGACGACCCGTCCGGTTGGCACCGTGCATGCCGGGCGCCAGTCCGACGACGAGGAAGCGCGCATCAGGTGTACCAAATGGCGGTACGGGACGACAATAGTAATCAGGATAACGTTCCTGAACGTCGTCGAGAAATGTCGCGAGCCGCGGACAATCGCGACATTGTTTGTCGAATACTGCGTCGTTAATCAACGGCCTCAATCGTCCATGTGACGAATGATCGCTTCACCAAATCCGCGTGTACCCATCAGGGTCGCACCCGGCACCATCTGATTAAGCGCCAGCTCAACATCCTTCTTGCCGTGCGGCTTATCTTTTCGTTTCGGTTGATGAATAGCCTCGCGTAGGCGTGCAAGATCGAATGTCAGTTCACCATTGGCAATCGTGTTTGCTACGCCTTTGGTAACCAGATCCGTCGCTTCGTCCCAACCGATGTAACGCAGCATCATCGCCGCCGATAAAATCAGCGATCCAGGATTGACCCGATCCTTGCCCGCAAAGCCTGGTGCCGTCCCGTGCGTCGCCTCGAAGACGCCGACGGAATCGGCCAGATTTGCGCCCGGCGCGATGCCGATGCCGCCGACCTGAGCCGCCAATGCGTCGGAGATGTAGTCGCCATTCAAGTTCAATGTCGCGATGACGTCGTAGTCCTCCGGGTTAAGCAGGATCTGTTGAAGGAAGTTATCGGCGATAACGTCTTTAATGACGATCTCACGACCGGTCTTCGGATTCTTGAATGACAACCAGGGACCATCACCGATCTCCTTCGCACCAAACTCAGTACGAGCGACGTCGTATCCCCAACGGCAAAATGCGCCCTCGGTAAATTTCATGATGTTGCCCTTGTGGACCAGCGTTACCGACTTCATATCGCGATCGACACAATGCTGGATCGCTTTGCGAATCAGTCGCTCGGAACCCTCACGCGAGACCGGCTTGATACCCAAACCCGAACTCAACGGGAACCGAATCTCCGTGACGCCCAGTTCGGTCTGCAGGAAGTGAATCAGTTTTTGCACTTCCTCCGAACCGGTCGGGAATTCGATGCCAGCATAAATGTCTTCGGTATTTTCGCGAAACACCGTCATGCTCACCAGGTCCGATTGCAACATCGGTGTTTGTACACCGGGAAAATAGCGAATGGGTCGCACACAGGCATACAGATCGAGGGTTTGTCGTATCGCTACGTTCAGCGATCGAATTCCGCCGCCGGTCGGTGTCGAGAGCGGTCCTTTGATCGAAACCACGTAGCGCTGAAAGGCGTCTAAGGTCTCTTCTGGCAAGTACTCGTCTTCGCCATAGATCTCGGTTGCTTTCTCGCCCGCATAAACCTGCATCCACTTGATCTCGCGTTTGTCGCCATAGGCCTTCTTGACGGCCGCATTGACGACGTCCAGCATCACGGGCGTAACATCGATACCAATACCGTCGCCTTCGATGAACGGAATGATCGGGAAGTCCGGGACGTTCAGGCTGTGGTCGGGATTTACGGTAATGGGCGCGCCATCGGCGGGCACATTGATATGATCGTAGTGCATGTTAGGTCCGGAGAATCAGGAAAGGCGTGCATTGTACAGGCCGCAGGGGAACACAATAAAGTGTTGATTCTAGTTAACAAGCCGTATCAGGTGCTGTGCCAGTTCACGGACACCGATGGGCGCCCTACTCTGGCTGACTATGTCAGGCAAGCCGGCGTATACCCGGCAGGCCGACTCGATTTTGACAGCGAGGGCCTGCTGCTGCTTACCGACGACGGGCGCCTGCAGGCACGCATCAGTCAGCCGAAGTCGAAGATTCGAAAGACCTACTGGGCGCAGGTCGAGGGCATCGCGAGCGATGTACAGATTCAATCCTTACTGGACGGTGTGGCGCTGAAAGACGGCAAAGCGGAAGCCGTCGCTGCATCCAGAATCGACGCGCCACCAATGCTCTGGGATCGGAATCCGCCGATTCGTTACCGCAAAAGTGTGTCGGACAGCTGGATCGAGATCACGTTGTCAGAGGGTCGCAATCGGCAAGTACGCCGAATGACGGCAGCCGTCGGACTGCCAACACTTCGGCTCATACGGTATTCGGTAGGACCCTGGACGCTGGATGGACTGGCACCCGGTGAAGCCCGCGAGCTGACAACCACCGAAGCCTGGCAGGCCCTCCAACCGAATTAAGGTGACAGTGACCTTAATACGGCAATTAAGGTCACTGTCACCTTAATTCACTATTTGGTTTTGTCGAGGCCCGCAATTCGCATCGCGACTTCCATAGCCTGCTCATAGTTGAGTCGTGGATCGACGGTCGATTTATAGGCACGTGCCAGATCGGTGTCGGTCAATCCTCGCGCGCCACCCGTGCATTCGGTGACATTCTCGCCAGTGAGTTCGAGATGTACCCCGCCGAGGTAGCTGCCCATCGACTTGTGCACGGCATTCGCTGCCTCGAGTTCCCCGACAATATTGTCAAAGCGACGTGTTTTCGTGCCATCTGACGTACTTTCCGTATTGCCATGCATCGGGTCGCAGACCCAAAGCACCTGGGCGCCCATTTCCTTCACGGCGCGAATCATGTCCGGAAGCTGCTCTTTGACCGACTTGGCGCCGAAACGATGAATCAACGTAAGGCGTCCAGGTTCATTGTTTGGATTCAGAGCCTCGACGATGCCTTGTAGCCACTCACGCGTCATCCCTGGTCCGATCTTCACACCCACGGGGTTTGCGATACCGCGGAAATACTCGATATGAGCGCCGTCCAGCTGCGCCGTACGCATGCCAATCCATGGAAAGTGTGTCGTCAGGTTGTACCAGCGCTCGCGACGATCAAGATACCGCGTTTGCGCCTGTTCGTAATGCAGATGCAGGCCTTCATGTGCCGCATAAATATCCGCGCGCTGCGTTCGGTGAAACTGACGTCCCGAGACGGTTTCGAGAAAGTCGAGAGAATCTGAAATCGAAGAGACGATGTCGTGGTATTCGGAGGCCGCGGACGAATGTCCTACCCAGTCGAGATCCCAGTACTCCGGGTGGTGGAGATCGGAGAAACCACCGTCGACCAACGAACGTACAAAGTTCAGGGTCAGCGAAGCGCGCTCGTAGCCACGTAAGATCATCTGCGGATCAGGAATCCGCTCGGCAGCGGTAAAGCCGCTGCGGTTTACAAGGTCGCCGCGAAAACTCGGCAACGTAACGCCATCACGCGTCTCCGTATCGGCTGAACGGGGTTTTGCATACTGCCCCGCCATTCGGCCAACCCGGATAACCGGCATTTTCAGCCCGTAGATCATCACGAGGCTCATCTGCAGCAGGATCTTCAGTTTCGCGACAATATTTTCAGACGTACATTCGTCGAACGTCTCGGCACAGTCACCGCCCTGCAATATGAATGCCTCACCGCGCTGTGCTTTGGCAAAATGCGCCTTTAGATCATCGACCTCCCAGGAGGTCGTTATTGGCGGTAAACGACTTAAGTCAGCCACAGCACGGTCGAGCGCCGCCGCATCCGGATACGACGCCTGTTGCGACGCTTCCTTGCTCTGCCAGCTCGCGGGATGCCAATCACTTTTCGGTACTGTTCTGCTCACGATGATGTCTTGTCTCTTATTGCGTTGGCCGGATTTTCTCCGGCCAGAAAACGCGGACTATGCCACGGGTGGATTTCAGGCTCAAAAGTTTCTCATGTAATCAAAGGTTTATATACGCTTTTTCACGCAGCTTCCGGGCTTTGTCAGGACCTCGTCCAAAGCCATTGTTTTCGTAAACGTTTTCGACCCCAATTCTCCGGCCCCGGAACGGCCACAGGTGTGGCAAGCACGGCACGACATTGGCACAATGCGCGCCGACTTAGGAGCATTACGATGAAAGACATTCTTGATCAACTGGGCCTTGGCGCAGTTAACGACGGCACTTGGATTGGCGGCACCTCCAGCGCAGATGATTCAGCCGGACTCATAGAGTCCATCAATCCAGCAACCAATGAAGTTATCGCGAGCGTGCGTTCAACAAGCCAGGCCGAGTACGAGCAGGTCATCGCCACCGCGGAAGCCAATTTCGCCGCATGGCGCGCAATTCCCGCTCCGGTACGTGGTGAAGCGATTCGGCATATCGCCAATGCACTCCGAAAATACAAGGATCCGCTTGGCAGCCTCGTCTCTTTGGAGATGGGCAAGATCAAGGCGGAAGGTGACGGCGAAGTTCAGGAAATGATCGACATCGCCGATTTTGCCGTCGGCCAATCGCGAATGATGTACGGCCGCACCATGCACTCGGAACGCCCACAGCATCGTATGTATGAACAATGGCACCCACTCGGCGTTGTCGGCACGATTTCGGCATTCAACTTTCCGGTCGCTGTGTATTCCTGGAATTCCTGCATCGCAGCGATCTGCGGCAACGTGAACATCTGGAAGCCTTCGCCGAAGGCACCGCTCTGCGGCGTCGCCGTGCACAAGATTATTTGTGAAGCGCTCGCAGACTTGGATTTGCCGGACGTGTTCTTCCTCATTAATGACGGCAGCAACGAACTCGCACAGAAATTTGTGGACGACAAACGCGTCAACCTCGTTTCTTTCACCGGCTCGTGCGCCGTGGGTCGACAGGTCAGCGAAAATGTGTCCGCGCGAATGGGCAAGTGCCTGCTCGAGCTTGGCGGCAACAACGCGATCATTGTCGACGAACACGCCAACATGGACCTCGTGGTACCCGCTATAGTCTTCGGCTCTGTCGGTACGGCCGGGCAGCGTTGCACCTCGACGCGACGCATCATCGCGCACAGCTCTCGATTTGAAGAGCTAAAAAACACGCTCGTAAAAGCTTACGGTCAAATTCGTATCGGCGATCCGTTGAAGCCTGACACATTGATGGGGCCCTTGATCGACGAATCTTCGATTGAGAGAGTTGAAGCAGCTTGCGCCGCGGTTCGCGATGCGGGCGGCGAAATCCTGTGTGGCGGTGAGCGCGTTGAAGGCCCCGGTAACTTCATTACACCGGCAATTGCGGTTGCGAAGAACGACTGGGATATCGTCCAGACGGAAACGTTTGGCCCGATCCTCTACCTGATCTCGTTCGAAACACTCGACGAAGCCATCGCCATGCAAAACGGTGTTGTGCAGGGACTGTCTTCCGCCATTTTCACGGACAACCTGCAAAACGCTGAGTACTTCCTGTCGTCCGGTGGATCCGACTGCGGTATCGCCAACGTCAACATCGGCACGTCAGGTGCCGAGATCGGTGGTGCATTCGGCGGTGAAAAGGAAACCGGTGGTGGTCGTGAGGCTGGCAGCGATGCGTGGAAAGCGTATATGCGTCGTCAAACGAACACGATCAACTGGGGCAAAGACCTGCCGCTGGCACAGGGCATCAACTTCGACCTGTAGCCCGCAGTCCTGCCGACAATTCATATAAGGTGACAGTGACCCTATATCGGCATATAAGGTCACTGTCACCTTATATGAAAATTATTGGGTCGCTTCGAATCTGTTCTCGGCGCGGTTCTTGCGGACCGCGCCGGCATCGAAGACCTGCCCGCTCATCGCAATGTAAACGCCCGGCTTCGCGACCTGTACCGTCGCGACGGCCATACCAACGTTGAATACGGCGTCCGTCGTTCTGAATCGCGCTGGCGTCAGCGCTCCGGTTAACACGATAGTCTGCCCATCGAGATCACCAAGAGCACCCGCAGTCTCCGGCATCGTGTCCGTACCGTGTGTAATGACGTAGTGAGTCGCGTCGTCTTTCTCAATGTACTCACGCAGTAGCTTACGATCGTCATCATCAATCTCAAGACTGTCTTTTTGAAACAGAGCAACCACGTCGTATTCGAAGTCGACCAGGCCATCCTTAAGAACGTGTTCGATCACCGATTCGCCGACCTCGAACTGACTCAAGGCATCGAAATAGATTTTATCTATCGTGCCACCCGTCGTGATAAATCGTATTTTCATTATTCTTCGATCTGACTATGCCGATGAGATCGGCGGTATCGAGACTGTAATCTCCGCGCCACCCAGTTTCGAGGACTGAATAGCCAGATGGCCGCCGTAGGACTGCGCAATGTCCTTAACGACTGCCAGTCCGATGCCGTGACCCGGCGTTGCCTCATCGAGACGCATCCCTCGCTGCAGCAACGCATCAGCCGCATCCTGCGGAATACCGGGCCCATCGTCACCCACAGACATGACCATTCCACTGGCCATCACCTCGCCCCCAACAGACGGCACGATACTGATACGAACCCGCTTCTCGCACCATTTGCATGCGTTGTCGAGCAAGTTACCGGCGAGCTCCAGAAAGTCTCCGGTGTCGCCTCGAAACTGCAAACCAGACTCGATTCTCACATCGATCTCCAGCTCTTTGTCCCGATAAACCTTCTTAAGTCCATCAATCAGCCGAGCCACTTCCTTTTCCACATTGACAGACTTCAACACCAGGTTGTTCTCGGCTGAAGTAGCGGGCTTGCGCAATTGATAACGAACAATCTCATCCATACGATCGATTTGCTCATCAAAGCGATCACCGAAACCCTCTTTGCTTCGGTCACCGAGTAATGAGCGCATAGCCGCAAGCGGCGTCTTCAGGCTATGTGCCAGATTGTCCAGCGTGACTCGATAACGATCGGACCGCGCCCGCTCACTATCAATTAGCAGATTCATATTGCGCGCGACGCCAGTGAGCTCGGTCGGAAACTTGTTCGACAGTGACGCGCGACGGCCCGCTTCTATTTCGCCAATTTCCGTTTCAATAACGCGCAGCGGTTTCATCAATCCACGAAGCAACAGGGAGAAAGCCAGCAACATCGTCACCGCCACCGCTGCAAACCAGCCGAACAACTGGCCGCGAAATCGGGCTACCTGCGCGTTGAAAGAATCAAGACTCTCCGCAACTTTGAAGACATAAAACTGGGAACTGTCGTCGTCGAATTCCCACTCTACGGCGAGACTCAAGGTCAACAGCGGCGTTTCGTCGGCAAGGGAATCACGAGCAAACAGATGATTACCAATTGCCGGCTGAATACCGGCCGGAATCTCGAGCCCCAATGCAGACTTCGATCGCCATACAACAGCACCGGTGTCGTTTCTCAGTTCTCCATACAGTCCCGATCCGATCTGACCAAAGCGCGGTTCTCGCAAGCGTTCGGGCAAGGCCAGCTCCGAGGTCTCGTCAGGCTCTGCTGCTGCGAGTAACGCAATCAAATGGCCATCGAGAATATCGCGACGCGCTTGCTCACCGGCCTCGGTGAAGGCCGTATTGAGGACAGCAATAGTCGCACCAAAGAAGAACAGCAGCAGCACGCTGACGGAAACCAGTAGCCGGCTGCTAAGGGAACGCATTCAGGTCAGTCCGATTGATTACGCTCCAGCGCGAAGCGATAGCCGCGGCCGCGTAGCGTTTCGATGGGTTTGATGGCGTTGTCGGGATCCATTTTCTTGCGTAGGCGTCCAATGAAAACCTCAATCACATTGCTGTCACGTTCGAAGTCCTGATCGTACAGACGATCAGTCAACTCTGCTTTGGAGATCACCTGTCCTGCGCGAACCATCAGGTACTCGATGATTTTGTATTCGAAGCTCGTTAGTTCGATCGCGTCACCGCCAACTTTTAGTTCCTGTCGCGACAGGTCTAGCGAAACGGGACCGGCATCCAATTGTGATGACGCCCACCCGCCACTGCGGCGCAACAAAGCATTGACACGAGCACTCACTTCTTCGAAATGAAACGGCTTTACCACGTAGTCGTCTGCGCCAGCGCTGAGACCGTCTACTTTATCTTCCCAGCGATCACGCGCCGTGAGGATGAGGATTGGATAGGTTTTTCCTTCCGCTCTGACCGTGCGAATAATATCGAGGCCCGATACCTCGGGCAGACCGAGGTCAATGATGGCCAGATCGATGGGGTATTCCTGCGCGAAATAAAGGCCCTCTTTACCATCAGCGGCCTGCTCGACGGCGAAGCCGGCCTCGCTCAGATCCCTCACGAGCGTTTCACGCACCGTCGCGTCGTCTTCAATTACCAGTAATCGCATGTTCCCGTCCCTGAATAGAGGTTAACGTTGCCGGCCATTGACCTTGTGGGTCTTGACCTTGCCATCCTTGGTGAGAACTTTGATGTGATGTACTTCGCGCCCGCCCTGGACCCGAGTCTCAGCGCTGACCACCTTACCGCCCGTGCGGCGGCGAACGGACTCAATCGCCTGAGACAGCGTCATGCCGCCAGACTGGACCGTTCGAAGTGTATCGTCCGTCTGATACTGGACATGCTGTTCTTTCAACGCCTCTTCGAGATCAAAGGCTGCAGCTTGTCCTGGCAGGAAAGCCGCCACCAGAAAGATCAGCAATGTCAGTAGCATTCGCATACGCCAAGTGTCGTATGACATGCGGCCGATTGCAACGAAGTGAGTCACATCAAATTCCCGTAACCAGGCCGACAGCCTACGCGGCAGGCCTGATATCGACGCGAACCCGAATAGACTGGCCCGGATCGTACGGCATCTCGGTCTGGTATTTCTGGCCGTTATACCGGTAGGTTACGCGATAGCCATCAATCCGCTGTTCGCGGTGTTGGCGATAGCTTGTTTTGCAGCGCTCAACGGGGCGAGAGTGCTGCTCAGCACCAGAACCCTGGTGGCGATTATTCGCAGCCCCGTTACCAATGGCCGCCCCAATCAGGCTGCCCGCGACAGTCGCCGCGTCATTCCCGCGGCCACTGCCAATCTGATGCCCAATAACGCCACCAATGATCGCGCCGAATAACGTTCCGCCGGCCTTGTGGCCTGCGTGACGGTTAACCGTGTAGTACTGCGTTTCTTCCCAGCACTCACGTACCGGTGTCTTCACCGTGACATAGTTAATGATCGGTTGGCTGGATATCACGTTAGCGTAATCGTACGTCGCTGCGTGGGCGGCTGAAGTCCCAAGAAGCATCACTGCGGACGCCAGAGCTGCGAATTTCGGTTTAGTCATCATCGTCCTGTCCTTGTCTGCGATTGTTTGGTCAATCGCTGGCCCATTGCCAGCTTGTGGACAAGATTAAGGGAACCGCAATGAACCGAGGCTGAACGGTCCGGGAGACTAGCCGACGCGCCGCTTGGCGGCCCGCCAGAACTTATCGAGCGCCTCGATCTTGAAGTCCTTGACACGTTTCCCGGAGGCGTCTATTTCATGCTCCATATCCCGGAATCGACGCTCAAACTTGTAATTTGCGCTAGCCAGCGCCTTTTCGGGGTCGATATCCAGGTGCCGAGCCAGGTTCACTACGGCGAACAGCAGATCCCCAAACTCTTCCTCCATACTGTCGGCATCACGTGTTCCGACCGCCTCTTCCAGCTCCTCCAGTTCTTCCTGGATTTTGGCCCGGACGCCGCGGCGATCCGGCCAGTCAAAACCGACTCGACTGGCCCTCTTGCCGAGCTTTTGTGCCCTTTTCAAGGCTGGCAGCGCTTTCGCGACACCGGCCATGGCGCTATCGTCCCCGGAACCGGAACGTTCTGTTTCCTTGATTTGCTCCCAGCTGTCGTCCTGCTTGCCGTCCGTGCGTTCTGCTTCAGTGCCGAAGACGTGCGGATGTCGACGTATCATTTTCTCTGAAATGCCCCCGGCAACGTCATCGAAACTGAACAACCCGGCTTCGTCGGCCATCTGGGCGTGGAAAACAACCTGCAGCAGCAAGTCCCCGAGTTCATCTTGAAGGTCGTCCATACTATTGCGCTCAATAGCATCGGCAACTTCGTAGGCTTCCTCGATCGTATAAGGAGCAATTGATTTGAAGTCCTGCTCGACATCCCAGGAGCAGCCGTTGTCCGGATCCCGAAGGTCTCGCATTACTTCAAGTAATTTATTGATATTCGTCATTAGTTATTGTTTTAAAAGTCTTTTCCTAAGCGCCAATATCATGAACGCGGTCGCGCCCCAGATTCTCTGCTCCTCCCAATGGAACTCGACCATCGGTACTTTGCGGTCCCCGGCATCCCACTCGCTTTGGATATCGTTGGCGTCGTCCAAAAGAAATGACAAAGGCACTTCGAATGCGTATTCCACCTCGGTTTTGTCGATCGAAAGCTCCGCGCTGGCCGATACCATGCCAACAACCGGGGTAACCGCATAGCCGGTGATCGTGGGCATGGTCTTCAAATAGCCCAGCACCGACACATGCTGTTTGGCGATGCCGACCTCCTCCTCGGTCTCCCGCAGCGCCGTCGCCTCCACGTCGGCGTCGCTGTCTTCCATTCGCCCGCCCGGGAAGCTGACCTGACCGGCATGGTGCTTCAGTTCTGCCGATCGCTGAGTGAGCAGAACCGACAGTGCGTCTTCTCGCTCAATGATGGGCACCAGAACCCCGGCAGGCTTCAGCGACGCGGTGAGCTGCTCACGCATCGGTTCAGGCCATCGGGAGCTGCCCGGCGGCATAGTAATGTCCGTCGGACTTTTCGGTAGCCGAGTGCCGGCAAAGCGCTGCCGAATATGATCGGACGTAAGAATCACGTCGTTATCAATGTTTGATGCCACCCTCGGTGAGCTCAGCCGGGTCCAGCAGACGATCCAGCTCTTCATCCGTGAGATCCGTCATATCACGAGCCACGTCCTTGACCGGACGCCCCTCCTTATAGGCCGCTTTGGCGACCGCTGCGCCCTTTTCGTAGCCGATAACGGGATTCAAGGCCGTCACAAGGATCGGATTGCGATGCAGCGCACGATTGATGTTGTCGGTATTCACTGTGAATCCGACAATGGCCTTGTCGGCCAGACACGTACAGGCATTCGCCAGTAACTCGATGCTCTGCAGCAGGTTGTAGGTTACGACAGGCAGCATCACATTCAGCTGGAAGTTGCCGGACTGGCCACCCATTGCAATCGTCGCGTCGTTTCCGACCACCTGAGCGCACACCATCGCCACGGCCTCCGGAATCACGGGATTCACCTTGCCCGGCATGATGCTCGAACCGGGCTGCAAGGCCGGCAGTGCGATTTCGCCGATCCCGGCGAGCGGCCCGGAGTTCATCCAGCGCAGGTCGTTCGAAATCTTGGTCAGGCTGACCGCTAATACGCGTAACTGACCGGATGTTTCTACGGCCGCGTCCTGACTGCTCAGTCCTTCGAATTTTGAGGTCTCCGAGCCGAAAGGTACTCCGGTTTTTTCAGCAAGAAGCACAGCGACTTTTTCGCCGAATTTGGGGTGCGCATTGATACCCGTACCCACGGCGGTGCCGCCCTGTGCCAACTGGACCAGGCGACGCATCGTATCCTTCAGGCGCTCGGCGCCATGATCGATCTGCGAGCGCCAACCGTCCAGCTCCTGTCCCAGGGTTACGGGCATGGCGTCCATGAGATGCGT